>Ga0164243_10000699_pt1 | contig 59178 bp, 73 predicted proteins | sample OricompcompostOP_FD_108781 | JGI IMG/M metagenome (GOLD analysis project Ga0164243, IMG submission 108781) | Organic Plus compost microbial communities from Emeryville, California, USA - Original compost - Organic plus compost (OP) | ecosystem: Engineered > Solid waste > Mixed feedstock >... | reverse complement strand
TCGTCCTCACCGTAGATGTAGTCGCCCAGCCGCTCGTAGACGCCGGAGCGGCCAAGATCGCGCAACGCGATCGCCTCCTCCTCGGTCTGGGCGATGCCGGTCACATGAATATAGACGCCGTCGTCCTTGGCGTAGGTAGCGACGATCGGATTCGGGCGCTCGACGAGATCGACCAGCTCCTGCTCGGCAGCCGACTCGCCAATGCCGATCGTTTTGATACGAACGGTGCGGATGACGTTCTGCGGCAGGCGCTGCTGTAATCGCGGCACGACCTGCTCGCGCCACATGCGGTACATCTCGCGCGGCACACCGGGCATGCATACGATGATGCGGCCCTCGAATTCGACGAACCAGCCGGGCGCGGTGCCGACTGGATTCTTCAGGCTTTGCGCCGAGGGGATGAGCCAGGCTTGCTTGCGGTTGCGCTCCGGCATCTCGGTGCCGCGCCGGGCAAAAAAGGCTTGAATCTCGGCGAGAATATCGGAATCGATTTCCGGAGTCTCACCGACGACATCGCTGATCGCCTCACGCGTCAGATCGTCGCCCGTCGGGCCGATACCACCCGAGCAGATGACGAGATCGGCATCATCGATCGCATTGCGGATCGTGCGTGCCAACCGCGCACGATCGTCCCCGCACTGCACCACGTGGAGCAGCTCGATACCGAGTGTCGAAAGCTCTTGCTCGAGAAATGTGGCGTTGGTATCGGTGAGGTGACCGAGGATGAGCTCGCTGCCGATCGAGAGGATATAGGCGCGCACAGCTCCTCCGATACTTTGAAACGGTACCCTCGGAGAGTACCACCCAAGACCCGGCACCATGCCCGGGACGCCCCGTAGTTTCGCACATTTTTGACTACTGGATCGCCCTGCCGAGCCCGGTTGACGCCACTCTTGACGCCAATCGGTACCGACTATCCCGTTTGTTGGTCGGGATGCACCTTGCCTTCTCGCAATCGCTGAAGGTAGCTGGACATCGCTTCGGTGGCGTATTGGCGGGAGCGCCGGCGGGAGTGCGTATACACATCCAGCGTGGTCGAGGTGTCGCTATGCCCAAGCAAATCGGCCGCGAGCCGAGGATTGATGCCTGCCTCGCTCATCAGCGTCGTATTGAGATGGCGGAGCATGTGCGGCGTCAGGTGATCGACCTTTTCCCCCTTCGGCGTACGAAGGTCGAGGCCGAGGTCGTCGCACAGCAGGCGCAGCGCCTTCCGGATCGTCGCCTCATTGATGAACGTGCCGTCGACTGTCGGGAACACGAGGTCGAGCGGGTTCCACTCGGGGCCTGTCTTGAGCTGGATAGTTGCGACGGTTGCGCGCTGCTTCTTCAGCAACGCTTCCAGTTCCGGCATCATCCAGACCACGCGCTTGCTCGTTTCCGTTTTCGGGTCTCCGAGCCCCTTCTCATTCGTGGCGGAATCGACGATCCGGACCGCCTGGTCGACGGTGATGGTCTTCTTCGCAAAGTCGATGTCGTTACGCCGGAGTCCGAGGGTCTCGCCGATGCGTAACCCGGCAAAGAGCATGGTGCCGAGCAAGGGACCATGGGAATGCTTCTCAATCGCGTCGATGATTCGGATAAGATCCTCGTCGGACATTTCCGGAAACTCCTTCTTCTTGATCCTTGGAATCGTGACCTCGTGCGTGGGATTCACGGACATGAGCGACATGTCGATCGCGTGGTTGAAAATGCCGCGTAGGCAGGAGAGCCAGCGCTTGACGGTCGATGGCTTGAGCTCCTTCTGCAGCTGGGAGACCGCTTGCTGCACGTCGATCTTGGTGATGCGGATCAAGCTCTTATCCCCGAGCAGTGGCTTCCATGTCCCGGTATAGACCATGTTGTAGAGGCGGACAGTCGCAGGGGCCAGCCTCATCGGCGCCACATCACGCAGCCACATCTCCGCATAGTCATTCAATTTGAGTTGCGCCGAAGGTTGCTTGATCCCGGCGCTCGCACGCTCGAGCGCTTTCCGCCGCTCTTCCAGCGCTTCATCCTGCGTATCGCCGTAGAACGATTTCCGCCTGCCCTCGATCGTCGCGCGTGCTTCCCAACGGCCGTCGCTCCGCTGGTAGACGTTGGGTTGCTTCCTAGGCCGTCTCGCCATCGTTCATCCCCTTTACAGTCCAGTAATTGCATATCATAATAGAACACGTGTTCTAATTCGTTCCAGACTGGGGGTGGGTGGTTTGAGTCAGGCTGGGATCGTCGTCTTGCAGTTCCTCGTCATCGCCGTCATCGCCCCAATCGTCGGCACCTTGGCGCCAGGCCGTGGGCACGCGGAGCGCGTCAACCGCCTGGTGCTCTTCGACCGAGAGATCGGCGATGCCCGACCCGGACCGCATCAGGTTGAGGAGATCCGCGTGAATTTTCTCCTGGACCTGATTCTGGACGAGGGCACGCATGACCGGCACGAGAAAAACGAGGACCTCATCGGGCAGGTACTCGACGAGCGCCAAAGCATCCTTCTTCAGTGTGGCCTCGCGCTGTTTTCCCGGGAGAAGACCGAGGATACCGAGCGGTATAGCCGGATCGACGTTGAGCGCTCGCGCAATATTCAGGGCGGCGGTATGCGTCACACGGCGGAACGACGGCGAACTTGGCGGGAGCAGGTATCTGTTGATCACTGCCCGGGACGTTCCGACCATCTCGGCGAGCTTCGTCATGTCGAGCTGTTTGATTTCAAAGAGTTCGAGTAGCCACCGCTGCCAGCGCGCGATGCGGATGCGCTCTTCCTGGCTTAGGACCATGGGCGGTCGCCCTCGCCCGCGATTCCGCGGGGATTGTGATGTGTCGGTCGGGCGATTCTCAGCCATCCTCCGTCCCTCTCTATCGTCATCTCCTGTTATCTGGTGTCCCCCTGGGCATCTGATTTTCTGGAACGCCAAGGTCACCATTTGGCACTATAGCAGGTTTTTTCTGGAACACATAGCGGTACCACGCGCGGTTTTCGATTTCCGGTCCGTGCGTTCCCGTTAGGGAGAGGACATGAATATGGCGCCGGTTGACGACCTGGTGTCGGCGTTATCCCGGGGGCAATTAGGTCAAATCGTGCATCGCGGCATATCCGGCGTCGATTCTCGATTGACGGTTTGCTGGGGTGAGTCTGTTGAGGCGCGTGACCGGATTGCCCGGGCGTTTGTCGACGGGTTGGAGCGCCAGGACTGGCACCTCGTCGCCCGGTGGCCGGTGGAGATCGATACGGAGGAAGGCACGCGATTCGCCACCGTCATCCTGTCACGATCGCCTTGAACATCCGAGCAGGAAACTGGAGAAAATGGTGAGAGCCCGATCGCATTAGGTGACGGAGCGACCGGGCTCTTGGGGATGACTCTTTGCGTGTTTGCACACGTGAGAGACACCATAAGTATGTCTGTAAACATTGATCGTTGTCAACACTTGCAGATCATCCGTTCTATGAATTTCTCCCCAGTAGTGGCGCATTTTTTCATTCGCGGTGACATCCAAATATACCGGGTGAGGGTATCTGAAGCTTTACTTCGGGAGGGTATCTGCTCGTTACAGGCAATTGGAGAAGAAGAAAGAATGGAGAACGGTGCTACGCACCGAATCGAGATTGGATGGAATTCGCCAGTGGTATTTTTTGGTTACAAAGTGAGTTCCAGATATTGTATGCTCTCGGGCGGGGATGACGTTCGCACACGAGAGGCTCACCCAGATGCCAACGCAGGATGGAGACCGAATCGCCGTTGTTGACGTGCGGGGGCAGGACGTCGCGATCCTGCCGGGCGCGACGATGCGCTACGTGCTCGAGACGTTTGGGGTCGAAGGACTCGCCGTGCTCGCGTGCTACGCGCTCGCATCGTCACTGCACGCGCGCATGCCAGCAGTTGAGGAGATTGCCGCCGACACCGGCATGTCGACCTATCTTGTGGCGATGCTGGTCAGTGACATGACCGCCGACGGCGTGCTTGCCGAGGTCTCAGGCTATGTCCCGGTCCCGTGAGCCGTACTACGCGCTCGGCAAGGCGGATACCCGCGCGTTGCAAAGACACGCTCCGCAGGCGGTCGTGCACGTGTACCTCGCTCTGATCGCGCGCACCAATGCTCGCGGAGAAGCAACGACCAGCGTCAAAGAGATTTGCCGGGAAATCCGTATCTCGAGCGTGACCTTTCGCCGCGCGTGCCGTGCATTACGTGCGGCTCGACTGATCGACATCACCCGGCAATACGACAAAGAGACCGGCCGCCAGCTGTGGAATCGCTACACGCTCCTGCCGTTTGCCGGCGCCGATCTCAGTCAGCTCGATCCCGTCTACCGTGGCCAGCCGAACCATGCGGTGGAGACGCCCGAAGCCGCGACTCCGCCGGAGCAGTCCGCGCCGGTGGCTAATGTCGATTCATCCCCGGATAACGAGACGGCCGGCGGCTACCTCCAGCGCGTGACCGATCGCATCGAGCAGGAGACCGAGCATCAGGGCAAGCTACGCATCGTTGCCGAGACCTATCAGGATCTCTTCGCCGCCTCGCCGCCCTATCCCCGGCTGGCCGCCCTGCTGAAAAAGCACGGTGGAGCCAACCTGGTGCGGGCATTGATGCGAGCCAGCGTCAATGGCGCCGGAAAACCGATCGATTACGTCTCCAAGACACTCTACGCCCAGGCGAGCGGGCCATCCGGCAAACCGGGCTGGCATCCGAACGGCTACCGCACCGGCATCGAAGACACCGATCTCACCTATTACGAACTGATGCACAAATACGGACCGAGTTCTCCGCGCGTGGCCATGCATCCTGACGCGCTTTCTCCGAGCAAATCGGCCGCGAAAGCTGCCTACGCGAACATCGAGCAGCGTTATGGTGGCGGTTCGCCTTCGTAGAAGTATTGACGAATAGAAGCGTATAGATATACTTTTCGCGCAACGGCAATCAGGTTCGAAGTAACGAGAGGGGAAACGAGTCAATGGGCGAGACGGCGTCCTACGGTTCGTGGGCTGAAGCGGGAATACCGATCCCTTTCGGGGCTTCTGGGGAAATCAAGACGATCTGTCCGGTGTGCTCGGGCCAGCGGAAGAAATCATACGAGCGCTGCCTGAGCGTGAATGTCGATGAGGGAGTGTGGCATTGCTGGCACTGCGGTTGGCGAGGCGTGATCAAGCGTGCGCAGAACGGGTTTGCCGGCGGGAACGGGCGAGCCGTGAGGCCACAGCCGGTGCCTGAACGAAAGGACTACCGGCGGCCGGACGAGCCGAATCCCGATCTCAGCGATGCGGCCGCCCAGCTGTTCGGCACATGGTTTGCCAACCGCGGGATAGCCGAGCACACCCTCCTGCGCGCCGGTGTCGTCCCGGTGACAACCTGGGTGCTTCCGGAAGCGGGGCCGGATGGAAAGGCGAAGCTTGGTGAAAACGGAAAGCCGATCTACCCGCGGCGATTGACGGCGGCGTTTCGCTATATCAAAAACGACAAGCTCGTCAACACGAAATACCGGCGCCTCGACGAAAAGGAGTTCCGGCTCGAGCCGAAAGCCGAGTTGACTTTTTACAACCTCGATTCGCTGAAGGACGCGGATACCTGCATCATCGTCGAAGGCGAAATCGACGCGCTGTCGCTATTGCAGTCCGGATTTACCGCGGTCATCAGCGTGCCGAACGGCGCGCCGAATCCTGATGAGCAACTCAGCCCCGCACGCTTCGCCTATCTCGACGACGACTACGTCGAATCGCTGCTTACCCCGATCAAGCGCATCATCATCGCCACTGATGCCGACGCACCCGGGCGGAAGCTAGCCGACGAGCTGGCGATTCGGCTCGGCAAAGCGCGCTGCTACGTGGTGCATTGGCCCGATGGGATCAAAGACGCCAACGAGGCGCTCGTCAACGGCGGCGAGGACTATCTCCGCGCCTGCATCGAGGAGGCGCGGCCGATCCCGGTCGAGGGCCTGATTCCGCTCGACGACATTTTCGACAAGTTCCGCGCGCGCTACGAGCGAGATGTCGTGATCATCCCGACCGAATGGACGGGATTTGACCTCGTCTACCGGCCGGAGCCGGGGCTCTTTACCGCGGTCACCGGCATCCCGTCGGTCGGCAAGAGCACCTGGCTCGACAACCTGATCTACCAGGAGGCGCGGTATCGGGGCGGGATCATCGCCATCTGCTCACCGGAGCAGCAACCGCTCGAGCGTCATGAGGGTGCACTTGCCGCGATTCACGTCGGCAAGCCGTTCGACAAGCTCGACTCCGATGGCAACCCGTGGCCGAACCGGATGACCTGGGCGGAGGCTGAAGAAGCGCACCGCTATCTTCGCGAGCGATTTCTCTTCCTGCTGCCGGCCCAGAAAACGGTGCCGTCGATTATCGAGCGGGCTACGATCGCCAAGCTGCGATACGGGATCACCGGACTTGTGATCGACCCGTGGACCGAGCTCGAACACAACCGGCCGGACCGGATGAACGAGCAGGAGTACTACGCCTGGGCGACGTCGCTGCTCCGCGCTTTCGGACAGGAGTACGACGTGCACGTCTGGCTCGTCGTCCATCCCACCAAAGTGCGCATGGACAGTGACGGTCGTTATCCGGTGATCGAGCCGTACGACATGTCCGGAACCGCCAATTTCGCGAACAAGCCGGACTTCATCCTGAGCCTCTGGCGGGACCTCGACGATGCCGATTCGGCCACGATCGTCTATGTGAAAAAGCTGCGCTTCGATGACCTCGGCAAGCGCACGGCGCATCCCTTCAAATTCCAGCCTGCTTCACGTCGATTCGAGGATATCCAGCCGGCGCCTCGCCGGAACGTGTAAGGAGCGTAATGCCATGCCTCTCCTGCGGCGTGCTGCCAAATCCAATGCCGCCGAATCTCGATCCCGGCCGATCGTCGATCAGGTCGACGGATCGATCGAGATCGGAATCGCCGACTTCACGGCCGGGACCTCCGTAAGCGCGGCGGTATCGCCGGCGGTGGCGATGGCGCATGCCGCCGAAACGGTTCGTGTCGTGCGCGCATCCCTCGCGTCCTCCCGGCACGGGTACGGCGATGAGGATCTTCGCGAAGCGCTCAAGCAGACGATCGCTTTCGCTCAGGAGGCCGGCCTCCTTGCGCAGCAGATCGATACGATGCTTCTGCAGATGGCGACGACGCGCACCCTGCCGGAAGAGGCCATGGCCCGGAACGATGGTCGCACGATCTGGCGATTGGTCCCGCTCGACAGCTCGACCAAAGGAGCCGTTCCGGTCTCGGAGATTCCGGGGCCCGCGGTCGTGCTCGGGAAGGAAGCCGTGTTCGGCTGGGAGCGCCCGCTCGTGGTACCGGATGGCGTGATGGTTCGGCTCGATCGCTGCACCATCGTAACGCCTGACGGAGTTGAGCCATACCCGGCCGATCTTTCGCAGCGGCGTGGCTGCTGGGCGCGCGGGGTCACGCATGTCATTGACGGCGCTGAGGAATGAGCTCCGCACCGGCGCGGCAGGCCAGCCGGCGTGCGGCCGGAATCACCATGCTTCGATACGCCGACTGGGTCGAGATGTATCGACACTACTTCAACGGGCGCTGTGCGTACTGCAATCGCATGATCGGGCTTCGAGCGGACGCCAAAGAGCGAACGAAGGATCACATCATTCCGGTCAGCCGCGGTGGCCTTCACGCGACGACGAACATCGCGCCGGCGTGCCGGGCCTGCAATGCCAAGAAGGGGGCAATGACCCCGCTCGAATGGCTGATGGCCCACGGGCGTGACTGATCGCCGCACCGATGTTGACGCGAGACGGATTGATCCATGAGGATTAAGGAGTTGACCTGATGTTGCCCGTACCTCGACGAAGGCCGCCGATGTCGCCGCTCTCGCTCTCGCCGGAAGAAAAGGACGCGCGGCGTGAGCGCATTGCCCAACTGCGCCAGCAGGGGTATTCCTACGAAGATATCGCCGCAGCCATGAAACTCTCGGTCAGCACCGTGAAGGCCTATGCTCAGCCGCAGCGACGAGAGTCCGATGAAATACTTCGCCAGCGACGCCGCATCTATGAGCTGCGCGACCAGGGTCTCTCCGTCTCCGAAATTGCCGATCAGGTCAATCTCTCGAAACAGCGAGTGCAGCAGATCGTCTCGTCCCGCCCGTCTCAGGCTGACCGGAAATACCGGCCGAGCTCCGAGCCGAAACGGACCATCACGATTTCGGCGGATGGGCTCGACTGGCTGCGCAGGACGGCAGCGGAGTTCGGCTTTCGCCGGACACGCGGTCCGCATGGGAGCAGTGATGGAGACGTCAATCAATTGATCCTGGCGCTCCAGCACGGCGACCTCGAGATCGTCCCGACCACCAAGAACAAATCCTCCTAATACCGCATCGAATCGGCCCTGAAGAGCACCGTCGCAGTCTCGCTGGTATTGCATAAGTATTGACTAACTATGAGTATATAAATATACTTATCATGTGACGAGATCGGAGAAAGGAAACGGATGATGGCCGCGATCGCGTCGATCACACTCGTAGGAAATCTCGGAAGGGAACCGGAGACTCGCTATACGCCAAACGGCCGCATGAACGTGCAGTTCAGTATGGCGGTAACCCGGCGCCGGACCGACAACGAGGGCAATCTCGTCGAGACGACGAACTGGTTTCGCGTCACCGCCTGGGGGCGACTTGCCGAAACGCTCGACCGCCTCGTCGCCCAGGGACACCTGGTGAAGGGTCGTCAGGTCATTGTCGAGGGGGCGTTCGAGGCGCGCGAGTATCAGGACCGGGAGGGAACGACGCGGACGTCGCTCGATGTGACGGCGAATGAGGTGGTTGTGCTCGGTGCCTCGCCGGCGAGCGCCAATTACGAATGACGATGATCCGCCGATCTAGGCGGGAGAAGAGAGAGAAGGGGAATGCTCACCGAAGAACAACGCCAGCTCTATGCCGAGCTGAAGAAACCGTTTCGGCCGGATCAGATCAAAAAGGTCAAGCAGACGGGAGTGAAATACATCGAGTACGACGATGTTATCGAGCGGCTCAATGCGGTTGTGGGGGAGTGGCATGACGAGGTCGTCAGTCACGAGGTGATCCCATACGGCCAGACCGATAACGGCAATGATCGTTTGCTCGTGCGTGGCGTGATCCGGCTCACAATCCCGGCGCTCGGATCGCGCGAGCACATGGGCGTCCAGCTCGTGACGGTCGCGGCGCGCGGCGAGGATTTGATGAAAGGCGTGATCAGCGATGGAGTGAAGAAGGCGGCCGAGATGTTCGGCGTGCCGATCGATCCGACGAGCTCGGTCTATGCCGGCCATGACAGTCAGGAAGTGAAAGCCCCGGCAAGGAGATCGGCTCCCCAGCAGACGGCCCAACCGGCGAATGTCGCGGCCGGCATTACCGAGGAGCAGATCGGCGCCATCACCTCCTTGTGCCAACGTGCCGGCATCCTCCCCGAGGGCGTGGCCCGGCGCGGGTATGGAAAGCCGCTCTCCGAGCTGACCGCACTCGAAGCGCAGGCATGCATCCGTGATCTGCAGGCAGGGAAATATGAGGCGGTGATCGACGAGACGACTCAATCCGGGAGCGGCCCGGCCGCGAGCGATCGCCAGCTGGCGATCCTTGGCGGGTTGGTTTCGGATCTCCGCATGAGTCAAGCGGCAGTCGTCGCCGAGTTGCAGCAACGCTTCCGCGTCTCCGCTCCGGAAATGCTCTCGTTCGATCAGGCGGTCACCTGGATCGAAGAGTTGCGCAAGCAGAAGCACACGCGCCGGAGCATGCGAGGCGCCTGATACTCGCACATTTGTGCTTGTCAGCAGAGTTCCAAAAAATATATTATCTGGAACACGCGGACGCCGCCGGAGACGGACCGGAGGACCCATGAGCGCTCCATATCACAACCTCGCCTCGGTGCTACGAAACGCACATGCAGTGGCCAGCCAGCGGCCAGTTCTCCCTTGGGCGCATCTTCGAGACTGCGAACAATACAAATGGACACTCCTGGTCGATGCGATTTCGGCGGAGTACGCCAGCGACCCGCTCTTTTCGATGAGCGGTGAGTGGCTCTACACCACCTGGGCCAAAACGCTCCTGCTCTCTGTCCCGCTCTACCGACAGGCATCACCGAAGGCGCGCCGCTGTTGGGAATTCGTTGCCAAGACTGGCCGGTCGTACATGGATCGCCTGGAGGCACAAGCGAGGGAGGAACGGAAAAGCGCATGAATCAGCCGTCAACGATTTACGAATTGATCGATCGCGAGTTGGGGTTGCCGGATATCGAGCAACTCCGGATGTTGGCGAAGACACGGACTGCGATGCACCGCGGGAAGGCCAGCCAGCGAAAACTCTCGGAGGAATACGAGCTCATCGGGCTCTGTGGTGAGCGCCAATTCGCGCGGGAAGTCCGCGAGCCGATGGATGTCCGCATTCTCCAACATGGCACCCGTCGAGGGAATTTTCGGCTGATATTCCGCGGAAAACCGGTGCGAGTCGATGTCGTGACTGCACGCGAGGTAGCCCGGGGGTTGCCGAATCTCGCGGTTTCACCATCGTCGAACGTGCATCCGGATCTCTATGTGCTCGCGCTCTTCCACGATCCCGATCATGTCGAGTTGCTCGGCTGGATCGAGGATGAGGAAGCAAAGACCTACGGGGTCGGCCGGCTCGCCGATCATCTGCCCCTCAATCACATCATCCCGGCAAAATCGCTCCATGACATGCCGTCGTTCTTTGCCGGATTGGGCGAAGCGGTCGAGCAGCCGGCGCTCTTCGATCTGACAGGCACCCAATCCGGGGCTGCGGCTCGGTGGCGATCATGAGACGGGCGGCGCCCGGTCCGGTGCTGCTGCTCGCCGTGGTTGTCCTGGTTGCGCCACTGCCGTTCCTGGTCACGGGCATCGTCATCGCCGCCCTCGTCGCACTTGCTCTCAGTGGTATTGATTCCGATATCAAGTCTTGACTAATTGCGAGTGTATAACTACACTCATGGCATCCAGGCCGGAACGGAGCCGGCTTTTTATTTCACCTCAATAGTTCCGTAAAAAACAATTTATGGAACTCAAGGGGTAACGGGGGATGACGATGGAGAGAGCACACCCACTCAGAACCAGCCGTTTGCAGAGTCCGGAAGGACGATGGCTTCGCGAGCATGCCGGCCGGATCGGCGAGTCGCTGCAGGAAGCCGGCATCGTGGTGAATCGCACGGATGACCGCGCGCCGTTCGTGCACTGCACGGTCACGCTCGATGGTGCCGTTGTCTACGCCGGCACGAATCGCGCCTTCGGATTGCGCGAGGCGATCCGGCGGCACCTCGCCGCAGCCTGATGACCACGCTGGAGAAATACGAGGCGAAGGTGCGAGAGCACCGGGAGCAGAAGCGCCGGCTCGAAGAGCGGCGGATGCAACTCCTCGTGGAGGGATTGCGGGAGCAGTCCATCCGGATCAGAACCCTCGACCACTCGATCCGCACCAGCCTCGAACAAATCGAAAAGTACGAAGGCAAGGTCGCCCGCATGAAGGAGCAGGGGGAGTGAACGTCTATTTTGCCGGCCGGTTCTCCCGGCGTGAAGAGCTGCTTGGGTACAAGGAGGCGCTCGAGGAGATGGCGCCCGACTACGGTGCCGAGATCACGGTCACCAGCCGGTGGCTGCTGGGCGGCCACGAATGGTCCGGCACCGCGGACGAAGAAGTTCCGCTCGACGAATGCGCTCGATTCGCGCAAGAAGACTTGCACGATCTCATGAGAGCCCACGTCATCGTTTGTTTCACCGAGCCGCCAAGGTCCGGCCCAGCTCGCGGGGGCCGGCATGTCGAGATGGGGTATGCGCTCGCCGCTATGAAGCCGGTGCTCTGCGTCGGTTACCGGGAGAACGTCTTCTACTGTCTGCCTCAGGTGCATTTCGTTCCGACCTGGTCACAAGCGGAGGAGTGGTTGCTCTCCCGATCCATCACGGATGTGACCAAACTGATGGCTCGCACGCGCGCAATGGAACGCCTCTATGAGGAGGTTGTCGACCGGTTCGCTAGGCAACTTCACGACGCAAATCAGTCGACCAAGTCGACCAACCGGAGCGCGTCATGACGGTCGACATCGCGGTTGCCGGCGACATCGCGCGCATTCAATTCCGGTCGTTCCCGCTCGAAGACTATCCACTCTTCCTGAAAGTGAAGGCGCTCCCCGAATCCAGCGTCGAGTACGACCCATGGCAAGACGTCTACACCGTCACCACTGCGGCACGGTTTGCCGAGCGATTGGGCCTCGATATTCCGGCACCGAGCCGGATCATCGGCAATCTGGCCCCGCACCTCTACGACTACCAGCAGTTCGCGGTCGGGCTGGCGCTGAAGGCCAAGCGCTTTGCCGCCTGGCTCAACACCGGATTGGGCAAGACGCCGGTGCTGCTCGAGTACGGCAATCAGGTGCATGCAATGACGGCCGGCCGGGTGCTGATCGTGACCCCGCCGGCGGTGATCCCGCAGACGATCGAGATGGCCGGCGACTTCTACGGGGCAGATTCCTACCTCGCGAACATGCGACACATCGAGAGCCGTGACGAGCTGATCGCGTGGTGCAACGGTCGCGGGGATGAGCCGATCGCCATCACGAACTACGAGAAGTTCATCCGCGGCGAAATCAAGGATCTCCGCCACCTCGCCGGGCTGGTCCTCGATGAGAGTTCGATCCTGAAGACCGGCGGCGGACGCATCAAATGGAACGTCATCCACTCGGCCGAGGGCATCGAATACAAGCTGTCGAACACCGCGACCCCGGCCCCGAACGACGCGATGGAATACGCCTCGCAGGCCGCATTTCTCGAAACGATGCGCTCCGAGGGCGACGTGCTCTGGACGTACTACAGCAAGACGAAGAGCGGCGATTGGGTGATCAAGCCACACGCGCGACGGGCATTTTACCGCTTCCTCGCCTCGTGGTCGCTCTACATGCATGACCCGGCGAGATTCGGCTTTCGGAACATTCTGGCCGGGTTGCCTGATCCGGTCATCCACGAAGAGCGGATCGAGCCGACCGACGACCAGCGCCGGCGCATGCAGGCGATTCAGGTCGAGTACGGCGCCGACATGTTCGGTGGCAAGCTCGGCATTGTTCCCCGTACGAAGCTCGCCCAGCTCGCCCGCGGCTTTCTCTATCGCGAAAAGGGCAAGATCGTCGAGCGCTATGACAGCCGCAAGCCGCGCCGAATCGCAGAGATCGTTGCCGATGAGCTGACCCAGGAGCGGCAGGTATTGATCTGGACGACGTTTGACGAGGAGGCGCCGATCCTGCTTGAGGCGATGCGGCAATACGGCATACGGTGGGAAGGCGACCAGATCGCCGCGCTCGACGGCAAGCAGCCGGAGGCGAAGCGGCTCGATCTCCTCCGGCGATTCAAAGCCGGCGAAACGCGCGTGCTGATCAGCAAGCCGCAACTCATCGGCTACGGCCTCAACCTGCAATTCGTCCGCGCCATGATCTTCAGCGGCTTCGACGATTCCTTCGAGCGGAGCTATCAGGCGATCCGACGCGCCTATCGCTATGGCCAGACCGAGCCGGTGCACGTCTATTGGCCGTACATCCCCGAACTCGAAGGCGCGATGTTCGACAACATCCGCCAGAAGGAAGCTCGGTTCCTAGGCGACGTTGCTGCCCAGGAAGAGGAATACCGCCTGTCATTCATTGAGAGCGGCGAGCTCCGGAGGGCGGCGTGAATGACCTGGTTATACGTCCCGGGACTCTCAGTGGACTCGCCCTCTGCGCTGGCATCGGCGGGCTCGAGCTCGGTCTCAAGCTGGCCCTCGGAGACGCGTATCAGTGTCGCCTCTACGTCGAGCGCGAAGCATTCGCTGCGGCCGTCCTCGTGGCGCGGATGGAAGACGCGACCCTGGATCGAGCTCCTATCTGGGACAGTATCGAATCCTTCGATGGCACAGCGTGGCGTGGACTCGTGGATATCGTCTCTGCGGGCTTCCCGTGTCAGCCGTTCAGTCTCGCCGGCAAACGACGCGGTCTTGCCGACGAGCGATGGATTTGGCCCGACATCGCGGAAATCATTCGCGAAGTGGGACCGAGCTACGTGTTCGTGGAGAACGTACCCGACCTTGCCCGGCATGGACTTGCCGCTGTCCTCGCCGATCTTTCCGAAATGGGGTTCGACACGGAATGGGATCTGTTTTCAGCAGAAGAAGCGGGTGCGCCGCACCGTCGCGAACGGCTCTTCCTCCTGGCCCGCTCCAACCGCAATGGATGGCCCGAAGCAATCGAATCCACGTCGGCCGGGAGACCGGACGCTTCCGAGTTCAGCGGCGAACTGGCCTACGCCCGATGCGGGGGGTGACGACGCGGATCAATCGGAGTCCGTCGCCGAATGCCGAATATCGACCGGCTTTGGCGGCACTTGCCGAACGGTGGCCAACACCGACGGCAGCGGATGGAGATCGGGCGAGCGCGACCTATGCGCGCGGGAATCCGACGCTCAAAGGGACTTCACAGAACTGGGCGACCCCACTCGCCATGGATTCGCGCATGACCGGGAATCAACGGGACCGGTCGGGACCGACGCTGACCGACCAGGCGGTACGGTCGGGATCATGGGCGACGCCGCGGGCGTCGCCGGCGGAGAACCGCACGACCAATCGGGCACCGAGCCATCTCAACTCGACCCATGGGCCGCATCTGTCGGCGCAAGCGCTCGACCACTCTGGCCCCCGCGTCCAGGAGAGCGCGATCAATGGGAAGAGCTCATCACTATCGACCCACGTTTTAGCCCCGTCCTTCGTCGAGACGCTGATGGGACTGCCTTTCGGGTGGACCGCCTTCGAACCCTTGGGAACGGAGTGGTGCCGGTGGTGGCGGCAATGGCGTTCCGTACTCTGCTCGATCGATTTCGCGGGGGAGGGTGAAGCGGCATGACTGAACGACCCTACATCCACGATGGGGACCTAAGCCCACTACAGAAGGCAATCCACGATGGCCCTGCGTACGGGTGGATGCAACTCAAGGGCACCGACATCTGCATGGACGTGTACTGCGAGTGCGGTGCGCATCTCCACCTCGACGGCATCGGCATCTACGCCATCAAGTGCATGGAGTGCGGGGAAGTCTGGACGATCGGCGCCAACGTGGAGCTGGTCCGAGGCAATCCGCGAAACAGTGAGGTTTGGCAACTCAGAGACGAGGACGAAGACCATGACTGAACCGACCTATGACATCCGTTTTGGCGATTGCGTGCCGGGCATGGCGGAGTTGCCGGCGGATTCGATCAACCTCTGCGTGACCTCGATCCCATTTGCCGATCTGTTTCAGTACAGCGCCAAAAACGAGGACATCGGTAACTGCGCAGCTGGGGTTGATCTGCGGGAGACGGAGTTCGCCATTCACACCCGGTTCATGATCGAGCAGCTGCTGCGTGTACTCGAGCCGGGAGCCGTCGCCGCCATCCACATTCAGCAGCTTCGCGCCACCAAGGTGCAACACGGATTTATGGGCCGCCGCGACTTCCGGGGAGCAACCGTCGATCTCTTCTGCGCCGGAGGCTTCGACTGGACCGGCGAGTTCGTGATTCCAAAAGACCCACAGCGCATCGCGCAGACTCAGAAGCTTCATTCCCTGCAGTTCAGGATGGCCCGCACTGACGCGCGGGTATTGGCCCCGGCCATTAACGACTACGTGATGTTGTTTCGAAAGCCCGGCGAAGGTGGCACGCCGGTACCCGCGCTCTACGACCGCGATCGCAACCCAGACGGTTGGATCACGGCGGAAGACTGGATCAGGGATGCACACGGCACCTGGTCCGGTGTGTGGGACGACATCCACGAGATCGACATCCTTGACGGATTCAAATCGGCGCGGGAAGAGGACGACGAAAAGCACGTTTGCCCGCTTCAGTTGACGGTCATCCGGCGATTGATCCAGCTCTATTCGAATCCCGGAGGCACGGTCCTTGACCCTTTTATGGGTATCGGGAGTACGGCGTTCGTTGCCATTGAGCAAGGGCGAAACGCCGTCGGCTTCGAGCTCAAAGAGAGTTACTACCAGCAAGCTATTCGCAACAGTGAGAAGGCGCTCGAGCGTCGCCGTCAACGACTGGCTCCGCTCCCGCTTTTTGCCGGATTGCTTGGAGAAAAGGCAGCGGTATGAGCCGGAAGCGAGCACGGCGCCGGTCGTCGCACGACGGCCAGGCGTCATATCCCAATGCATGGACGGCCATCATCAATACCCGTGACGGCGAGACGGTCTACCCCTGCGAGTTTTGCGGTCGCTGGCACTCGAGCAAGCTGCCCGGTTGGCTCTTCAAGCTCTACAAAAAGACCGGCCGGGTGAAATGCCGGGCCATTCCATCTGCTCCTCGAACGATCGAGACGGAGGCGGTCAATGGCTGAAAAGAAAGCGGTCGACGCGCACGAACTGACCTCGATGTTGCGTCGCCACTATCTCCCGGAGAACCGACCGCCGAGCGGTTTCTTCGCCGCCGAAGTGGAGTCACCGGACGGGAAGCGGCGCGCCGATGCGCTCTGGGTTTCGACGATTCGAAGCACGGCGTATGGGCTCGTCGGCCACGAGCTGAAGGTCAGCCGGTCGGATCTGCTTGTCGAGCTGGCCGATCCGGCAAAGTGCGATCCATGGATGCAGTACTGCGATCAATGGTGGCTGGTCGTCAGCGATCCGGCATTGATCGAAGGGCTCGACATCCCGGAAACCTGGGGCATCATGGCGCCGCCATCCGGCCGGCTCCGGCGATCGATGACTGTGTTACGGCCGGGACCTCGGCTGCATCCGATCGACCAGGCTCCGGGACTGCGCCGGCTCCTGTCGTGGCAAATGCATCACTACGGATCGCGGACCGCCAACGCCGAATACCAGATCGAACGTGCCACCCGTGAACGTGACGAATTGCGGCGGCAGCTCGACGATCGAGCGAACGCGGCGATCCACGTGCACCCCGAGACGAAGCGGATTTCGGAGCTGATTCGAAAAGCCCATAGCCAGCTGCGAGCAAACGAAACCTGGCTTTCCCATATCGATGACGACGTGATCGTGATGGCACTGGCCGATGCGGCCGCCACCCGTGATCTCGCTCGATCGCTGCGAAGCCGTATCCGGAACCTGCTAAAGGACCTCGAAGGCGGGCTGAGGCAGTTCGATTTCGCCCGGGAGGATGCCGAGAAGGCGGCGCGATTGGGGCTTGCCGAGTTGGAGGCGCTGACGGCAGATGAATACCCGATTTTGGAAGGAGTTCCCGCATGACCGGAGATGAGCGTACGGCGCTGAGTCATTGGTTCCCGGCAGTTCAGAAGGTGCTCCCCACCGAGCGATACCCGAAAACGATCCTCGTCGCTCCACCCAAAGGATGCCGACTGCTCCGGCTGCTCGATGGCGACGAGCCGACCGGGCTAGATGAGTTCGAAGAGCGGCTTGCCGAAGCGGCGGAGACAATCGGCTACCCGGTATTTCTCCGCAGTGACCTTACCTCGGCGAAGCACGAGCCAGGTCCGCCTTGCGTTGTGCGGGGCGAGAAAGCGCTCCTCCGCTCGGTAAGCGACATTGTTGACTATCAGGTGCAGAACCTGATCACACCGATTGGTCTTGACTGTTGGGCGGTGCGCGAGATGTTGCCGATCACACCCGCGTTTTATGCATTCGGCGGTCTACCGATCGTGCCGGAAGTGCGCCTGATCGTGCGAGGCGGCCGGTTCGAACGCAGCTTCCCATATTGGCCGGCTGCGGCGTTGGAGGAAACGGCGAGGCGGGTCAACGGTGATCCTATGAGCGGAGGCCGCTTCACGCTGGCGATGGCCGCGATGAAGCTCGCCGCAAACAACGCCAAGGATCTACGCCAGATGCGCGAGATGAGCGAAGCCGTGTGCACCGAGCTCGACGGTGACTGGTCGATCGACTGGATGAAGACCGATCGCGGCTGGGTGCTGATTGATATGGCCGATGCCGATCTTTCATGGGTGCCGGAGATGGATACCCAGCAGTAGCAGACATTTCGTTCTAGGAGAAGTGCGTATGTTGCCGGTTCGACGGCTTGTAAAGAAACACGGCAGTTGGCGCAAGCACGAGCGCCAGCTTTACGGCGGGCAGGAGGTCGCGATCATCGGCGATCGCGACCACGCGGGGAAGATCCTGGTCGAGTTGCGGTCAGGCGATCTGGCCGGGGAGCGGCGCTGGATCGATCCGAGCGAGCTCGAGCGTGAGGACAGCGATGGAACCTAAGGCGCCGGTGAGCAATCTGGTTCCGTTCACGCCGCGGCGCAATGAGCGCGAGTTTCCGATTCGCGCCTCTCTCCTCAGCGACATTCTGCTCACGTTTTCCGACATGACCGGCAGTTACGCAGACGGCAAACAGCCATCTGATGCTGCGTGGCAGCGACTCAAGCGGGTATCGCACGAGCTCGCCGACGAGGTTGATTCGAAGCTCCGAAGCGCCAACGAAGGGTAATTGCCGATGATTCCTCCCTATCCATTACGCTGGCCGGATGGCGTTGATCGCCAGCAGCGGCCGAAGCAATCCAAATTCTCGACAACCTTGCGAGGTGCGATTGATGGACTGCGCCACCAGCTTGCCCTCATGGGCGCGCGGGATGTCGTCATTACCTCCAATGCCCGAACCGACGATCACGGCAAGATCCTTTCGCGCCAGGGCTATATCGCCGATACCGGAGTAGCGGTCTATTTCACGGTCAGGGGTGAACAGCGGATCATTCCCTGCGATACCTACGATCGGATCGAAGACAACCTGCATGCGATCGAACTGACGGTCGAAGCGTTGCGCAGCATCGAACGTTGGGGCGGGAAGCAGATATTCACCGCTTCGCTTCAGGGATTCGCCGCGCTGCCCGCGGGCGGAACGACTGGTAACGCGTGGTGGGATGTGCTCGGAATCGATCGGGCCGCGACCCGCGACGACATCACCGCGGCGTACCGGGGACTGGTCAAGACCAATCACCCCGATGTCGGCGGCTCCCCGGAATCCTTCCATGAGATCAACGAGGCGTATCAGGCAGCGTTGCGCCAGGTCGAGGCGGGACGATGACACGTCCGGCTGATCTGGAGGTTCGTGTCGCCGCTGATGCGAGCCAGCTCGCCGAAAAACTGGAGCGGCTCAACGATGCGATCCATCGAGCTGCGCGGGTGATGGCCGCCGTGTTCGACGAAATTATCAACGGTGATCGGACGCAACAGTTCTGGATGCGTCAAGAGACGGTGATTCGATACCACCCGGCGCTGCAACGGATGACGCTGAAGCAACGCCGTCGAGCACTTACGGGTAGAGGCATATCCAGCTGAGCGGTCATGCTCGAAAGGAGTTCGTGATGCATGCACTCAAAACGCCGCGGGGGCCGATCAATCTTCCAGCATGGTTGCTGATCCCGGAGCAGGTGTCCGACTTCGTGCGAGACCGATATGCCGGGCATCACGAGCCGTACCAGCATGTCATCACGGTGGCAAGCCAGACGAAGGGCACGCCGGCATTCATGGTCGCCTTGCTTCACGATGCCGTCGAAGATGGCTTCGCGCGCTGGGAAGACGTCGAGACGCTGCTCAATCCCCACCCGGAAGCGGATCGAATGCTTGCGGCGCTGCGGCTGCTGACCCGTGGCCCGGAGCCGTACGACGAGTACATCCGCGCGATTGCCGACTCGGAGAACGAGCTCGCAATCACGGTCAAGATGCTCGACCTCCTCGATCACCTCTCGCCGTATCGCTTTGCCGGGCTAACCACTACCCGGCGCGTGCGGTACATCGAAGCGCTCAACCTTCTTTCCGCAACCGGCCGATCGCTGGCACGGAATAACCAGATCGAAGCCGAGAAGGAAGTTCATCCCGACACGCGCGAGATCAAAAGCAGGCGCCGTCACCATTGTTTCGGCGAAATTCTCGGCTACTTCTCCCAAGAGCTAGCGCGCGATTATGCCGACGAGGATGTTCCGTATGCCGAGGCGATCTGGATCGCGTTCGACGCGGTCGCTCTCGCTCGTGCAGCACTACCGGCAAGACCCGATCAGGTGTTGGAGTGATGCCTCCGGACGTAGGGCGCTTGCTGGCTCAAGAGGGCGAGTACCAGGCGATGCTCTTTCAGACCAACTCGCACCCGGATGAAGTGCGCGGCTGGTTCAGGCTGATGCGAATGCATCGCATGAGTGAAGAGCAAGTCGCCGCGTTCGCAGCGAAATTCCGGCATCGGTGCTGTCATCGATCGGCCGATGCCTTCGTTGCGATGATCCGGATTGACGATTGGTATTGGGAAGATCACTCGGAGAATCCGATCGAAACCCCTTGACAAACTATATCTATATAGATATAGTTAGTGCATCAGGGAATTGGCCCTGGGGAGTGAAGAAGGGGGTATGGCGACAGGGGACAAGCTCGATTGGAAGATCAGGAGCGCCCAAGCCGAAGTGCCGTACACAGAGTTCGCCGAATGGCTGGAAGCGAACGGGTGGACATTCCAAAGGTCTCATGGAAGCCACCGGTTCTGGACACGAAAAGGAAGCGACGCCTTGAGTGTACCACTGGTCGGAGGCAACAAATACGTGAAGCGGCGCTACGTGCAAAGGGCAATCAAGATCACCGATCAGGCGGAGTAACGAGAGGGCGGGGCGGTCCCGCCCTCTCACCCTGAGCCGAATCCGAAATGGCAACGAGAGAGGAGATTCTGAGCCGGCACTATCCATTCGTCGCGCAGTCTGACACCGACGGATGGGCGATTTACTTTCCCGATCTTCCGGGCTGCCAGACGTTCGCGGAGACGTGGGACGACATCGGCCGCATGGCGCGGGAAGCATTCGAGGGATGGGTGATGGTTCAACTCGACAACGGCCGACCGATCGCCGATCCAACCGCATCCGAAGAGGTCATGCCGTGGAGCGTCGATCGCTTCACCGGAAAAGCGCCAGAGGACGCAGTTACCTTCACAACCGCGGAGGTCGCGTCGGAGTTGGGGATAACTCCGATGCGGGTGCGGAATCTGGCGCGAGCCCGGGGGCTCGGCACGAAGCGGGGTCACGATCTACGATTTAGCCGAGACGAAGTAGACAACATGCGTGTGCGCCGACCCGGACGGCCGGCGTCCGCGACGGGAGCTTAGGGTCCTGACGGTAATCCCGCCGTCGAAAAAGGATCGGGGACTGGAACAATGACGAGAAGGCAACCCCGGGTCCCTGAAGAAACGCCGTGGCGGGTTATCGGCTCCGTGCGATTCAAGGGATTGATGGGCGATCAACGTGAATACCAGGTGACGTGCAACGATCACGAGGTGGTGATCAGCTCAAAGACCGGCCAATGGCTCGATGGCTCCGTTTGGCTGCCTCCGCACGCTGCCCATGACCTTGCTGATCTCATCAAGCGAGCGGCGGAAGCGACTGCATCAGCGGATCGAGGCTGAAATGGACTGGGCTACCGTCGTTGCTAGCGTGATCGGTGGCGCCATGACCGGGGGCGCCACCATTCTCGGTATCCGCTATCAACGCAATGTTGATCGCGAGGAGCGGAGGCGAGAGGCGCGCGAGATTGATAGGCGGACTTTGATCGACCAAATGATCGCGAGTGCTTCGAATGTGATGCGGATCGCTACCAACGCGGTGACCGTCCGGGACTACAACGAACACCGCCTGTTTGGCCGTGCCGACGAGAATAACTACTACTCGCTCGCAAAGCTCGACGAGGCGAATACTGAGCTTCTCAATCTCACGGCGATGGCGATTCTCATGAAGAAAGAGGCGATCGTCAGTGCCGTCAATCGCCTAACCGATCAATTCAACATCACATTCTCGGATCGCCATAACGATGAGCGGAAAAAAGCGGCGAATGAAATTGCCAAGGAGCTGCGGTTCATTCTATTGGTGTTGGTGAATGAGCGCGATGCCACCTTCGGCGTATCGGAGCCTGATGAATGAGCCTGGAGCCTCGGTTTGATCCTGACAGCTCGGAGTACGCCGGGCCGCGATGTCCCCGCTGTCACGGCCCCTGCACGATCTGGTTCGGCCCGGCGCCCGGGTGGCACTGTCCTGTCTGCCACGATACCGACCACTCAGGCGAGTATCGCGTTTACTGCGCGGTCACGGTGAAAGCCGCACATGCCGAGCACGCTCAGGCAAAGGTGATCGAGGCGTTGACCACGATCGGTCGAGCCGTCACAGCGGAGCCCGGCAAGCGAAGGGAAAGCTCCTGAATGTATATCGAATGGCGAGACCGTGATCGATTCGGGCCTTCTTTCGATCAGACTGGAATGACGATGCGCGTAACCTGCACGTCTCGGCTGGGTTCGATAGTCGTCCTTGAGCGGCACACCGGTGAACGACCTGACATCCTCTTCATCGAAACGGAACAGTTCGCGGCCGTCGAATACCAACCCCAAGTTGGCGATCAGTTTGATCTTCGGCTCGGCGAACTCCAGGAACACGACATCTGGCCGGAGGAGAACAGTTCGATACGAATGAAGACGGCATATGTCGCTGGCGTTGCGAACGTCGTGCGGCCACTGAAAGCGAGAGAAGCTGATGGGCGATCCATTCTGGAAGAACAAGATCGTCGGCCACGCCGACTTGCCTATCTCGGAGCTGACCGGCAACCCGCTCAATCCCCGTTCTCATCCGGATCGGCAGCGGAAGGCCTTCCGTGGCGTGATCGAAGAGGTCGGCTTTATCGCTCCGCTGATCGTCAATAAGCGGACCGGCCACCTTATCGACGGCCACATGCGGCTCGAGGAAGCGACGGCTGCCGGTGTGGAAACGCTGCCGGTGACGCTGGTCGATCTCACTCCAGACGAAGAGCGGCGCGCACTGGCCACATTCGACCCGATCGCCGAGCTCGCCCAGCTCGATCGCGAGAAGGCAACGAGCCTCCTCCAAGAAACGATATCGACGAATCCGGCCGTGATGCAACTCCTGACCAAACTGGCAGCCGATGCCGGAGTGATTCCCTCGGCCGCTGCGCTCGCCGCTCCGGATGAACTCGACGATGATGAAGACGATGAAGCACCGATCCCGCTGAAGGGCTTCGAGCCGCCGTTCATCCGGCAGGGTAGCCAGCCGCGAATGGTGATCTGTCCCGAGTGCGGCTGCGAGTTCGAACGGTAACCGTCCTCATATCCGCGTACTGACCTCTTGAGTGAATGATCATGCCGGCGAAACAGTGCACAGCGACATCAAAACGGACGGGCGAGCGGTGTAAAGCGAACGCGATGAACGGTCGTGATGTCTGCTATCACCATGGCGGACGATCGCTGCGCGGCGCCGATCATCCGAACTGGAAGGGCGGAAAGACCACAGCGAAGATCGGCCGCTACTCCGCCGATCTACCTGAGCGCCTGGTCGATGCGTACGAGCGGAGCGTCACTGATCCGCAGCTGATTCACCTCTCATCCGAGATCGGCGTGCTCGATGCGAGGATTGCCGAGCTGATCGGGAAGATCGATGCAGGCGATCCGAACGGCCGGCTCGAGGAAATCGACATGGCATGGGCCGGGTTTGCCGAAAAGCGAAAAGCCGGAGACGTCGAGGGCATGAACCACAGCCTCCAGGTGCTCGAAGCCGCGATCACTCGGGAGCGAACCGACGGCGCGATCTGGGAGCAGATTCAGAAAGCCATCGATCTCCGGCGCAAGCTCGCGAACACGCAGCGCATGATCCTCACCGACGAGCAGAACGTCGTAACGGCGTCGCAAGTGATCACGCTGGCGCAGACGTTAGTCAGTATCATTCGAGAGCGTGTGAAAGACCCGATGGTCGTGCAACTGATCAAGCAGGATTTCGCGGCGCTGATCTCGATCGACCGGGGCCCGAACCATGACGCTCTCGCTGGCTAAACCGAACGCATTCAGTCTCTTTGCGGAAACGATTGTCGATTCGCTCGAGGCGCTCGACGAGTCTCCGATCGAGACGATGACGTTTCGCGACTACATGAACTTCATCTGGCCGGTCATGGAGCCGGACAACCCGTTCATCGACGGCTGGCACATCGGCTACATGTGCGAGATTTTCCAGGCGGTCGCCGATGGCGAATTGACGCGAGTCCTCTTGAATGTCCCTCCCCGTCATATGAAGTCGCTCACCGCGACGGTCGGCTGGCCCACCTACATGTGGACTCGGAAGCCGAGTCTCGAATTCATGTTCGCGTCCTATGCGTCCGAACTGGCGACGAAACACAGCGTCGATCGCCGCGACATCATCCAGTCGCCGCAGTACCGGGCGAAATTCGGAAAGCGCGTTCGCCTGAAGCACGGCGAGAACCTGAAGACACAGTTTGCCAACACGGCCGGTGGGAGCATGAAGGCTTCGCCGATCGGCGGGCAGCTGATGGGATTCGGCGGTGACATCCTCGTCGTCGATGATCCGCACAATGCGACCAGGGTTGAATCCGATCTCGAGCGCGAAGCGGTGATCACCTACTTCCGCAAGGGCCTGGTGACCCGTCTCAACGACAAGAAGAACGGGCCGATCATCGTCATCATGCAGCGCCTGCACGAGCATGATCTTGCCTCCCATTGCATCGAGATGGGATACGAGCACTTCTGCCTGCCATCACCAGCGCCCGAGCGGACAACCTACGTCTTCCCACTGAGTGGCAAAACGAAGACCGTCGAAGCCGGCGATCCGCTCTGGCCAGAACGCGAGGATGAGGAAGTTCTCCGCCGCATGGAAATCGAGATGGGGCCGTATGACTTCGCGGCGCAGTACGGGCAGCGGCCCGCTCCGCTCGCCGGCGGTGTCTACAAGAAACACTGGTGGCGGCGCTACCAGGAAGATCCTTCGGTCCTCATTCACACTGCCAAGAAGATCGCCATCTTTCTCGATGCCGCGATGAAGGCGAAGCAGGAAAACGACTATTCGGTGTTTGCCTGGTGGGCGATGACGCTGGAAGGTCAGGCGAACCTGGTCGATCTCGATCGCGACAAGCTTGAATACCCCGATCTGAAGACACGCGCGAAAGCGCACTGGGAGCGGCTGAAGGCGCTGCGGCGTCGCGGGCTCGAGATCGAGTTTGTGGTTGAAGACAAGTCGGCCGGAACCTCGCTGATACAGGACCTGGTGCGCGAGGGTATTCCGGTCATTGACTACAACCCCGGCGAGCCGGACAAGACGGCGCGGGCGAAAGCGTCGAGCGGCTACGTCAAATCGGGAGTCTTCGGCATTCCTGACGCGATGGCGATTCCGGGCGCGGCGATCTGGGTAGAGCCGTTCGTCGAAGAACACGGGAGCTTCCCGAAAGCTACGCACGACGACCAGGTTGACACCACTTCGATGATGGCGCATTACTGGTACATCAATCCACCGGATGTGGAGGAAGAGCAGACGACGCTTCCGGTGCTGACGGCACGGGCGCGCGATAACCGCATTGCCAAGCCGGGGAGAGGACGGTAACCGTGGAATCAGATCGCAGGAAAGCCGTGTCACCGCTGCCCGCCGCGGACATGGAGTGGGATGAGGAAGAACGGCCGAGCGATCGCCTCTCGCCGCGATTGCGCAACATCCTCATTCTTCGCATCGCTGGCTACAACTACACCGATATCGGCGAGTGTCTCGGAATCAGCCGCGCCACGGTCTACACCTATATCAAGCGCATCAACCGGCTGTTCCTTCGTGGGATTACGAAACAGGACGATACCCGCGAAGTCGGCTACCGTGTGGCGTACGTCTACGGACTGCTGGATGCCGGCTGCGATGTGCCCGAAATAGCCGAGAAGCTGCAGAACCTGGAGGCCCGCGTTCGACGTGCACAAATTGGGACACCGCGTGTGAGAACAGACCTTTCTTCATGTCATACTGAGTTCCAGAAAGTACCAGATTCGTAACCATTTGGAACTCAATGGCTGCCAATACCAGACAATCCGAGCACGCCGATCCGGCCATGCGAGCGCTCAAAGCGCAGGAGCTGGTCAGGGAAGGGCTGTCGAAATCCGAGGTAGCGCGTCGACTCGGTATCTCCCGAACGACGGTCGCCCGCGATCTACAGCTGGTGAGAGAGCGGCAGACTCGATCAGGTAAGGCACCGGCCAGGAAGCCGAAACTCAGCAAACGTGCGCCGGTGGTCAAGAAGACGCAGACCGGCGGCCTGTTCCAATCCCCATTGACGGCGATCATCCCTCCGTCCCACATCAATGAGCATTGGGACAAGCTCGACCTGAGCTCGGAGACCTTCGAGCGCATGGGCCCGGGCAAGCTATTCGATGTCCTCCGCAGCGCCTCGCCGGATGTTTCACGTGCCGTCTGGGATGCGCTCCGCCTCCTCGATCCTGGCCATGAGATCGATGCGTTTTATCCCGGCACGGATCGCCCGTACGAAGCGGCCAAAGCGAAGCTCAACGAGTTTATCGATCTCCTGAGCGATCGCTATGGATCGATGAAAGTGATCAATGGCCGGCTCTTCATGAGCGGGCTGACCCGCGGCGCCTTCTTGGCCGAGCTCGTGCTCGATGAGCAAGGGCGCACTCCGATCGACATCTCGCTGCCCGATCCCTATTCGGTGGCCTTCCGACTGGTCCAAGACGAAGAGCTCGGCGAGCGCTACGAGCTCGTGCAGTGGCAGGGCGGGAAGGGCTACGTCAGCATCGAACGCCCGACCGTCCGCTACATCCCGCTTGATCCGGCGGTCGGCTCTCCCTACGGTGTCTCGCCGATCGCGCCGGCCGTCTTTCCCGCGCTCTTCCTCATCGGCCTCCTGGGCGATGTGCGTCGTGTCATCGCCCAGGCGGGCTATCCGAAGACCGATCTCACCGTCAAGCTCGAAGGCATCAAAGCGATGTTCCCCGAGGACGCGGACTTCAATGAGATCCGTGAGGCGCTGGGTGGCGTCATCGACGACATCGCGAAAGATTACTCGGAGGTACAGCCGGAGGAAGCCTACGTCCATACCGACGCCGTCGAGGTCGGCCAGGCGAAAGGCGCGGTATCGGACAACTCGCTGCGCGGGATCGACTCGGTGATCGCGGCGCTGGAGCGCATGCTGATCAAGGCGCTCAAGACGATGCCGCTGATGATGGGAGACGCGCAGGGCACCAGCGAGGCAAACGCTAATCGCCAGTGGGAGGTGTATGCCGCCGGCATCAAGTCGCTGCAGCACCTGGCGGAAAGCCTGCTCGGCTATCTGCTAACGCTTTCCCTCGAAGTCCAGGGCATTGCCGCCGATGTCAAGGTGACGTTCGCCGAATTGCGTGCATCCGAGGAGCTGCGCGACGAACAGACCCTGACGCTCAAGCTCGCGAATGCGGAGAAGATGGAGGCGCTCGGGTATGCCGATCGTGATGAAGCATCCATGCACGCCGTCGGTCATCCAGCCGCGGTCAAGAAGCGAGCGCCGGCCCCGCCGCCAGCGCCGGAACCGCAAGAAGCAACGGATGAGCCAGGGGAGCAGACTCCGGCCGGCGAACAGCCGGAACCGCTCGACGCCGGCGAAGAGAAGGGGAGAAAACCGGCAGAACCAGAGCAACGCGAGGTCGAGCCGTTCGTGCCGGAGGCGCCCGGCAACCTGCCCGATCTGCCTGATCGCTTTGTCCCGGATGCCGACATTTTGAGCGATGCGACCGTGATCTGGGCGGCGGCGCACGAAGCCCCGCACGACACGCTGCTCGATGCGCTGTTACTTGCCGACGACGAGCATGAGGGCGGAGTCACTATCGAGCAGGCAAAAGTCGCCGGCGCCGACTGGGTCTACGACCGAAGCGCGAACGAATACATCGATGTCGCGACGAACGATCGGCTTGAGCAGAAAGCGCTCGCCGATCTTGCCGCGCCGGTCGTGGACTACCAGGTTGACAGGATCGATGCACTGACCGATGCCTTAACGGCCGGGGACATGACGGTCCGCTCGTTCGATCGCGAATTCCGCGACCGGGTTACGCGCGGCGTGCTCGCCGGTTATATGGCTGGCCGTGGCGGAATCAACATGATGGATGACGCTGCGCGGGCTGCTGCCGGGGAAGAGGCGCTGATCCAGCAGGAGTTTGCCCGCGGCTATGTCGAGAAGGTTATTGCCGGCGAGCTGACGCCGAATCAGATCAAAGCGCGCGCACGGCTCTATCCGGCATCGACCCGGGCGAATCTCTTCAAGGGGATTGCCGGCGCATTCGGAATCCGACTCGAGCAATGGCCCGGTTCGGGCCACACCGAATGCCTGGGCGCATGTCAGTGCCACCTCACGTTTGAGCAGCGCGAAACGACGGTGGATGTGACCTGGCACCTCGGCCCGGCGGAGGGGCATTGCGTCGATTGCCCGGATCTTGCCCGCCGCTGGAATCCGCTGGTCGTTGAGAAGGAGGCAGAGTGATGGTCGACATCATTCGCAAACCGGCACAGGAAGAAACCTACGCAGATGTCGACGGAACGCTCATCCCGGCCCGCTATGTCGTGGGTCAGGAGGGTGGGGGAGGCGGCGCCAGCGCTGTCACGATCGCCGACGGCGCCGACGAGGCAATCGGCGCGAAGAGCGATGCCGCCTGGAATGAGAGCGATCCGAGCCCGAGCGGGATCTCGATCTGGAAGCGGATTGCCGCCCGAGTCGCGACCCTTGGCGCTTCGAGTGACACCGTTTGGTCCGGGTCAGGCGACGGGACCATCAACGCGATCCTGAAGGCGTGCTTCGTCCGTCTCAACACCATTGCGAGCGGGGTAGTGCTCAATCGCTCCGGTGGAGCACTAAACATCATTATCAATAGTGGGCAGTCGGTCTCGGCGGCAAATCTCGATATCTCGTCGTACTCCGCGGTGTCGATCATCATGCCGTCCGCCTTCGACGGCACCTCGATCACATTCCAGGCAACGAACACGCTTGCGGGCACCCTGCAGCCGGTCTATGACCGATACGGCTACATCATCACCGTGCCGGTTGCCCCGAATCGCTGGATCGATCTCCCGGCTGAGATCGGCAAATGTGCGTTTATTCGCGTCGTCTCGAGCGCGACCGAAAGCGCTGCACGAACCATCGTGCTGTACGGCAAGCGCTAAGGAAGGAGCCAACCATGCCAATGACGTATCAGGAGCGTGATGCGGCCGTCCGGGATACCGGATTTCTTGCCCGCGTGAGCCAGGCGCTCGCTCAGCACGCGGTCTTCCTTATCTATTTGACCGAGGGCTCGGTCTACGAAGATCCGACCTATCCGGCCCAGGTTGCGTTTGCTCGCCAGGTGCTTGAGGGGCTCAACTCCCATGCCCAGCGCATTGCCGTCTGGGTGCTGGCCCATAGCTCGCAAGCCAACCTCAACAACACCGGCGATTTGGATGATCCGCAGTTGTTGAACGCAATACAGACAGTTTGGATCGAGTACGGGCAGATCACCGCGCCCGAGCCGGCAGAAGAGCCAGAGGCCTAGCGTGAGCAACCCCTGCACGCTGCATCTGCCGCTCAAGGCCGATTTCGTTGGGCGCGATCGATCCGGTGCCGTAGGGCCATCAACGAAGGCTGGTCCGGAGCGGTTTTTGTCCGGCGGCAGGGGGTACTACGCGGAGGAAGCGACAACCAATCTCGTGCCGAATCCGAGCTTCGAGGTCGATACCACAGGGTGGGTAAATCGGGGATCAGGCGTCACTATAGACCGCATCGCTACAGACGCTTCCGATGGGATCGCATGTCTCCAGGTGACAACGCCATCCGGCACAAACAAAGACTGGGGAGCTGCGACTTCTCCAAATCTCGCGGTCACAGCAGGACAACCATACGCTTTTGCATTCGATATGAAGGGATCGCCGGGAAGCGAGTGGTCATTACGGATTTCATGGCGAGACGGTGGTGGGGCGAGCCTCAACATCAGTGATGCGTCAGGGGTATTTGCCGGTGCTGGTTGGGAGCGCAAGGTGGTGAGCGGCATCGCCCCCGCCAACGCCACACAGGCCACGCTCATCGCCGGGACCGGCGCAACGGCCTCGACCATCAAGATTGACGCGGGACAATTCGAGCGCAAAGCCTACGCGACGAGCTACACCGACACGACCCGGGCGCTCACGACCCTCTCGTACCTGGCCGCCGGGCACATTTCCCCCGCGCGCGGTGCGTACATGGCTCGCTTCGTGCGCCTCACGGATACCGGCAATTTGCAGATGGTGATACGCGCTGGCATCGCATCTGCCGGCAACGACCTGCTCAATATCCGCGTGCGATCGGACGATGGCCTTGAGCTCCTTGCCTCAGCAAACGGCGCCAACACCAACATTTTTCTCAACGCAGCAGGGATGGACGTCGGCAGTCAGGTTATCGGCTATTGCGCGTGGGACGGGCCGGATATCACGCTGAAGAAATACGTCCCAGCCACGGCAACGTATCAGGTTGCCACTGGCACGCGCGGCGCCATTGTCAACAACATTCCCGGCGGGATCTTCATCGGTTCGACTGACGCACAATCGTTCCATCTTGACGGCGGGATATCCGACGTGACGTTCTTCGATCGCCCGCTCACCGATGCCGAGTTCGATCGAGCGGTAGCGATGCCCGCGTGGTCGTTCGACATGCTCAACGATGCACCGAGCGCACCGATGTTGTGGCCGGTGTAGTTATAGTCGTTATCTGCCGCCGAGTGATTCAAGGGCCAGATAACATAGCATCCACAGCAACACGCCGGTCGGGAGCATGAGGATCAAGAGCCACTTTATAGCTCTCGTGGTCGAAGAAAACTTTTCGCGCGCAATCCAGCCCGTAGCGACGATCTGCTCGACAAATGCCAGACGTATTGCTTCGTCAGTCGCAGCTTCGCTCCATGCCGCGAGCGCTCCCTCCTCTTGGTCCGCAGTGTCTCCAAAGTACAGCGGATTCTGCTTTTGTGGCCGTACTCCATTTCGGTCTCGATCCTTTGGAAGTAAGCCGTGAAAACACTCAAGCGTTGCCATCGTGGTTGCGATAAGGAAGGGGAAGCCCATTGTCGTCATAAGTGCTGTGAAAATCGTCTTCTTACTGGCGCTTCCGTCGTATTCATAGATGGCGTACGCAGCAGTAGCGGCGCGTGCAAGCACAGCGCCGCTTACAACGACCAGGAATCCGAGAATGACGCCGATTTTTGCGTCCGCTGTTTGAATCCAGTGGTCGTTCCGATCGAGCGCCTTTTCGAGAGTGGCAATAACTCTGTCTCCGGAATCGCCGGATTGGGGCCCGCTTGGCACGAACTAGCCCCGATCTAGCGCTCGAAGTGCGTCACAGTACTCTTTTCCGTGGCTCTCACACCAGTCGCTCCTGAGAATCCAGTAACGATCGAAGTTGAATTGTTTATCTGCCTCTCGGTCAATCTCGACGGATTCCCAAAGCAATGCGGGGTCACCTTTGCAGTCGCAGGAGAATCGCGCATGCCGATCGGAGATCTTGCCATAGTAGTTATCTGAAACAGCGATTTCGCAATTCTTAGCGCGCGCCGCGAGTTTCGCCGCCATATTCACCGGACGCCCAGCCCAAACTTCATTTCGCCGCGTGCCGTTTTGTCGGTTGTTGCGCATGCCGACCTTCTTGACCATCACACTGCCATTCGCGATACCGATATGTGCACCAATTTGGCGATCCTCATCTGTGAGGTCGTTGCCTAGGAGATTCTCTACTCGAGGCTTGAAAACTAGGTCCGCGAAGGTCTTGAAGGTGATCGCTGAGGTGAACGCACGGTAGGGCTCGTCACCGTTGAAAATGCCGAATACGCCGTCGCCTTTGACATCGATATATGACGCCCCACCGAGATCTAGGATTCTGACAGCCGTTTCTGTAAAGAACGAATAGATTCGGGCAAGTCTTCGCGCCTGGGTGCCCGCGCTTAGAACCGTTGACCCGACCATGTCGACAAACACACAGTTGATTTCGGGGATCTTGATCCAGTTAGCTTCGGGATAACTAGACGGGAGATGTTCTTGTTCTTCGTATTCAATTGCTTCGCCAAATTTTGCGATGGCATCAGCGACAATGTTTCGCGCGGCAGTGCTCCATCGAGTCTCTTGTGTTTCTGGGTTTGGCATAGTGCTCCACTCTGGTACTGGCTCTGGCCATGACATGCCATGACCATCGGGCTAGATCGTACGCTCATGTGGCGACATTTGCAATATCTTCTGGAGAATAGGCCGACGGGGTTGAAGCGTCTTGATCTGTCTCATGATTGGCACCCGTAGCCGTCTCCGTCCCCATCGAAATGATGGGGATCGGGCGGTAGCACTACAAACCAGCTATACGGGATATCCGCGCAGTCGAGGTCGCCACCTTGGGAGACTGGCGGGATGCAGACATCGGGGTACGAGGGATCGCAACCGGCAGATGATGCGATGTCCATTCCGGGATTCCCGGCGGCTGGCGTTGGCGTCGGTGCCGGCTGACCGAGCGGGGTGTCAGCTCCGCCGCAGGCACTCCACAAGCCGAGGCCGGCGTTCTGAGCGGCCGTCTGCGCCTCGGCCAGAAACTCGGCGTACTCCACATCCGGCCGGTAGACTTTCGCAATCGCATAGCCTTCACGCACCATCTGATCTTGCACGAGGCGGTAGCGACCCGCACCCTGTTCGACCCAGATCGAACGGAGCAGCCGGTCGTACCGGTCGGTGTCGCTGACATCGGTATCGAGATAAACCAGCGTCTTGACGGGGATGACCGTGGCCAAATAGGCCGCTGCCTCTCGGCCATAGCATTCTTCGGGAGTGTCCGGGTCAACGTCTTCCGGCGTATCCATCCCTATCATGCGGACGGTGTAGTAGTCGTGCCCGATGGAAACCTTGATCGTATCGCCGTCGATGATTTCCCGGACGCGGGCCTTCCGGGCGCCAGGTGGCAGCATTGGCCGAACGAAACCCGTTTGGTCAATCGAGGGCAGATCGGGGCACGACCAACCGGCAGCCTCAGCATCCTCATGGAACAGGAAATGACTGCAACCATCAGCTGCTTGGCCGCCGCGGTCGGTGATCGTCATCAGCGATAAACAGCACAGGCATACGATGGCAACTCGCATCGATCGCCTCAGAACACGTCGATTTCGTAGGAGCGGATGTCGCCGTTTATCCCGTACTCATAGACCCAATCGGTCACCTCGATGCGGGCCTTGCCATTGTCGTCACCGAGATCAAGCAGATTGCCATTGTTGTCCCAGCCATTGCCCGACTTCGTTGCAACACCGCGCGCGAGACTGAATAGGCTGTCGACATCCGTATTGGGCCGGTACGCGAAAATCACGATGGCGTCGGTCGTCCCATGCTCCGTAAACGCCGCCTGGAACGCCCCCTGCATCGTTGCGAGCACGTAGCCATCAGCCATTCCATCGACGAATCCGTCGACAACGATACGCATTCGGCGGCGGTTATGATCGCCGAAAGAGACATCGCTGTCCTCGATAACTGAATAGGCGAGCGGCTGGTTGCTTCCCTCCATCGTCGCCGTCGGCGTTGGTGCCGGTGTCGGGGTTTTAGGTTTCGCGGAGGGGGTGCATGCATAGTCAGCCCAGATCCCGCGCTTGTTGCTTTTCGCGGTCTCCTCGGCTTTGGCGAGCCTGGCGTCGCGTTTGGCGTGACCTTCCCGCGCTTTGAAGTGGGCATATCCGTCGGCAATCATGCGCTCATCAATGAGTTGAGCGGTCTTCCCTTCGCGTGGCTTCCAGGTATAGCGAAGGAGGCGCCCCTTCTTGTCTTCTGAATCGCCGTCCTGCTCAAGGTAGACCGTCGTGCCGATCGGAATCAGTTCTTTTAGGTGCTTTGAAGCGGCGTTGAAGAAACACCGGCCCTCTTCTGGCGCATCGGCTGAGATCATGAGTACGGTTGCTTCGCTGCCTGCAATCGTGACCCGATATTTGTCGCCATCTTCGTAGCCGGTGACCACCGCCTCCGTGCTGCCGACCGGTACGCCATCGGGCAGCGTTTCTTGAGCGCGGGCGTCAAATGCCCGCCAGGCGGCGAGCGCAGCGGCAAGCGAGCCGACAAAGCGTCGGCGCGTACTGGTCATCCCCGTTCCCCCAACTGTGCACGATGCTAGCGACATCGCCTTTCGATAGCTTGCACCAGCCAAAATTCCCTAAGAATGTTGTACATCGGCGGTATTGTATCAGTGTGATGATGAGGCTGGTGCAAGCAGGCGCAATCTCCTTCCCTAGAACGGTGGGAAGTGCAGCACCTTTTCGTGTTCGGTGGCAGCCTGCTCGAGCTCAGCGGCCACCTCTGGATCGTCCATCCAGCGCTCTAGCTCGTCTTCATCGCAAAAGCTTGGATCGTTTGCGGCCGCTTCATCGATCGATCCGAGATCGAGCCTGACGTTGAAGTGATCGATCCATTCGGTCTCGGTGACCACATGCAATGGGTGCGTCATGTCGTTCTCCTCTCAGCTTTGCAGAACGCATGTTCTTTCCGTGGAACCATCATAGCCAGGTGCCGGCAAAGCGCAAGATGTGTCCGGAGGTCACGTGTTACGAGGCAAGGGGCAGGGAGAGATTGAGCGCACTGATCGTTGCCGGTTCTTGCTTCGCGGTCGCACGTTCACGCGGTAGGATGAGTTCCGGACCGTTGTTGCGCGTGTTGTTCACCAGGTCGCTCACGGGCCAGAAGGTCAAGCGCTCGCCCGGATACGGCCGAAGCAGCGGCATAATCGTGGAGAGGTCGCGCTCCTTGCGATCGATCCAGCGCAACTGATCGGCGCGTGTTTGCAGCAGAACCGGCATGCGATCGTGAATATGGGCGATCTCCGGCGCCGGAGTGGTAGTGATCACGCAGTAGGTCTCGGTGGTCGTGCCGTCGGCATTTGTCCAGGCATCGTACAGACCGGCGATCCACAGCACCTGCTCGTTAGCCGACCGGATGGTGTACGGAATGCGCTGGCCGTCTTCGTCTCGCCACTCGTAGTAACCGGTCACCGGCACGATGCACCGCCTGGTCGGAACGAGATCGCGAAACATGTCCTTGTGCAGTAGCGTTTCGGCGCGGGCATCGATCGGCTTTGGCGTCTTCTTCGTTGATTTCGGCCTTAGCAATCCCCAGCGCATGAGGCGGATGATGTTGTCGCCGTTGCGATCCTGGACGATGACCGGGTGATCCTGACCGGGCGCCGCGTTATAGGTCGGCGTGTAGATGGTCTTGAAACGGTCGATCTCGATCGCGATCTCCAGTTGGGTGAACATCTCTTTCGGGATTTCCATTTCATCCCATTCGCATCTCAGTCGTCCGCACATGGAGCCCCCTCCGCCGGTTCGATGACACGGCCGCAGTTCGCGCAGACCTCGGTCCCCTCCATGACCTCGCGCCAGGTAATGTGAGCCACCATAAAGCAATAGCGCGCATCGACAACGCAGGTGTGACAGAGACCGGTCAAGACCGGTGGCGGCGGAGAAAGCGGCTCGACCCATGGGACTGAGTTCGTGACGGTGTAGACGTAGCCGGAATCGGCTTCGAGCCGGCCGTATGCCGGTAGTGGGCTTTGATGCCCGCGCCACCAGGCGAGCGGACCCTTCCGATCCGGCTCGGTGGCCGGTGGCGATTTGGGAACGCCGCCTCCGCTTCCGATCTTACTCATAGCTCGGTTCTCCCCAGCCGAAATCGTTTTCCGTCTCGAGCTCGGCGCGCCCGAGCCGATGACCGCAGGGGACGGCATAAATCCAGCCGTCCCGCGTGGTTTGGCGGGCGAGCAGATCGCCGCAGTACGGGCACACACCCGCCTGGATGATGCCGCGGAAGCGATCGACATCCGCTTCGAGGTCCTCGGGGAGAACATCGGTATCAATCTCGATCTTGCCAGTCACGACGGTTCTCCTTTCATGAATGCCGCCTGTGGCAGCCACTCTTCGAGCGGACCGAATTCCCACTCGTAGAACATCAGCATGCGCGGATCTTCGAGCACGAGACCGAGCTCGCCGGCGATCCGCATCTGCTCGATGACCCGGTCACGAATGCCGGAGCAGAAGATGCAGAGATCGATGTCCGGAGACAGAACCTGAAACCCCGGCGGCCGGGACAGATAGGTCACGCGGGTACGCCGGATCGGCCGCCTGCAGTCCGGGCAGCGCTGGCTGTGATCGATCCAGGTGGCGTACTCGATGTTCTGGTCGGCGTCATAGACGTGCACGACCGCATGGGGGTCCAGTCTCATATCGGCTCCTCTCTCAGCCCTGTTCATTGAGTACGCATCTTAGAACAAGTGTTCTTGTAGGTGTCAAGCGTTTTTACCCCGTGACCTCAGGTCACAATCAGGCGATGTATGTGAGTTCCATAAATTCATGAATCGAGGACCAGATAATGCTACGATGAGGCGAAAGATGCCGATCGGAAATCGGTGAAAGTGAGGCGAGAATGCAGCCGATCATCTGCCCGCGGTGCGGGGAAGAGAACGAGCGTCGCTACGAGTCCGGACCGAATCATCTAGACGGACCGAACCAGTCAATCTGCCCAAACTGCGGGAAATCCTCTGGTTCTCAGCATCAGGTGCCGAGACTGCCGGTTCCGCGCGACCCGCGCATCAGACAACTCCCGAATCGCATCCGGAAACCGATCTAACCTCGCCCCATTGCCGGCTTGTCCCAAAACGTCTATGCGACTTGGTATTTTCTGGTGACAGATGGATTCCAGAAAATATAAAGTGATCCGCAGACGTTTTGGAGGATGTCATGCCGGCGGATCAGATCAAACTCGTTTCGGGAGCGCGCGCGATCGCCTTCGCGGGTGACGACCTCCTCGACATCGCCAAAGAACGGGCCCCTGATCCCGCCGTCTTCGATGAGCGCGATCCCTTCTTCTGGCGAGCGGAAGTCTCCAACAGCAACCTCGACTTCTACTTCACCCGGATGAACGAGGTTACGCTGACGAACTTCTCCGAAGACTCGACGGCCGGAGTTTCGTTCCAGGACTCGCACGACTACCGAAAGCTCGGATTCGGTCGCTCGCTCCGAGGCCAGTACATCCCGGCAGGCGCCGGTGAGATGACTGAAGACGGGTATCCGCTCAATCGCACCCATACCGATTTCGCCACGCTCCGCGGACTGACGCTCAACGGCGTCAACACGACCGACTTCATCGACGGCGTTCGCAGCGGCATCCTCTCGGATGTTTCCGTCGGATTCTGGGCAACCGACATCCGTTGCTCGATTTGCGGCGGCGAGATGATCCAGTTCTGGGGCATGTTGTGGGGGATGGACTGCGACCACATCCCCGGCATGCAGTACCAGGTCACCAATGAAGCCGGCGAGCCGCTGATCGACCCGAACGGCAACCCGATCAAGAAGACGGCGTTCGCCTGGATTATGGATGGCCGCCTCTCTGAAGTCTCCATCGTCTACGACGGCGCGACCCCGAATGCCGCCGTGCTCAAAGCCGAGCTGATGGCGAAAGCCGGAAAGCTGAAAGACGGCGAGCGCTCCATGCTCGAGCGCCGCTACCGCATGGTCCTGCCCGATCCGACCAAACGCATTGCCGTGCCCGACACGGCGCTCTGGACACCACAAGGAGGGACGGCGATGCCCGCCGCGCGAACGAAACCTATGAAGCGTGATGCCGAGGAGACTCCGGCGGTCGAGCCGGAAGTCACGGCTACCGAACCGGAGATCACCGACGAGGTGTCGACGATTGACGACGACTTCGAGCCGGAGGCAGGTGAGGGAACCGACGCGGCTCCGAGCGTGGAAGCGGCCGAGGGCGAGCGTTCGCTCGCGAATTCCGCCGAGTATGCCGCGCTGCGCACTCGCCTCAAGGATGAGGGCATCACGCTCGGCAAGAACCCGCTCGAAGCGATCCGCTTCCTGGGCGATACGGTCATCCGCTATCGCCGGGAGGCTTCCGACGGTCGCCAGTACCGCAAGGACCTGGAATCGCAGGCGGAAACATCGCTGATCCGGGCGTATGGCCGCGAGGTCAACCTGGAGATGTACCGCAGCGTCTTCAAGCGATCGAGCGTTGCCGAGCTGAAGACGCTCATCGCCGATTTCGACAAGCAGGGCGATGCCCGATTCCCGGGCGGTCGCGTGACCTCGGACAACAACGTCATCGACATCAATTCGCGGAAGCCGGATGAGAACGATGACCCGCGCTCATACACGGCGCCGTAGCTAACGCCGGTTCGTGCCAACGTGGCTGATGAGCCGGCGGTGACCGGCAGGCAAAGGGGAACGTGAGATGCCCGATCCACGGAAGAATCCGAAGTACGAAGAGATCAAGGTCACGGAGGTGACCTACAAGTACGACAACACCATCACCTACGACGCCAGCAAGCCAGGCGGCTCCGAGGTGGTCGGTCGCGCGCTGACCATCACTGGTGATGACACCGTTGGCCTGGTCGCGGATGGCGGCGTCATTCGCGGCCGGTTGGAGCGTGTCTACGACGATGGCCTTTGCTCGGTGCGCATCGCCGGCTTCATGAAACTGCCGGCCGGTACCGGCGCCACGCTAACGCGCGGTTCCGGTGTCATCGGTGCGGCACGAGGTACGGAACTCGGCTACGTCAAGGCGGCCGCCACTCCGTATGCGGGCTTCGGCTTCATCCAGAACAGCAGCGATCCGGATGCCGTCGGCGTGATGGCTCCGTAACCGAATCGTCCTTAGGTGGGTAAGCTGCCGGGCGATCCGGCACGGGAGAAGAAGCAATGCCGGCAGTGCAGACACGGCGAGGGATCGGTGAAAAAACCATCCAGCTCGCAAAGAACATGGATTACGGGGTGCTGGAGGAGGCGGCGAAAGCCGGTGTGAACCTCTCGCGATTCCTCGAGCAGGAAGATCCGAGCGAGGATTACGAGGACGGGCTCGACGCGTTCGAACGCCAGCTCATGTTCCACAAGATCAAGACGCGGTCCTTCCCGGGCGACGGCATCATTGCCGACAAGTTCGAGGCGTTCAACAAGGGTGGCGAGGCAACCCGCGCCCTCGCGGTCGAGTTCCTGCAGCGGGCGTGGCGCCGCGCGATCTACGGCCCATCGAGCACTCGCTCGTTCGGCATGGCCAGCGGCAACCGCTCCCTCTACGCCAGCGACGACTACGGCGTCGGCACCGCCATGCGGCCGTATGTCGATGCGGCGCAGGAGCGATACCAGAAGCTAGCCCCGGCGATTCCGATCAGCGAGCTGGTGGCGTTCACCACGCCGATCGACAACGACGCCTATCGCTCGGTTTACCTGGAGGATGAGAATCCGGAGGAAGAGCGCCTGGTCCGCGTCGGTGAAGGTGACGATATTCCGGGTGCCAAGCTGACATCGTCCGAGCACACGGTGCGGCTCCACAAATACGGCCGGAAGCTGAAAACCTCCTACGAGCAGCTTCGCCGCGTCAAGATCGACATGATCGCCTTCCACATCGCCCGCATGGCCATTCGCTCCGAGGTAGACAAGGTGGCGGCCATCATCGACGTCCTGGTCAACGGCGACGGCAATAACAACGCGGCCGACTCGGTCGACCTGACGACCCTCGATCCGGATGCGACGGCCGGGGCGATCACGGTCAAGGCGTGGCTGGCCTACAAGATGCTGTTCGAAAACCCGTACGCGATCACTCACGCGCTGACCAAGTCGGATGTTGCGCTGCAGCTGATGCTCCTCAACATGGGCAGCGCGAATATCCCGCTGGTCAACCTGCAGGCAGCGGCCGGGTTCGGTGGCATTACCCCGATCAATCCGGAGCTGCGTGACAACGTCCGCCTCGGCTGGACTGGGGACTCGCCGACGGACAAGATCGTCGGCTTCGACGGACGCAGCTCGATCGAGCGCGTGACTGAGATCGGCTCCTCGATCACCGAGACGCAGCGCTGGGTTGAAAACCAGACGCAGGTGCTCGCGATGAGCGAGGTCGAAGGCTACAGCAAGATCGACAACCACGGGATTCACATCCTGAACGTTGCCGCCTAAGGACAGATACCCAATTCACAGCGATGACGCGCCGGAGTGCCGAGATTCGGCGCTCCGGCGCTCGTATCCGGAGGTCATGATGAGCAAGTTGATTCGCGTCAAGGCAGCGAAGAGGGATCACAGGGTCGCGCTCTGGGACACCGATAAGGACCATCCGGGCGGCGAGGCCTACATCGCCGGCGATGGCAGCGAGCATGAGGTGGCCGAGACTCCGGCGGTGCTCAAGGCGCTTGCATCCGGCCGGATCGTGCGAATCGAGGAATCCGCGCCTGAGACCGGTGATGCCGAGAAATCCAGCGCACCGGCTGACAGCGATGTTGATTCCGGAACAAAGAACGCTGGCCCGGACGAAGAGGGAAAGTCGAGCGAGAACGAAGGGCCGCAAGAGGGCGATGACGAAGGCGCCCAAACTTCTGAGCAGGACGATCAGGCTCCGGCCGGTGGCCAGCGGTCGAAGAAAAAGAAGGCGGCCACAACCGGCGATGACCAGGCGGATGAGACCGGCGAGCAGGAATAATCACCATGCCCCTGCTTGACGGGCCGGAAGACGCAGCGGCGATCCGCCGGCTCATTTCACCCACGCTCACGGCGACCGATCTGCCGGACGAGGTGATCTATTCGGCACCGTACGCCGGCGCGGTTGAGGCTTGGCTGGCCCGTGAGTACCCCCAGTCGCAGACGGCGACGGGCGAGGATCGGGAAGCGTTCCGCCGCGCCGCGATGTACCTCGTGGCCGAACGATTCGTCGGCTCGAGCCAGTCATTCACCTCGGAGAAATTCGGCGACGAGTACTCGTACACCATCGCGGACGGTGATGCGGACAATCGAGCAGCCTGGTTCCACGCTCGAGCGATGGATGAATTGCAGCCATTCGCGCCCGACGGTGGTCGCTTGACCGTCTTTGGCCGGGCACCCGGCCGGCGAGGGAGAGCACTCCGATGATGAACCTGGGGCATGCCCGCAGCCGTGTGGCAGAGGTGCTCTACCGCGCGACGGCGACGATCGAGCGGCAGGACGCAAGCGGAGCATGGTTCATCTATCGGTCTGGCGTCCCCTGCTCGATCAGGGCCCAGCGGGGCCAGCCGGTGGCGGCACAGCCGGATGATGAGACGACCGGTCAGCGGCTGATGACCTGGCGCATGCGTTGCGATGTCGGCACCGGAGTGGCGATCGGCGATCGCGTCACCGCCGATACCGAGGATTACGGGCTGATCACCATCGTTATCGGCGCGGTCAGCTCGGGCAGCCTCACCGTATCGGAAACCTCGTTTGGCACAAGGGAGGAATGGGCGAGCGAAGGTGATCCCTTCACGTTCATTCGTTTCAACCAGGATACCGAGACCGAAGAGCGATTCGGCCCCTATTTCGCCCGGAAGCTGACGAGCGATACCCGCAACGCGATCGTCGGTGCCGGATCGATCGGCACACCGGTCACGGTCTGGCTCAGGCTCGACGCCTCCGCCAATGTCGAGATCGGCGACATCGTGCCGGAACTTGCCGGCGGCGAAGTCACTGAAGTGCATGAGGCAATCGACGGAGCGATCGAGATTGCGGTGCGCACCGATGCGGGTGCGGCGGAATCGGTAGGGTAGGGCAATGGTGCAGTCGCGGATCGAGTGGGATAGCGGGATCGATCAGATGATCGACGGCTTCGCCGATCTCGCGGTGCGCATCCCGGAGAACGTCGAAGGCGAGTTGCGCGGGTTTGCCGGGGAATGGGCCGATTGGGCGAAGGCGAATCACGAGTGGCAGAACCGCACTGGTGAAGCCGAGGCTGGATTACACGCAATCGTGATCAAGACCGGCACCGGCTGGATCGTCAAGCTCATGCACGGCGTCTACTACGGCATCTTCCTCGAATATCGGTGGGGCGGTCGCTACGGCGTTCTGCGCGATTCACTGCTTGCGATGGCGCCGCGGCTTCAGGACCGGCTCAGTCGCGCGATTCTGCGGAGGTAACCGTGAGTCAATCGGCCGTTAAGGAAATCGAGCGGCGCATCAAGGAAGCGTCGGCCATCATGGCTGAGCTGCCGGGGTTGGTCTGGACACGCCGGGTCAAACAGAACGTGGCGAAAGGCTCCACGCCGACACCGGGATCGACGCCGCAGGCCTTCGACGCGGATGGCCGGATCTTGCGCTGCGCCTCCATCCTCGATGGTCCGGAGCCGGCGAATCTGTTCGGCCCGCCAGGCGCCTATATCGGCGCGCCGCGGATTGTCTTCTACTGCCGACCGCACCAAACCGAGAAAGACCGCATGGAGGCAGTGATGACAAGCGTCATCGACCTCCTACGCGGCAAATCGATCCCCGTCGCGACTTATGGGGCCGCGGCGATTGTCAGCATTGCGAACCGCACGCAATTCGAGGATGACCCAGTGCTCCCGAATGCGGTTTCGGCCGAATTGAGCCTCCAATTGGATGGCATTCGTTGGAAAGGATGAAACACCATGCGTGGTCGGAACGCTGAAAAGACGAACGAACTCGACGTGTCCCAAATTGCCAAGCTTGATGAGGAGCTGGCGGAAACGACGATGGTACCATCGGGATACCGGTTCCGGCCGCACGGAAATCCGAGGTGGGAAAAGATCGCCGATCCGGAAGACAGTGTGTCGAGCGAAGTTCCAGAAAGTACCAAATCAGGCGAATAACGGTGCCATTTGGAACTCGTGCCAGAGAACGAAGCGATGCCAGAGCTCGTATTGATCCAACCCGACAAAGTCGCACTCGACGGTGACGGCAAAGCCGTCGAGCCGGAGCGAGGCTATGTCTGGCTGGAATGGATCGGGCAGCCGACACCTACCGACTCACCGACGATCCAGTCGTTGATGCTCGGCGACAAGCTGCCTCTGTTCAAGAAGCAGGCCGTGCGCTTGATTGCCGAAAAGTCAATCCGAAGGGTCGATGGCAAAACGCGGCGAATCATGCGCCCCGGAAACGGATTCGGCCAGATTCCTCACCTGTCGCAGGTCTGGATGTTCGGCAAGAAGAAGTACGCAAGACCTGGCACGCTAGGCTCCTACATCCAAAAGGTTCCAGTTCGGGACGCGGATCTCATCAAGTCATCCAGTTCCGGCAAGGAGTTTCGCGTCATTGGCTATGCGGGCGACACCGACGTCGAGCCGATCACGGCCGCGACCGCGAATCTCTTCGCCGACGTCTTTCAGACGCCGGAAGCTGTCCGGCTCGGGGAAGCGGAGGCATACCGCTCCTACAAGTCGCTCAAATCGGCGATGGGCTGGTGATCGTGGATTCCCGCGATCAATCGCCGCTGGCGGCATTCGACCCGGCCGACTTTCAGACCCGCACGGTGGTGCCGCTCAAATGCAAGGACGGCTCCTACCACGGATCGGTGATTAACGGCCGTTTTCTGCGAGTGCAGTGCCGGAGAGCGCATGCCGCTACCGGCTATCGCACCTATCACCTGTTCGATCTCGTCACCGGCATGCACGTCCGGGACGAAGAGGAGTACGTCGGGCGTGATTCCCGGCAAGGAGTTGGATGATGGCTGGGTTTGGTGAGCAGGCTCGTGGCATTGAGGATATGCGAGTCGCGCCTGTTACGGGCGCGAACAACACGGTCGGAACCTGGGCGGATGTGCCCGGTATCCGCAACTTCGAGCCGTCGGTTTCCCAGGACGGCGATCCCAACGAAGGCGATAACCGCCGCCTGGCCTACGCCCCGGGCATCAAAGAGTTCAGTGCCAGCGTCGAAGTGGCCATCGTCAACCTCGCGTCGCTTGCCATCATGAAGGGCGGCACGGTTGAGACAAGCGGCACGACCCCGAATCAAATAAGCGAGCTCGAGGAGCTCGACAGCCTGACGATCAACTGGTTTGCCGTGCAGGTGGCTGCTCCCTCTGCCGATGTGGCGGGGTCCGAGTACCAGATCGAGGCGAAAAAGATGATGGTCACCGGCGGTCTCAACGAGTCGCTGAACATCAATGAGTGGAACAACCCGTCTCTCGATTTCGAGGGCGTGGCCGTTGACGGCGTGCTCTTCGTACGCCGGCAGTTCGAGACGGCCGTCGGTCTCCCATACGTGCCAACGCCGTAATCCACCACCCAAAGTAGCGATCGATTGGCGAAACGCAGGTAGTGCGGCGATCCGCACGAAGCGCAGCAGAAAGCGCAAGGAGAAGCGATGCCAACCCCAAGGAGTGCAACCAGCACATCGGCTCGAAGCAGCAAGTCGAAAAAGGCGGCGATCTCCCAGGAGAACATCTCCTATACCCCGGGGATCGCCGCCACCCCCGGCATTGCCCAGCAGCAGAAAGCGATCGTCGATCCGCGGCTGTTCTACGAGCGTGAGGACAGCGCCGACGACACGTTCGAGTTCCGGCTTGCCGCGACCTTCCCGGACAGTTTTCTGTTCATCCGGTGCCGCCGGCTTCAGCTCGGTGACGTGATCCTCGAGGGAAACTTCCCTGCCGACTTCACCGCTCAGGTGATGGCCGGATTGAGCGACATCGTGCAAAACGCTGAAGTTTTCACGGCGCTGCAGAACACGCAGAACCAAGCGGATCTTGTGATCGCGCTGGGGAAGCTGCCTTCCCTGCGTCCGCTTATGGATGCCGCACTCGTTACCGCCGCGATCGAGCCCCGGGTCTATCTCGACAAACAGGAGGCGCGGGACAACGGCGGCATCTGGGTCGAATCGATCCGGATGATGGATAAAGCCGCCTTCGTCGGTCTCTTGAACGGGGAGGATGCGGACGTCGCGGATGCCTTTCGCGACGCTGATACCCCGGAGGCTTGAACTCTATCTGCTCGATCTCGTCTGCCGGCGGTACCCGAGCATGGGGCCACCGAGCGAGGCGAGCGGGATTGCGGATGCGCTCCGTACGCGCGGTTACTCCAATGCCACGATCCGGCGTTTTGCATTCGCGTTTGATGTGGCTGTTGCGATGTTTGGCGATGAGATCGACAAGCGCAAAGAAGCCACCATCCTGAAAGATGCGCCGACGAGAAAGAAGCAGCGACCGAAGGTCGCCGTACCGAAGTACAAGAGTCTCGCGGCATTACTCAACTTAGAAGATGCAACCACCACCGCTCTGAGCCCTGCTCAAGAGGCGGAGGTCGCAGAACTCCTCGATGCCTGGACTGGTGATCCCGACGAGTTCGCCCGGTTGCTGATCGGCGATTCGGTGCTCAACGCACCGGATGCCTCAGCGCAACCGGGGGACAGCGGTGCCGGGCTACGATTACGGAACAGCCACAGCATCAATCCAGATTGAGGCCCGGGACGCGGTCAAGACGGTCAACACCGTTCGTGACTCGCTCCTGGGTCTCAAGAAAAGCACCCTCGAGTCCGGCAATGTGCAGGGGCTCGGGAAGGGGTTGGCTGCCTTCGGCGCCGGCGTCGTTGGCGCCTTTGGACTAGCGCTCAATACCGCCGCCAATTTCGAACAGGCGATGGATGGGGTCGGCGCCTCTCTGAACGGCGTCGGCACCGCAACCGGCATTACCCAACAGCAGTTCAGTGCGCTATCGACTGAAGCCCAGCGCATCGGTGCGACCACCTCCGCCAGCGCGATCGAAGCCGCCCAGGCCATGGAGCTCATGGCCAAAGCTGGTACCTCCGTTGAAGACATCCTCAACGGTGGCGCGCAAGCCGCGGTCAACATCTCCGAGGCCACCGGCGAAGGCCTGCAGCAGTCGTCCGAAACCATGTCGGCGATGCTGTTGCTCTTCCAGGACACCGGGCTGGAAGCTGGCCGGGCGGCCGACATCATCGTGTCCGGCATGAACGCCAGCTCGGCGACGATGTCGGAATTTCAGACCGGGATCGCGCGGTTGGCTCCCGTCATCTCCAGTACGGGGATGTCCTTCGAAGAGGCGGCAGCGGAGATCGCCTACTTCAACTCGCTCGGCCTGAGCGCCGCCGAGGTCGGCACCTCGCTCACCTCCGCCTATACCCGGCTCGCTGATCCGACGACCGAAGCCGCCTCCAAGATGGACGAGCTCGGCATTGCCGCGTTCGACGCTCAGGGCAAGTTCATCGGGTTCCCGGCCTTGTTCGACCAGGTCGCTGCGGCGACCGCCGGCATGTCGGACGAGCAGCGCACCGCCGCTCTGAGCACGATCTTCGGTGCCGACGCCCTCGATGTGATGACGCTCGCCTCGCAGAACGGCGGCGATGGCGTGCGCGGCTTGACCGATGACATGCAGGCGCAGGGAACCGCAGCTGCTGCCAGCGCCGAGCGGATGGACAACCTCAAAGGGTCTATCGAGCAGCTCCGCGGTGCCATCGAAGGCGTGATGATCGTCGTCGGCACTCAATTGCTGCCATTCATGCAGGCGGCCACCGACGCGGCCACCGGACTGGTCACGGCATTCCTCGAGTTGTCGCCGACCTGGCAGAAGGTGATCGCGGCCGGTATCGGCGTTGCCGGCATGTTGTCGCTGGTCGGCGGCGGGTTCCTGCTGTTGGCTCCCCGAATCCTCAGCACGGTGAACGCCGTCCGGACGCTGTCGAAAGAGATTCCGATCCTCGCGAACGCTCTGCGCGCGTTGTCGCTGGCAAGTCCGTGGCTGCTTGCGCTCGTCGCGGCCGTCGCGCTGGTCGGCCTGGCATGGAAGACCAATTTCCTGGGGATCGGGGACGCGCTGAGCTCCGTGTTCGGCAAGATCACCGGCACCATCTCCAAGATCATCGACACCTTCCATACGCTCCAGGACTCCGTCGCCAGCGTTGGCCGGACGATGGGCTTTGTTGACGATGCCACAGGTGGCATCGTCAATCCGATCCGATCGGCCGCCGACGCGATGACCGATCTGGAGCGAACGTTCCACAACCTCGGCGCCGCGATCAAAATGGTGACGGGGTTGCCGGTCGTCGGGTTCTTCGACGCCATCGGCTCCGGAGTCCAACGCGCGCTCGACGCGTTCAACAAGATCAAGGGCGCATTTGCCGATATCAACGATGCCTTCCAAGAGGGTGGCTTCGGCGCGGGTCTGGATGCGCTGTTCGGCGATCTCGGCAGGAAACTCCTGGCCGGCATCGGCGACGCATTGGCCTCGCTGCCCAAGATGCTCGGCGAGGCGCTCGGCTCGATCTCGACGGGCTTCAAACCCGTCGACATGTTCATCCAGCGCATCTCGCGCACGTTGGTCGATATCGGCCGCCTCGTGCAGGAGATCTTCCAGGGCGACATCAGCGGCGCCCTGAAGGTGCTCGAGCGCCTGATCGTCCGCACGCTCTTCGGGCCGTTCCGCGAACTCGCGGCGCTCATCGATTCGATCTTCGGAACCAACCTGCTGGGCAGTCTCGATCGCGTGCTCGCACCGGTCAAGAAGATCATTTCCAGCGTTTTCTCCTCGCTCGGATCGGCGCTGAACGGGCTGCTCGGCCGCTGGAAGAAGTCCTTCGGGAAGATGGGCGATGCCTTAGGTGACATCGCTAAGGCCTTCAAGAAGGGCGGCTTGAAGGGCGCGATGGACGCGCTCTTCGGCAAGAGCGGCCGGAAGTTATTGGCCGGATTCGGCGACGCGCTCAGCGCTCTGCCGAAAGCCGCCGGCGAATTCCTGCGCGGGATTCAAACGCCGTTCGGAAGCGTCAACAAGCTTCTCGGAAATCTCGGCGACATCGCGACCGATAGCGGTCGCCTTGTGCAGGAGCTCTTCCAAGGCGACTGGGCCGGAGCCCTCACCGTCGGCAAGCGTCTCCTCGGTGACTTCGTCGATCTCTTCAAAGACTTCGGCGGAGGGATGCTCGATAACGCTCGGACCGGAATTGGCCTGCTCGGTGATGCCCTCCGTGCGATCCCCTGGGGTGACATCGGTCAGGGTGCGCTCGATCTCGGCGCCGACATCCTCAGCGGCATCGGAGAGATCGGCAGCCAGGTCTACGACTGGATTTCCGGGGAGCTCGCGCAGGTCGACTGGAATCAGATCGGCACCGATGTCTCGACATTCGTGTCGGAGGCATTCGATCTCCTTTCCGGTGAGCAAGTCGCCGGCCGGGTTACCGGATGGTTGCAGCGCGGCATGACGGCGGTCGTGGGGGCGATTCCCACGGTCGCGGCGTATCTCGGCGAACTCGGCCTTAGAATTGCGAGCTTCGTCGCCGGCCTCTTCGTCGATCTCGTCACCTCCGATACCACCGCAAATGTCGTCAGTTGGCTCGGCCGGGCGATGCTCGGCGTGGTCGAGAAGATTCCCACCGTCGCGGCGTATCTTGGCGAGCTTGGCCTGCGACTGGCCACGTTCGTCGCTGGTCTCTTTGTCGATCTGGCAACGTCGGATACGACAGCAAACGTGCTCGACTGGTTGAAGCGTGGCTTCCTGGCCGTCGTCGAGCAGATTCCGACTGTCGCGGCGTATCTCGGGGAACTCGGTCTCCGGGTCGCGACCTTCGTCGCAAGCCTGTTTGAAGACCTCGACTACGGAGAAATCGCCGGCAAGGTCGTCGCCTGGTTGCAGGACGCGATGCTTGGGGTGGTCGAGAAGATCCCGACCGTCGTCGCCTACCTCGGCGAGCTCGGGCCGCGTGTCATCAGCTTCGTGACAGGCCTGTGGGACACCCTGAATGGAAGCGAGATCGCCGGCAAGATCGTTTCCTGGCTGATCAGTGCGATGCTCGCGGTTGTGGCGCAAATCCCAACGGTGATGGCCTACCTCGGCGAGCTCGGACCGCGGGTTATCGGTTTCGTCGTTGGGCTCTTTGCGAATCTCGATTACGGGTCGATCGGGAGCAATATCGTCGGCTGGCTGACGGCCGGCATGCTCGCGGTCGTTCAGTCGATCCCCACGATCCTGGCGTACCTGGGCGAGCTCGGGCCGAAGGTCATCAGCTTCGTGACAGGCCTGTGGAGCGATCTCGACGGGAGCGATATTAGCGGCGCGATCGGCACTTGGCTGAGCAACGGCTTCAGCCTGCTCGTGAATAACATTCCGGGTCTCGACACGCTCTCGAGTGTTGGCTCCCAAATCGCCGATGCGATCACGAAGCCCTTCTCGTCGGCGTTCAACGCGCTGGAAAACCTGCTCGAGCCGATCATTCGGCGAATCGTCAACACCTACAACACGATCGCCAAGGGAATCAATAAGCTCAACCCGCTCGGTCCGGATATCCCGACGATCAATCTCAACGATCTGTTCCCGCCGGAGAAAGATCCGGTACCACAGAACGTCGCCGACGCGTTCCGCAGGGTGCAAGACGAAGCACGGAAGACGGCCGATGCCATCACCTCGGCTGCGAAGCGGATCAAGCCGAGCGATCTGAGGAAGCTGCTCAATCCGACCGAAGCGGAACCCGAGCCGGCGCCCGAGGCTAATCCGCCGGCAACGACCACGCCGTCCGCGACGCCGACCGAGACACCGACTGAGGTTCCGACGCAGGGGACGCCGACGCCGGATGAAAACGGGAAGACGTATCGAAACATAGGTACGCAAGCGCTCGCTGCGGCGCGCGATCTGGCCCGATTCAACGCCACCGTTGGCACCGATGCCCCCCGTGCGATCGACGCGGCGGTCCGTGGAACGAGCTCGTTCGGCCGCTTGCTCGGTGATACCCCGAAAGTCACCGACACCGTCACGAACGCATTTCGAGCGCTAAGCAGCAGCGGTTTTGCCGGGCTCTCGACGGCAACCGCCTCGGTCAGCGGCGACTTCTCCGATATGGGAACGAGCTCCATCGGGTCGGCGACCGGTATGAAGTCCGGAGTCGGCTCGGCCATCGGAGGCATGGCCAAGAACAGTGCCGACTCCGCAAGCGGCATGAAGTCCGGCGTTACCGGATCTGCGGATTCGATGCGTTCCGGGGTCACCAATTCCGCCGAGGGGATGCGGAGCGGGGTCGTCGGCAGCACGCTGCAAATGGCGGGTCAGGCAGTCAACATCATGGCGGCGATGGTTGCCGCCATGACCCGATACAACCTCTACAGCGATGGCTATGGGATCGCATCTTCGCTCGGCGAAGGACTGCTCGCGGGCCTCGCCGCATATGCCCTCCGGGTCGCTGCCTCGATGGCAGGAATCGTCTCAGCGGGCATCTCTGCGGCGAATGCTGCCGGTCTGATCCGCTCGCCATCCAAGAAGACGGCATATACCGGCGACATGCTGGGGTTAGGCCTCTTCCAATCCGTGCAGCGGTGGCAGCAGCCGATCGCCGACGCGCTCGCCGCGCTGATCACGTTGCCACGGGCGAACACGAGCGACCTTCTCCGTTATCTGAACACGGGCTTCGCCGGCACGCAGCAACAGCGTGCGCTCGTCGCGTACGCCCAGTCTCCGCTTGGATCGGCGGTTCCTAGCCAAATCCTCAAGAAGGTCATCGTCAACCAGCAGTTGCGGACTCCGGAGTTCATGCAGCTGCTCGAGAACGCGGAGCGCGGCGCTGACTTCGCCGCCGAATGGCTCGATGACGACTAGTCGAAACCAGGACGGTTGAATCTCATGCCTGTTGTGCAACGAATCTTAGGACGCAAGATCACCACCACACCCGATCCCGACTTCGGTTCGATCGCGGCGGGCCAGTTGCGGGCGTGTGTGTTTGAAAATCCCTACGCGGAGCCACTCTGGATCAAACGACTCGGTGGCCGATTGGGAGACGACGGCACCGATGGCCAGGCGCGGATCGTCGCCTACGACGCTGAGGGCGGACTTGACGATCGCCTCTGCTATATCGCCGCGCAAAATGTCACGGTGTTGCTCGATGAGGCGACGGGCTCCGGTGGTGGGCAGAACATCGAGGCTGGGCTCGCGGTATCTGACAGCGGCCCGAGTACCAAAGGCGCCCTCCTTCCGGCCGGCCACGACCTGGGACTCGCGTACGTCGCGATCGGAGCGCGAATCGCGCACAACATGGCGGCATCTGGCCGGCCGGGTGTTTCCGGCAACGTCAATTTCTATGACAGATCGTCCGGCACAACTCCGCCGAATCCGTTCGGTCAGGTAGACGGCGTCCCCGAAGGGAAGCTCTCGCTCTGGGCCGAGTGCTATACGAATGAGGCTCCGCGTGTTCCAGTTGAGCGCACGGTCGAAAATCTCGACACGCTTACTCCCCGGTTCAAGAGTGCGTTTCGCGACCGGAACGGCGCGTGGGGGCCGGGCAACGACGGCAACGATTGTGGCGACGTCGTCAAGCGGGTGCGGATTCGCTTCTATCTAGGGAATGCCGAGACCCCGTTTTTCGACCGCACCTACACGGCGAGCTCGGCGGAGCGGTCGGCGAATGCGACCGATTACATCTATGCCGGTCCGGCCCTTTCCCGCGGCGTCGAATACCAATGGGATATCGCCCATCAGGACTGGGCAGATGCCTGGGGCGAATTCAGTGACCGCCTGAGTTTTGTCATCCCTGCTGCCGGAAGCATCGATGTCAACGGTCCAACCGGAGTGCTCCAGACCGTTTCACCGACCGTGAGCGGCGTCTGGCACCACGCGAGCGGCTTGGCGATGAAGACGCTCCGAGCGCGCGTGCGGCAGGGCTCCACGGTCATCGACACTGGCGACATCATCACCAAGTCGGTCGCCAACGGTAGCCCGTTCACGGCAACCTTTGCGGCACTCGGGCTCGATGATCTCGATTGGGGCCAGCCGTACTTCGTTCAGCTGATGGCGACCGACACCACCGATACCGCGACCGCGTGGTACTCCGGACCGGCATTCGCGACCAATACGCCGCCGATGATCCCAGCGAATCTCTCCCCTGCCGGCGGAATCATTACCGACCTCTCGCTTGTCACCTTCGAGGGGACCGACCCGGACGATACCACCAGCAGCGGCCTGGTCTACTCGCTCGTCATCGATCACGATCCCGAGCTGGCGAATCCGTCGTTCGCCGGCGGGAGCATCAGCGGTTGGACCGCCGATGCCCCATCGGCCGGGATCACGCGTACGGTGAGTGCGGAGACGTCGGTCGTGGCCGACGGTGATGGCGGCTCGATCAGAATCGCGGTCACCGGGAACACCGGCGGGGGCAGCGCTTACGTCTTCGCGAACGATCAGATTCCAATCGTTGCCGGTTCGAAGCTGACGGTTAGGACCTCGCTCTGCACGACGAATGTGAGCCTCCGGCATCTTCGCGCGATTCGCTGGTACGACGCGAGCAATGTGTTGCTCTCGACCTCGGATGAGCCGAACTTCGCGCCAACGGCGAATTCCTGGTTGCGCAACGATTACACGGCGACCGCCCCGGCCGGAGTGAAGTACGCAAAGATTGGGTTCCGCGCGTTCGCCGCGAGTGGCGGCGTCACCGGGACGATCTATGCGGATGCGTTCGCACCGACGTGGGAACGGATCGAAACCACCGAGATCAATGAAGGCACCGGACTCTGGGAACATCAGCTCGATGAGAGCGACCTCCCTGAATTCGGGACATACCGCTTGAGTGCGTTCGGCTTCGACGGCACCCTTTACAGCGGCGGCGTGACGAACGCGAGCGATGCCGTGCGCTCCGATCCGGTCACGATCGAATACTCCGATGGGCCGGATGTCACGATCACATCGCACTCCTCGGGCGATGTGATCAATACCGTTCGCCCACTCATCGAATACACGGCGCCGGAACAGGTGCGCCGAAATGTCGAAGTGCGCGACATGGTGACGGGCGAGATCGTCAGACGCTCCAATTGGCAGGTGACCGACTCGCATAGCTACCGCCCATCGGCCGGCTACCTCCACGACGGTGGGCTCTATCGCTTTGTCGTCCTTGTCGAAGATATCAACGGTCTCCAGGGCACCGCCGAAGTCACGAATATCCAGGTGACGATCGAGCGTCCGCCGGCGCTCGATCCGGTGACGGCAACGCCGGTCTACGTCAACGACGAGCCACAGGCATCGGCGATCCGGGTTTCATTCGGCCAGACCGAAGAGAGCATGGATGAATGGCGGGGCTACCTCTACGGACGGCTTGATCTCGAAGATCCGCTCGGTGAGATCACGACTCCCAGCCAGACCAGTTTCATCGATTACCTGCCGCGCGCGGGAATCGATCTGACGTATTGGGTGAGCCAGGTCACCGAAGTCGACGGCACTTCGCGCGAGTCGGAGCGGGTCTATGTCACGGCTCGTGTCGATTTCGAGGGCCTGGTCTGGTGCAACGCGCTCGACCCCACCGCCGAGCGGCTGATGTGCGAAGGCTGGGTCAACCGCGGCATCACCAGCGACGGTCAGGACGCGCAGTACATCACCCGCGGCGAGGAAGCACCGTTTACCGTCCGGACCTCCCAGGTTTGGTGGAATTACTCGGCGACCGTCATGTTGATCGACTACGACGATGTGCTCGCCGCGGAGCAGGAAGCGCAAGTGCGCGCACTGAACAAGTTCGGCGGCCCGATCTGCGTGCGTGACGGCTACAGCAGGCGGGACTTCATCAGCATTCCGCGGAAAGCCGGGGTGGGATTCGAAGACGGCCGCAAGCAACGGCGTGACTTGACGGTAAAGGGCGTGTCGGAGGCATACGACGAGGGCATCGGCAATCAAGGAGATGTTGTCTGATGGCAGACGTAGCGTCATTCGGCGGTGGTGTCACCATCGATTCCCGGGTCTATCTCACCGACATCGGGGGTAAGCCGATCGATGACATCTCTGATCAGGTGCTCGATTGCACCGTGCAATGGAACCAGGATCTGAGCGGCGGCACCGCGATGAAAGTCGACTTCAGCATGAAGGAACGACTGGCGCCGCTGGCCGCCCAAAACACGTTTGTGAGTCCGGAGATCACCTACCGCTGGGGCGACGGCACCATTCGCCGGACCCGGCTGGGCGTCTTTGTGCTGAATCTGCCGAAGAAAGAGATCGATGCCGGTGTTGTCGCCACCTACACCGGGAAGGATCTGACCTGGGTATTGAGGAATTCGGTGCTGTTCGGGACGCTCAATTTCCCGGCCGGCACGAATTACGGCGAAGCGCTCGAGCAGGTGCTGCGTGATGCCGGGTTCACGAACCTCAACGTGCGGCGCACGACTCGCACGATGTCGGACGGTTTCACGCGCCGGCGCGGGAAGAATCGCGCGGAGGTTGCAAACGCGCTCGCCGGATCGATCGGCTGGTACAACATCTACATGGATTTGAACGGCGCGCTGACGACGCTGCCATACCGCGACTGGAGCCAGGTCGCGCCGGTGGGCGTGATTGGCCCGCGGGTGGTGGTTGGGAGCATTACGGCCACCCCCGCTGCCGAAACGGTGCCGAACACGGTGATGGCGAAGATGCAGCGGTCCGGCCAGCAGGAGATCGTGCGCTACGCCTATAACCGAGACCCGGACTCGCCGATCTCCATCCAAAACATGAATCCGCCCGGCCGGCATATCGTCTACGAGGTGTCGGACTCGAACGTGAAAACCATTGCCGATCTTGAGGCGCTCGCGGCGAAGACGCTGCGCGACATGGGATCGTTCGGCCAGACCTATGTCTGCAAATTGAAGCCCGATCCCTCATGGCTCGGCATCCAGCGGACGGTCGATCTCGATCCGGCGTTGATCGTCAATGGCGAGCCGCGTGCCGGCCGGTATCACATCAAAGGATGGAAGGTCGGGACTAGCCCCGAAACGGCGCTCGTGGAACTGACCTTCGGCAAGACCGTTGACTACGTAGAGGTTGCAGCATGAGAGGCGAAGGCAAGCAGGCAAAGCAGCGGTTGCTCCGGGAACAACAGCGCCTGCATCGAACAGTGATCCCGTTCCAGGCGGTTGTCGATGCCATCTCCGGCGGGACTGTCACGCTGCAGGAGGACGGCATTCCGTTCGATCAACCGGCGGCAAAGATCAAGGGGGTACTCATCGAGCAGGGTGACCTGGTCTTGGTCGCACCGATCGGTGAGAGCGGTGAGGAGTTCGTCGTCATCGGCACGATCGACGACGGGAGTATCCCGACGGAGCTAGAGCTCCCGGCGCAGATTCGCTCGATCGGAGCGACCCCGAGTGTTAGTGCGCTCGCGGCGGCGGGTAGCTCGGCTACCGTTTCGATCACCGGCACCGACACGGCCGGGATGGTCCAACTCGTACCGGGAGGGAGCGGGATCGCGAGCGGGAGCGTGCTAACGATAACGTTTTCTTCGCCTCGGGCGAACGGAAATTACTTCGTGGGATTGACGCCAAACTCGAACGCGGCCCGGGCAGTGACCAACATCGGTCCGGCCAGCCGCTCGAGCGTTTCATTCTCGCTCACGGTAGGAGCCGCGCTCACGAGCGGGTCAACCTACCAATGGCTGTTTTTTGTCGTGGGCTACTAGCGAGGCAGATCCGGAGCATTCATCACGGCAGTCAAGACGGTTTCCATCGCGTCGATGCCCGTCTGGCCCTCGACCTCTCCCTCGAGAATGATGATCACCGCCTGCCCCGAGTCCAACGCATAGAGACCGACCGCAGCCGGCATATTGAAATAGACGAGCGAGAGCTCCATGGCCAGCGCGTCAACAGTTCCGGCCGGAAGTGGGGCCTGAACGGCGTCGGCAGGATCGATTGTGATCCACTCGCTTCGCCGTACGCCCGTGTGCGCGTAGTACTCCGCCCAATCCTTCCAAGTTTCCGTGAGCAACTCCCAGTCATAGGCGCGGCCGGTGATCCCCGACTCCAGCTCGGAAACTCCGATCACGATCCTGGCGCCGGCTGGGCCAACATACGAAGCACTGACCCCATCGAGGCCCTGAAAGTTCGGGCCCGCCGAATCAGGCGCGACAGACCATCCTTCACCTAAGTCGCTTGCGCCCGGCAAATAGACGGACAGCGGGGCAGCAACCGGTGTCGCCGATTGCGCGAATGCGGTGCATGGCAAGAGTCCTATTGAGGCGACGAGTACGAGAAGCAAGCGGCGCATCGAAATCCTCCCAGTTGATCCGCCGCGATTCTAAACGAATAGGACTCCGATGTTGATTCAGTTGATCAGCGTTCGAATATCCAGGAGCGTCGACATTCCCCATTCTAAATGGCGACAGCCGCGTGCAACTGCACGCGGCTGTCTTGGGAAGAGGGGAGTTGGGACTGGCGCGTTACCTGAGCGCCAACGTCGGAGATTGGGAAGAGGAATACGGAGCGAGCGTCAAGAGTTCCGTTGTCCAGTCGACAACGACGCCAGCCGCTCGGTAATCGGCGAGTTGCACGTCAAATCGAGTTTTCGAAGTGCTCGAGTAGATCGGCTGGCCATCGCGGAGGATGATCCATTTCGTCAACGTCATCATGCCCTGATTGCCTTGAGGCCAGCGTACTTTCTGATATAGGAGAGCACATCCTCGATCGGTGCATCGGGGCTGACATCGAGGGCAACGAACGGCGCCTCCGCCTCGGCGCGATCGGTGGGAGTGTCGCCTCTCACCAGTGCGCGCACGTCGTCGGCTATGGCAGCGAGCCAGGTCTCGAGAGCGTGGCCCGAAAGCCGAGCATCGGCGTCGTAACCGACCACGCTCAATCCGTCGCTTCCGTGTACGTGATATGACGCGAGTGTCATCTCCGGAGCCGGCGTGTCCAGCGTCACCGGCAGCGCGACGTACACGCAAAGGCGGTGGGAGCGCTCCATGAGGGCCGGATAGTTCGCGATCACAATCTCGGTTTGGCGATCGCGATTGCGGGAACGGATGCTAACGTGGGCGATGGAGGTTTGGGCGAGACGATCCATGTTGTCGATCCTTTCTGTGTAACCCTGACTAAGCGGCGTTCGCGGCGCGATAGGCATCGCGGAGCTCATCAGCGGTCGCACCCTTGACGACGATGCGTTGACCAAAGCGCCAGCAGAAGGACCAGTAGCCCTCGTAGGTCCGGGTGATCCTTGGAGGCTGATTGGCGCTCCGTTCAGCAATCGCCAGTGACGCTGCGGCCATCGTCATCAGCTCTCCATCCCAGACGTTGGGATAGTCCGGATCGTCATAGACCCATACTCTGACGAATCGCTCGGCAAGGACTTGGCGGCGCTGAATCGTGCGAGCCGCGGAAAGGATGCGCTCGGCCGTTTCGACTGCTGCGGACCCATCCTCGGTGATGGCGGCATCCTGCGTAACAGTGAGGCGCTTGATTGCCGCCTGTGTTGCAGCAATCCGTGCATCATCGGCGAGCATTCGACCATCTCGGACATCCTCGTCAATTGCCGACATGAGGACCACCAGGTCGCGAATGTTCGTGTATTGATCGAGGCTCGCGATGAACGATTCGGTCTCTTGCGCTTCGCGCTCGTTGTCACTCATCGCCGCCAGTTCCGCGTAGTACGCCTCCGCTTCCGCATCGACCAGGGGGCGCAGCGCATCGAGGCGTTCCTGCAACCGCGTAACGCTGAGCCACATGTTTGCCTTCATGGCGGCAGTAGCTCGACGATCGCGCTCCAATTGATCGGCCGCGCGCCGCGCGTCTTCGAGCGTTTTTTCAAGCTCGTACTGCTGGCGAAGGTAGTTGCAGGTCTCAGTGGTTTCCATCGTCTCTATCCTCATCCCCGAATCGGTCCGTCATCCGATCGATGATTCAAGTATATCTATATACTCGTATTTGTCAATACTTCTTGTCCTAAATGGTCGAATTATTGGTGGCACGGAGAGAACCAGAAAAACGAGAATCCGTATCCAGAAAGTACCAGTAAGGCGTGGTAAGCGTGTTCGGCACGACGGTGAAGACAGTGCGAGATAACAAGGGGAAGCTGATCATTGCGGCCGTCGTGCTCGCCGCGATCTTATCGCTTGAGGCTGTGCTCCTTGAGGCTGTGCATAGTGACCGCACGATGGAGATTCTCGGGGCCACAGTCGCCGGCTATACCGGCATCGCGACTCTCATCGGCCTGTTCCTGAAACCGATCAGCGAAGGAGTCGAGCGCACGGCTCATGCGTTGAATGGCGAATTCGAGCCGCGTGTTCGGCGTACGGTGCGCGAAGAGCTTGCCGCGATGTTGCCCCCGGCGCTACGCCCCATCTATGAGCGGCTAGATCGCGGAAACGAGCAATTCGCTTCGATACGAGTCGTTGATTCGCAACGTGCCGAAAGCGAACTACGACGTGACCGCAAGCTCGACGAGCTCTTTTCTCTTGTCGTTTCCCTCCAAGCACAAGTGAACAATCTTGCGTCCTGCGAGGTAAAGCGGCCACCGCAGGAGTAGGTGCCATGACCCGCTACACCGTCAACTCGCGTTGGGATTCACCACAGATTAGTGACGCGGAAACGGTGCTCGCCTGGGCGAAAGCCAACGGGGCGGCACGGCTCGATTTTCTTTCCGACGCGCTCGAAACCTGGTACGAGTTCGGACCCAAAGTGCAGATCAACGCCGATCTCAATGCGGTTCATTCCCGCCACGAGTGCGGAGACCCGAAGACCGGCAAACCCTGGCAGTCGAAGATTTATCGAACGCGCGGGGTGCTCGATGGACTGGGCGTGACCGACTCGAAGGATGACATGCTCGCGTTCGAAAACGGTCGCGACGCGGCGCTCGCGGATCTTGTCCACAAATATGTGTATATCCATGGCCCGATCGCGGAAAACAACCCGCTCTTTCCGCACATTCATCTCGACCCTCGCTACCAGATCGTCATCGATAAGGGCTTAGCCGGCACCGTCAACACGTTGGCCGACATGACCGGCAAATGGTGGACCGATCCCGAGGGCCACATCAAAATCGCCGACCGCGCCTTCGAAATGTTTGGAGAGTTCACTGTTCCCTCGAGCGGAGCAGGAGGAGGTTCCGTGTCTACACCGACGACCAAGCTCGTCTTCGGCCGTGTCCCGCTGCCCGAAGACTTGGAACTACATGACATCGTGAGCAACGGCCCGAATACGGCATTCGACTGGCTGGGTGTGCGTCGCGATCTCGGCACCTGCACGCATCGAATGATCGGGACCCTCGCCGGAACGAACGGCTATTTTCAGGGGGAGGCGGCGGGTAGATCGCTGACCGATTTCGGCATTGGCGGAACGTGGGATGGCAGCCTCGACGGAAGGATCTACCAGTGGGTGCCGAAGGGGCTCGACATCGCGCCATGGGCGAGCGGTCCGGCGAACGACCTCGACGGCGACGGCATCGCGTTCATTCAGGCATTGGGAATCAACGCCGTCAACCGTGATCTCCGCGCCATCGAGCTGTCGGACGGTGGAAACAAGAACAACCCGTGGGGACCGGAGGAACAGGCGCGCCAGTGGAATGCCTACATCGCGCTGATGGCCTACATCTTCGATCAAGACGAGGTCCCGTGGGACTCGTATCCGCTCAATCCGGCCGTCGGCGTGATCACCGATATGGAGCATTGGGAATTTGGTCCAAAGGAGTGCCCGTTCCCGCCGGTGCGGCAGATGGTCAATCAGCGCCAGGCGGCGATTCGCGCCATTCTGAAGATGCATCAGACCGGAGTCGGCACCAAACCCGATCCGATCCCGGCGCCGAAACCGGTCATCATCCCGTATTCCGCCATGCAGGATCAGACGTTCCTCAAGCGCCGGTGGGGATCTCCGCGCCGCGTCTACGTCTCGGGCGAGCCGGCGCGGGATGACCAGGGAAAAACGAAGTACTACCGCTGGAATCCCAAGTGGGTGCCGTGCTCGGCATGGGTCGCTCGAGCGAAAGAGACGGGCGAGTTTCCGAAACCCGGCGACTGGGAATCGATCGACAAGCCGAAGAAGGGCGGACCGGTCAG
>Ga0164243_10000698_pt1 | contig 59195 bp, 66 predicted proteins | sample OricompcompostOP_FD_108781 | JGI IMG/M metagenome (GOLD analysis project Ga0164243, IMG submission 108781) | Organic Plus compost microbial communities from Emeryville, California, USA - Original compost - Organic plus compost (OP) | ecosystem: Engineered > Solid waste > Mixed feedstock >... | reverse complement strand
TCAGCGCCAATGCATGGTCCTTCTTCTCTTGCGTGTACTTCACCTTCTCGTTCCTCGTCGCCCCACGGATTTCTCTAGAATCCCTCTTCAAGGGATGCGACAACTATTTTGACACTGGAGGTTCCGCTTCTTGACGCACTCCTAACCGATAACTCTGAGAGCCTCTATGAGGCCATCTTGGAGTTCAACGGTGCGAATACCGATGCCTCAATTATCCCAACGCACGTCGAAATGGTCATGTTCAAGTCTGCGATGGAGTGGCTCCTAGGCTGTGGTAGTAGCACCCGAGAATTCGTCTCAGCCATCGAGAACGCTTTTGTCGGCATATCCGACAAGAGTAAGCGTGGCCCGTTAGCAGAGCCCTGGCTCAAGCGTTGGCCAAAGCAACCCCGGCCGTTGCTTGCCTGGGCAAATGAGTTTTGCGTCGTCCGCGGAGTATCGGCGCACGGTGCGGGTAGTGCTCCTACAGTTTGGAAAGAGCATCAACATTTGGTGTTCGCCGCACTTCTCTTCCCCTTACTAGTAAAGCTAACGCTTTCTCGCAAAGGACTCCTAGCATTGAGGGAGGACGACAATGAGGTCCTGATGCGGATTGATGCATTCCTGGGAACTGACCCGTTCGCGCATGACTGGGAATCAGAAGACCGGCACCCTTGGTGCAAACTGGAAGCCGATGCCAGATTGACATCTCTTGCTCGGGCGTTGTATCCAACGATGGTGCATAGCTGAGCCGCGGAGGTAGGCTTATGGGTGTCATAGGCGGTCACCACCTGCATATGCAAAGGGCGGCGCCACCTTTTTCAATTAGAACTGGTCAGGTGAAAAGCGCTTGCGAGCATGTTCCCGTATTGAATGATGTAGGGAATCGTGCGGATGTTGCTATGTTCGATTTCAGAGCACGTCCTGACATCGGTTGCTCGAAAGGCTTGACCAGTCTTAGAAGCGCCGCCAGCTTCAAGATTTCAATGTGCGACTTCGTTCCCCGTCGAGCAACGTGTCGCATCAAGAACGGCGCAGCCTTCGGGGTGAATGCGCGTCGCTAAATCGATAAGTTCATAGACCTTTCTGACGCGGGCTGTACTGAGACCTCTATCAGCGTGCCAGCAGGAATACGGCGTCTAGCCTCGGTAAGCGCACGGATAATTGCAGAAGTAGAGTCTTCATTGGCGCTACTAAATTTTAAAGCGATGCCTTCAAGGTGGCAGATGCCGGCAAGGGCCTCATCAAAGCCCGCTATCTCAGACAACCGGTACTCAAGGGTAAAAGTATATTTCACAATTTTTCCTGCCCATCCTGTAGATTTTTTACTGATTCCACCAGAAATTTACCGAGCCAGAGACGGTGGAGCCGAAGTCGTCTTCTTATAAAGAACTCTCCAGCACAAGTCGGATTTTGTGCTGTACAACCGGGTCGCTGATGCCATAGGCCCCGTTCGTCACGATAAGGTTGTTCTTGTACCCAGCTGGCCAGCCGACAGGGTCATCATCAATAGCAAACCAAGCTTGGGGCACGCGGCGGCCTACATCCTTGACTATTTGTTCTCCTCGTGGCATCGAAGCAAACCATTCTTTACGCATTTGCCGTCGATGATAAGTCGCCCCGATAACGCGCGATTGCAGTGTCGGGCTTAGTTGTTGTTTGGCGAAGTCGAAGCTGCGCACACGGACCCACGAAGTGGACAGTACAATTTTCACGTCGGGATGCGGCGCGAGAAGCTCATCAAGAATTGGCATCCACTCGAAAAGAACCCGTCCTGGCGTCTTAATGTAAATTCCACGTTGAGGATGACAATACACTTCCGCGTCATGTAGCACACCGTCAAAATCGAGATACAGGATTCGGACAGCCATCTATTTTTGCGAGTTGTGGGACGTCGGTGCATGGCCGTCAAGCGCAATTGCTGGGATAGGCCAGGCGAGCATGTCGGCGGTACGTCGAATGACCCACTTCATTTCGGCGTCCGACCCCCATTCTGTTTTCATTAGACGTCTGCAGTACTGTTCAAGAATTGCTTCCCGAGTCAAGTGCCCATACTTTCCGGTTTCATTCTTTAGGCACTTCATGACGAATTGAGCTGCCAAGTCCTCGCATATTTCCCAACGCTCCAGGAGTTCCGGTGGAGTGCTGCCCGCCGCATAAAATTTATCGCCGTACTTGACTGCGGCAAACTTCGTCTGCGCCCCTGGCAATGAACTTATGATTCGCGTACGGGGGAAGTCAGCAGGAATCCTTGCAAAGCGGTCATGAAGGTCGCTATCTGTAAGTGATTTGGCCAACGTTCTTCTCCTTTTGGCGCTACCGCTCAAGAAGCGACGAAGTCGGCACGGTCGAATTGCATGAGTCCTTTAAATCTGGCAGCCATACAAGAATAGTGTTTTAGCTAAAAACAGTTGCTGTTCGGCAAGGGAAGCAGGACATCCGATGCGTCACGGCTTGAAGTAATCGCATCTAAAATCGATGATATTCCATTATATGAAAATCTGTGGAATATAGCCGATAGACTACCACGCTTTGACGGCCGAAGCTACGGCTGCTATGAGCAGCCATTACAAATTGACTACCGGCCGGGAAAGAGTCGCTCAGAATCTCCGAAGGTGGCGTACAAAGCGGGGGATGTCGCAAGAAGCCTTGGCGGCAAAAGCAGAAATGGACCGGTCGTATGTGTCCAATATAGAGACTGGCGATGGGAACGCGTCAGTAGACAAACTTCAAAAGCTCGCGGACGTTCTCGGAATTGACATTGCGGATTTGTTCATGCCTTAAGTCGATGTGTGGATTAAACCGCATCCACACTCGCTATACGGAGTAAGTACGTGTCAATGCTGGGGGTATCTGTTCCACATACATACGCACGTATGTACAGAATCGGCTGCTCAGACGATGTCCGGGCGGCGCTGTCACCTCGCGTGTCGATGACGAGCACGTTCTCGGACTCGGCTGGTAAAACTTTGCGCCGAAAACTCTTGACCTTCCTCCTGTGGGAAGGTCTATAGTGCACGTGTAGCAGGTTAGAACAACCGCACTCATCGTGCTAGACTATCAACATGTTTCGGGTCCTCAAGACATTTCTGCTTTGGCTTGTGATAGCTGCTCTCCCCATCCAAGGGGCGGCCGCTGTCATCAAAGCGTCTTGTGGTCCGCGCCACCATGAGGTCTCGGCGGCGATGAGCGGCGAAGAGCACCATCACGCGCCCGATACGGAGGCACATAGCCACAGCAGCGGTCTCGCAGCCATGGAGCAGCAGTCGGACGCGGCCAACTCCATCGAACTGGCGGACGAGACCCCAAAACTCCCACTGAGCTCGTTCTGCAGCGCCTGTGCTGCCTGCTGTGCCGGCGCCGTTGCACCTCCGCCCACTGTTTCCCTTGACCCGGCCGTTTTTTCGGCCAGGGCTTCAGTACTTCCCCCAGTAGTTTCCTTCGTCGGCTTCATTCCGCCCGGCCCAGAACGTCCCCCTAAACACGTTTCCGCTTAATCGTCGCCGAGTGCTGACGGCAGGCTGCTCAGGCCTGTTCTGTCTTTCGCTCACGTAGTTCTGCGTGCCTATGCACGCTGGTTTCGTCGATTTTGAGGAAAACAATGTCATCCAAGCAATGGCTCGCCGTCGCCGCATGGGTCTTTTTGCCCCTTGCTGCCTCCGCACAACAAAAACAAGACCCCCATCCCGCCGACCCTGGCGCTCCTGCGTCTTCGATTCAGTACGAGTCCGCCTTCAAAACCTTCCGCTCTTTACAAGAAGACGGTCCAGCACCAGACAAGGCTTGGCGTTCGGCTAACGAGGAAATGGGCCGGCTCGGCGGACACGTGGGCCACATGAAGGAAGCCGCGCCCCAAGCGGATTCTTCCCCTGCTGCTAATACCCCAGCGCAACAGCAAGGCGCGACCGACCACAGCACGCACCACTAAGGGGAAAGCCATGACCCAAAAACAATACCTTCCGAGCCGTTCAGTTCTCTCGGCCGGCGTCCTCACCCTTTTTCTGAGCGGTTGCGCCACTTTCTCGGCCGACGGCGGCCTAGGTGATGTCTCTTCCATGACCAGGGAGCGCACCGGACAGTCCGTGCAGTTCACCAAGCCGAAGACCGATGCAAACACGCCTTCCGAGACCGTCAACCAGCTGCTGGCAAAGCCGCTTACCCCGGACTCGGCCGTGCAAATCGCCCTGCTGAACAATCGTGCCCTCCAGGCTTCATTCGCCGAACTCGGCATCGCCGAAGCCGACCTCGTTCAGGCGGGTCGCATGCGCAACCCGAGCTTCTCGTTCGGTCGCATGCGTGGGGGTGACGACGTCGAGATTGAGCGCAGCGTCATGTTCGACCTGCTTGGCATCGTGACCATGCCGGTTCGAAGCCGAATCGAGGGTCGCCGCTTCGAACAAGCCAAGCTGCAGGCTGCTTCGCAAGCGGTCCAACTGGCCGCGGACACCCGGCGTGCTTACTTCAACGCGGTAGCCGCGCAGCAGACGGCTCAGTACATGGAGCAAGTGCAATCGGCCGCCGAAGCCGGCGCCGAACTCTCGCAAAATCTTGCGAAGGTCGGCAACCTAAGCAAGCTTGACCAGGCACGGCAGCAGGTCTTTTTTTCCGATGCCACCACCCAGGTCGCCCGCGCCCGCCACAACGCCGTCGCAGCCCGAGAAGAACTGACCCGCCTCATGGGCTTATGGGGCGTCAATACCTCGTTCAAGCTCCCGGACCGGCTGCCGGACCTGCCCAAGGCTCCGCGAGATATTGCCAATGTCGAGCAGCTGGCAATGGAGCAACGGCTTGACGTCCAGATGGCAAAGCGCGATGCGCACGCCACGGCTTCCGCCCTGGGACTGACCAAGGCAACCCGTTTCATCAACGTCCTGGATGCCGGATACACAAACAAGAGCGAAACGGGCGAACCGCGGGCCAACGGTTATGAAATCGAGCTAGAGCTGCCGATTTTCGATTGGAGCGGGGCTCGTACTGCACGTGCTGAAGCCATGTACATGCAGTCGGTACACCGCACAGCTGATTTGGCCATTCGTGCCCGTTCGCAGGTGCGAGAAGCCTACTCCGCCTACCGCACCACCTATGACCTGGCGAAGCACTACCAGACCGAGGTCGTGCCCCTCCGGAAGAAGATTTCAGACGAGGTGCTGCTCCGCTACAACGGGATGCTGGCCAGTGTTTTCGAGCTGCTTTCGGATGCCCGCGACCAAGTCGGCAGTGTCAATGCGGCCATCGAGGCGCAGCGCGACTTCTGGATAGCCGAGACCGCGCTTCAGGCTGCCATCAATGGCACTGGCGGAAGCAGCGTAGAGATTCGCAGCGCAGGCGCTGCAGAGCCGGCTGCGGCAGAACATTAATCAAGGAATAGAAATGGTTTCACGTCGAGATTTTTTCAAAGGTGCGACCGCACTGGTAGGTGCGGGCGTTGTCAGCCGTGTCGGAGCGGCCTCGCTGCCCGAGGCGCCAATGATGGAAGGCGCTGCGACTGCGGCGCCTCTGCTTCCACCCAATGGCCGCCCCTATAACCCGGTCGTCACGCTGAACGGCTGGTCACTCCCCTGGCGCATGAACAATGGCGTCAAGGAGTTCCACCTGGTGGCCGAGCCTGTCGTACGAGAGCTCGCGCCGGGTATGAAAGCCAATCTCTGGGGCTACAACGGCCAGTCGCCGGGGCCGACTATCGAGGTGGTCGAAGGCGACCGGGTACGTATCTTCGTCACCAATAAGCTACCGGAGCACACGAGCATTCACTGGCATGGCCAGCGCCTGCCGAACGGCATGGACGGCGTGACCGGCCTCACCCAGCCCGGCATCCCCCCCGGGAAGACCTTCGTCTATGAATTCGAGGCGAAGCGGCCGGGCACCTTCATGTATCACCCACATGCGGACGAGATGGTGCAAATGGCCATGGGCATGATGGGCTTCTGGGTCACGCACCCGAAGAACCAGAACTTCATGAAGGTCGACCGCGACTTTGTCTTCTTGCTCAGCAACTACGACATCGAACCCGGCAGCTTCACGCCTAGGGTCAGCACGATGACGGACTTCAATCTGTTCACCTTCAACAGTCGTGTCTTCCCAGGCATCGATTCGATGAACGTGCGTCAGGGCGACCGGGTACGCATCCGTTTCGGCAATCTCACCATGACCAACCATCCGATTCACCTGCATGGCCACGAGTTTGAGGTGACCGGCACAGACGGCGGCTGGACGCGACCGGAATCACGCTGGCCGGAGGTGACCACCGATGTCGCCGTTGGTCAGATGCGCGCCATTGAGTTCGTCGCCACTGACCTTGGCGATTGGGCGTTCCACTGCCACAAGTCACACCACACGATGAATGCGATGGGCCACGACTTGCCGACCATGATTGGCGCCGACCATCGCGGCGTGGCGCAGAAGATAAACAAGCTCGTCCCGGACTACATGGTGATGGGAGAGCGTGGTATGGCCGACATGGGTGAAATGGAAATGCCTCTCCCCGACAACACGCTTCCCATGATGAGTGGCCAAGGTCCGTTCGGTGGGGTCGAGATGGGTGGCATGTTCACCGTAGTGAAAGTGCGCAAGGACCAGAAACCAGGCGACTACAAGGACCCGGGCTGGTACAAGCATCCGGCCGGGACGGTGGCGTACGAATGGAAAGGTGAAACCCCTGCCCCTACCCGTAGCGGCTCGGCCGGCGGCCAGTCCATGCCGTCCGCGAACAAGCCGGCGAACGTTGAAATGACTGTTCGCAAGCCGTCCGGTCATGGCGGTCATCATTGAAACGCCGAAAAACCAAATCAACTAGTACAAGGTAAAGAATGAAAAAGCAGAACGCAAAATCCATCGCCGCCGCACTGGTAGCACTTTCCATGGCACTCGGTGCAGGACTGGCACATGCCCACAGCAATGAGACGCACAGCAAGAAGAAGGAAGATGCACCTATCTCGACCGACGAGCATGCCTTCGGCAAGCAAGGCGACCCCAAGAAGGTCACGCGGACAATCAAGGTCGACATGAGCGACATGATGCGCTTTGGACCGGCTGAAATCACCGTCAAGGAAGGCGATACCGTGAAGTTCGTGGTGGCCAACAAGGGCAAGGTGATGCATGAGATGGTCATCGGCACTATGGAAGAACTGAAGGCCCATGGAGAGCTGATGAAGAAACATCCGGGCATGGAGCACGACGAGCCATACATGTCGCATGTCAGCCCTGGCAAGAAGGAAGAGATGGTCTGGCAGTTCACGAAAGCTGGAGAGTTCTACTACGCCTGCCTGATTCCGGGCCACTTCGAAGCCGGCATGGTCGGCAAAATCAAGGTAACGAAAGGATAAACCATGAGACATCGCTATCTTTTGCAAGCAGTCCTGGTTGGCGGACTAAGCGTTCATGTAGGTGCTTCGGCGGCAGCGCCGGTCATCGACGTCTACAAGAGCGAGTACTGCGGATGCTGCCACGAGTGGGTAAAGCACCTGGAGGCCAATGGCTTCAAGGTGAAGGCGCAAAACGTCGTCAACCCGTCCGACTACCGCGAGAACTTTGGCATTCCGAACGACCTTGGCTCCTGTCATACCGGCTACGTAAACGGTTACGCCCTGGAGGGGCACGTCCCAGCGGCTGAAATCAAACGGCTGCTTGCTGAAAGGCCGAAAGCAAAGGGATTGGCCGTCCCGGCGATGCCACTCGGCTCTCCTGGCATGGAGGGTCCGCGCAAGGACCCGTACGACGTGCTCCTTGTTCAGCCCAACGGCGCCCATACCGTTTACAAGCACTACAACTGATATTCGTTTAAGAGGATGACATCATGAAGACTATCGCAAAACTAACCGTTGCAATCACTATCCTTGCCGCCGCGCCGTTTAGCGCGTGGGCGTCCTCGGAGCCTGCCGCATCTGCAACCACATCTCCCACGGCCACTGCATCCCAGCAGACGTCTGAGGGGGAAATCCGCAAGGTGGACAAGGATGCGAAGAAAATCACCATCCGGCATGGTGAACTGAAGAACCTCGACATGCCGCCAATGACAATGGTCTTTCAGGTAAAGGACCCTGCGTTGCTCGATAAGGTCAAGCAGGGCGACAAGGTCAGCTTCGTTGCTGAGAAAGTGGGTGGCCAATTCACAGTCACGCAAATCGAAACGAAACAGTAACGTCTGAAGAAGGGCATGCACTCGGGTGCATGCCCGCTACGGGCAGCACGCCATGGGCGTAGGAGCCTAGGCACGCTTACGCGCGGTCACTCTTCATCTAGGACACACCACGAGGAAGAAGTAGCGAATTTGATTGACAATTCAAGAACAAAAATCTACTCGCATACTCCTACAGCTTGTCACGGGCCACGTAGCGCTGGCCTCCCGAAATCTCTACAGCCATAGGAGGAGCTATGCGTACAACGGCAATCGCTTTGGTCTCCATTGCAGCCCTCTCGTTCTCTACGTCGACAGCTGCGCAGAACAAAGAAAGCCATCACTCGTCACAGTCCGGAATGGGGCACGGCCCCATGAAGATGGAAAGCTCCCCGAATGCCGCGAAGGCGCCCTTCGACCTCCAGTTCATCGACACCGTGGTGATGCATCACCAGAGTGCGATTGAGATGGCAGATTTGGTTGAGTCTCGGTCCGCACACGACGAACTAAAGAAAATGGCCAAGAAAATGACCTCTGACCAGCAGGGCGAGATACAGCGATTACAGGAGTGGAAGAAGCAATGGTACGCCGACAAGGGTGATGCCGTGAATATGAAGATGCCGGGCATGGTGGAGTCGATGAAGGATATGCCCATGGATAAGCTGACGGCCGCCAAAGGCGATGAGTTCGATGCAATGTTCATCGACGCAATGACTCGTCATCACCGGGGTGCCATCAAGATGGCGGAAGCAGCGCAAGGCAAAGCGCAGCATCCAGAAATAAAGAAGCTTGCACAGGAAGTAATCAGCGAACAGAAGAAGGAAATTGCGCAGATGGCGAGCTGGAAGAAGGAGTGGAAGCTCTCCGGGAAGTAGCGCAGCCAGGTTGAATGCAGGCGGTAGTTCTGCGATTCCTCAGGGAGGATTAGGTATGCGACGTTTTACCAATCACATCAAAGGAAGCTCAACATGAAATGCCTGCAAAATCCCTTGCCGGACGGCTGTCGACTCCCGCCCCGTACTCGTCTGATAGCAAAGACTCTGTTTACTTCCGTCCTGGCCCTTTCAGGTCTCGCTATCACACCGGCCCAAGCGGATGGTCCTGGTCGTGGTGACACCGCGCATTTCGAGCAGGACTATCTGACCTTCATCATCGACCACCACTATTCCGCCTTGCGGATGACTGAGCTGGCAGCGGGGACGGACGCTCAGCGCGACCCAGCTGTCGAGAATCCGCAGGAAGGAACCTCCCCTACTCCTGGCACTGCCGCGACTCCACCGAAGGCGGGCATGGAAGACATCAAGTCTATGGCCCGCATGGGAAACCGGATGCAACGCGAAGAAATCGTGAAAGCGCAGATGTTCCTTCGGGACTGGTACGGCGCCAACCATACCCCGACGCTACGACCGGAAGCGCAACAGACGATTCAGCAGCTGGAGCAAGCCGCGACGGGAGCGCAGTTTGAGCAGGCGTTCCTGCAGCTCTTCAGCAATCACCACTATCAGGCAGTGACTCGAAGCGTTGATTGCCAAGTCAAATCCGACAATGACCATCACCAGTTGAAAGAATATTGCGAAGGTATCGTGCACAGCCAGGTCAGGGATATCAACGAAATGCGTGAGAGGCTTTGCAAGCAATTTTCCGTCTGCTTCTTCCAACCCGGGAACGGTGCCAGCACGAATATCGCGGCGTCTGCCACGCTAAGGCGTTAGTGACTGGCAAGCATCACCATGACCGTCTCACTGTGACATTTAGGAGAATCCACATGGCACATCAACAATACCAATCCTGTATCGACGCCTGTTACAAGTGCGCAGCCGCGTGCGACCACTGCGCGACGTCCTGCCTGCAGGAGCAAGACGTCAAGATGATGGCCCGCTGTATTGCCCTGGACATGGATTGCGCGCAAATCTGCCGCCTCGCTGCGTCATATATGGCGCGTGGGAGCGAGATGGCGTCACCCGTTTGCCAAGTCTGCGCTGACGTGTGTGATGCCTGTGCTGACGAATGCGCGAAACATCAAATGGGGCATTGCCAGGAGTGCGCGCAGGCCTGTCGGCGTTGCGCCGATGAATGCCGACGGATGTCCACCGCAGCACGAGGCATGCAAAGCAGTACGGGAACTGGCGCAACCGCGCATTGATGCAGAAGTAAAAAATTACCTCCATGACCTGCTTGACCTTCCCATTGCGGGAAGGTCTACAGTGGTGGTGTAGTTGACCAAAGGAGGTAATTTCATGTACGAGCTTCAAGTTGAAAAGATGACGTGCGGCGGTTGCGCAAACCGGGTGACCAAGGCCATTTTGGGCGCCGATAGCGCTGCAAAGGTGAACGTCGACCTGAAGAGCAAGCTAGTTCGCATCGAATCCGATGTGGACGCTGAATCGCTGGCCGCTGCTGTTTCTGAAGCGGGCTATCCGGCGACCGTGACCAGTACGACGGCGTAGTACTCAGGAGGTAGCGCCGCTGCCTCCCCTACTCGCTTGCTTTGTTTGCCTAGAGCGTCTCATGCCAAAAATCACCGTACTTCCTCATCCAGAATACTCGCCAACGGGAGCCGAAATCGTGGTTGATAGCGGCACGTCGATATGCGACGCCCTTCTCGAGCACGGCCTCGAGATTGACCACGCGTGCGGGAAGGTCGGCGCTTGCACGACCTGCCACGTTGTCGTGGACTCAGGATTCGATTCATTGAACCCTGCCCAGGAAAGCGAAGAGGATATGCTGGACCGTGCCTGGGGGTTGCAGGCCACATCGCGCCTGTCTTGCCAGGCGAAGCTTGGCACATCGGACATTACGGTGGAGATACCGAAGTACTCCGTCAACCACGCCAAGGAGAATGCCTGAGCGGCACCACGTGGGAGAGACGACGGGACTTGGAACTATTTGACCCAGGTCACTGGTTTCTTGTATCTGCCTTCCTACCATCGGATAGGCGGCAAGTGAGGCGAACGAACAAAGCGTCTGCAGTAAGCATCACTGGCAGGGTTGGATAAGAGCATCCCGTTAGGAGGGACCATGGAAAACCGCACACACGTTCATCACCATCATGACCACCACGGCCACGAGCATGAGCATGGCCACCCTCACTCCGCGCATGAAACTTCAAGTGCGGAAAAACCGTTCACGGACCCGGTTTGTGGGATGAAGGTGGCAGCAAAACCAGAGAAGACGGTGGTGTACAAAGAGGCTTCCTATCACTTCTGCAGTGCGCGGTGTATGGACAAGTTCAAGGCCGCGCCCGACATGTACCTCGTTCCCAAGGAGTCCACGCCAGAGACTGCGCCGGCGCCCGAGGGCACAATTTACACCTGCCCGATGCATCCGGAGATTCGCCAGCCGGCGCCCGGAAACTGCCCCAAGTGCGGCATGGCGCTCGAGCCTGTCATGCCATCCTTGGAAGAAGAGGACAACCCGGAGCTTGTCGATTTCCGCCGCCGCTTCTGGTGGACGTTGCCCCTCACCATCGTCGTAACAATTTTGGCAATGTTCGGGCACCAGATTTTCCCTGAAGGGCTAGCGTTCCAGAGCTGGATAGAACTTGCGTTGAGCACGCCCGTCGTCTTGTATGCGGGCTGGCCGTTTTTTGTACGGTGGGCGCAGTCCATCGTCAACCGCAGCCCGAACATGTGGACGCTCATCGGTACCGGTACGGGGGCCGCATATGCCTACAGCGTCGTGGCGACCGTCGCCCCGGAACTCTTTCCGCCCACATTCCAGATGCACGGGCGCGTCGGCGTCTACTACGAGGCTGCCGCGGTCATCATTTCGTTGACCCTCTTAGGCCAGATTCTCGAGCTACGGGCACGCTCCCAAACCTCTGCTGCTATCAAATCTCTCCTCGGGCTCGCTCCTAAAACCGCTCGGCGAATCAAGCCGGACGGCACCGAAGACGATGTCCCGCTGACCCACGTTCATATCGGCGATATGTTGCGGGTGCGGCCGGGCGAAAAAGTCCCGGTCGATGGTGAAGTCATTGAAGGCGAAAGCGCCCTGGACGAATCAATGCTTACCGGTGAACCTGTTCCGGTCACCAAACGCGTGGGCGACAAGCTTATAGGCGCCACCATCAACACTAGTGGCAGCCTCGTGATGCGCGCTGAAAAGGTCGGCTCGCAGACCATGCTGTCCCAAATTGTGCAGATGGTGGCGAATGCGCAGCGCTCACGCGCACCCATGCAGCGCTTGGCGGACGTTGTGGCCGGCTACTTCGTCGTCATCGTAGTAGCCATTGCAGTCCTGACGCTCCTTGGCTGGGGATTCTTCGGGCCGCAGCCGAGCTGGGTTTATGGCTTCGTGAATGCCGTCGCTGTCCTTATCATTGCCTGTCCCTGTGCTTTAGGGCTTGCGACGCCGATGTCCATCATGGCCGCCACCGGGCGTGCAGCGACACAAGGGGTACTGTTCCGAGACGCGGCAGCTATCGAAGCCATGCGCAAAATCGACACCCTGATAGTCGACAAGACCGGCACTCTTACGGAAGGCAAACCGGCATTTGACCGAGTTGTGCCAGCCCTTGGCTTCACGGATGCGGACGTACTGCAGATTGCAGCAAGCATTGACCAAGGCAGCGAGCATCCGCTCGCCCACGCTATTGTCGAGGAAGCCCGCAAACGTGGCCTCGTGCTGGATAAACCTGAAACCTTCGAGTCTTCTAGCGGAATCGGGGTGCGCGGCGTGGTGAAGGGTCGCCGGATTGCCCTCGGGAATACTGCTCTAATGGACCTGGAGAAGGTCGATTGGAAGGCTCTCGTGGCCGATGCGGAAGCACTTCGCAACGAGGGCGCCAGTGTCATGTACCTCGCGGCAGACGGTCGCCTGGTAGGTTTGCTTGCTGTGTCCGACCCCGTGAAAGCCACAACGCCCGACGCGCTGCAAACGTTGAAGGAGGCAGGATTACGCGTGGTCATGGCAACAGGCGACGGCGTGACAACAGCAAAATCTGTAGCAAAGCGTCTTGGCATCGATGAGGTCTACGGCGAAGTAAAGCCTCAGGACAAACTCACGCTCGTCGAACGTTTCCAGCGCGAGGGACGGCTGGTGGCCATGGCAGGCGATGGCATCAATGATGCGCCGGCACTGGCGAAGTCGAATGTCGGCATTGCGATGGGAACCGGGACTGACGTGGCCATAAACAGTGCACATCTCACCCTGGTGAAAGGGGACCTGCGGGCCATTGCTCGTGCCCGCAACCTGTCTGTGGAGACGGTCCGTAACATGAGGCAAAACCTTGGATTTGCTTTCGTCTACAACGCGATGGGCATTCCACTGGCTGCCGGCTTGCTCTACCCGTTCACAGGTCAGTTACTGTCGCCAATGATTGCCGCCCTCGCGATGAGCCTGAGCTCGGTCTCAGTAATCTCGAATGCACTACGTTTGCGCGGAACCAAGGATTGAGGCGGATTGCCAGGGAGCCAAATGCAGGGTCAAAGGAGGCGTTGTACCCGCCTGAAGTGGGAAATGCTCCGGAGGTTTGGCTATATCGGTTGGCTCTTCGTCCTTAGCGGCTGGGAATACAGGTGCCCGAGTTCATCTGATTCATCATGAAGGTTCGGCTTTGCTGCTGGTCTTTCCCTTTCATCTGCTTAAAGCTGGCTTGGGAAATCGAGTTATTGAACTGCGCAACCCATTCCTGGCGAACTTTGCTTTCGGCTTGTAAGCAATCGCCAAGTGTGTTGTAGACCAAGTCCGTTTTTACCGGTGTATTTGCAACTATCACGACTAGCAGCCATTTCATGTTGTTCTCCTGATTATGGCATTGGCCTGACTGGAACACGTGCACACATTGGTTAGAACTTCGGCCGACTCGGCTCGCACGTTCCTGAAAACGCGAGAAAGCCGGACCCGTCCGAATGGGTAGCGTAGAACCCGTTCGCCTCTCCTGTATGTCTATTGATACTGAAGCTTGCAGAAAGAAGGGGTTTGCCCCATAGCTGCGTGTTTAACGGCTTCGTCCCGGCGTAGTACTGGTCGGCCATTTTGAGGGCAGTAACAACTCGCCCGGCATGGGGTAGCACATAGCTAATGGTCTTTGCTTTTCTGTCCAGTTCAACCATTAAGGTCGACGGGGCGGTGTCATCATGATTCTGAAGTACCCAATGGTCGTACACATTGGCTTTCCCTACGCAGACCAATGTGAGGCGCGCAGGCTCCGCCGCCAGGGTAGGAAGGGATATGGCGGCCAAGAGGAGGACTAGAAGCTTGTGCACGGGCGGACTTACATTTAGGAAAATTGCAAGTCTATTCGATGGAGCGGGCACGTTGCAATACGCCGTTCGGTCGACGACTGCGCTACCTTACCGGTGCGAGCATCGCGCTGGCTAAGGCGAAATGCGGTGCACTGCCGTCGGCGCGGTTACGCAGCACTCCTTTGGCGAAGCAGAAGTTTTTTGAGGAACGATGCGCCTGCAATGTGCCACCTTTTGCTAGATGTTTGCTAATGCGCGCAGTGTTCGGCGTGCGATTCGTCGTTAGTCGCGAGCCCAAGCAAAATGGGACAGTCCGGCCGATGGTCACCCGCACAATTTTTGGCCAGGTGAGTCAGCGTATCCCGCATCTCTGTCATCTCCTGGATGCGCTTGTTCAAATCGTCGACATGGTTTAGTGCAATCGCCTTCACGTCCTTGCTCGCTCGATTGCGGTCCTCCCATAGCGATAGCAACTCTCGGATTTGCTCGAGCGAGAAACCGAGCGTGCGGGCGCGCTTCACGAAACGCAGCGTATGCAGGTCTTTCTGACCGTATTTCCGGTATCCGGAATCGCTACGCGTAGTCTCCTTGATAAGGCCGATGCTCTCGTAGTAGCGAATCATCTTTGCGGTCACGCCGCTCGCTACGGCTGCTTCCCCGATATTCATGATTTGTTCTCCTTCAGATTTGGACCGCTTCGAAGTCTGCCCCGAAGCGGTCATTGAGTCATTTTGCTTGCTGAGAGGCCGGTTTCCAGCGACGTAGGAGCAGCGCATTAGTCACGACGCTCACCGAACTGAACGCCATCGCAGCACCCGCAATTACCGGGTTAAGCAGGCCGAACGCTGCAAGCGGAATGCCGACCAAGTTGTAGATAAACGCCCAGAAGAGGTTCTGCTGAATCTTCCGGTAGGTCCTCTTGGAGATGGTGATGGCATCAGCGACCAGCGCCGGGTCACCCCTCATGAGTGTCACGCCCGCTGTGTGCATCGCGACATCTGTACCGGTCGACATTGCTATCCCGATGTCAGCCGCTGCAAGAGCCGGCGCATCGTTGATACCGTCTCCGACCATTGCGACTGTCTTGTTTTTCAGCTTGAGGTCAGCAATCACGCTCGATTTATCGGCAGGGAGTACTTCAGCTCGAAACTCGTTGATTCCTACTGCTTCTGCTACAGCCCTCGCCGCGCCCGCATTGTCACCGGTGAGCATGACCGACTTGACGCCCATGGCGGCGAGCTTCTCAACGGCATCCTTGGCATTCTTCTTCACCGTGTCGCCGAACGCTAGCAATCCAACCAGTTCGATACCGTCTGCTGTCCGTACCGCCAGCCAAGATACTGTACGACCCAGGCCTTCTTGTTCCTGCGCGACAGTGCAGGTGCTTTCAACGGGTACCTCAAGCTCCTGCATGAGGCGAGTGTTACCAAGATAAACGGTGGCACCACCGACGTCTGCTTGGACTCCACGGCCAGGAAGCGCCTTGGCATTGGATGCCGGGTACAGGTTCAGCCCCTACTCGGCTGCAACCGACTGGACGGCCTTGGCCAAGGGGTGGTCGCTGTACTGTTGCACGGCATTGGCGAGCTCCAAGACACGGCGCTCGGACTGAGAGAACCCCTTGATTGCCACGACTGCAGGCTTACCCTCAGTAAGGGTTCCGGTCTTGTCGAATGCAACTGCAGTAATAGAGTGTGCGGTCTCGAGTGCCTCGGCGTCCTTGATGAGGATGCCGTACTTTGCAGCCACTCCGGTCCCCGCCATGATGGAGGTAGGGGTCGCAAGACCAAGGGCACAGGGACAAGCAATGACTTGAACCGCTACTGCGTTCAGGAGCGCGTGCTGCCAATCCCCGGTGATGAAGCCCCAGGCAAAAAACGTCACGGCCGAGATAAGGAGGACGGCCGGGACAAAAATTGCGCTTACCTTGTCAACCAGACGCTGGATTGGGGCTTTGACAGCCTGAGCATCCTCCACCATCTTGATTATCTGCGACAGCATCGTCGCGCCGCCAACGGCGGTCGCTTGGAACAGGAGAACTCCTTCAGTGTTGATAGCCCCACCGGTAATCTGGTCGCCAACAGTCTTCGATACAGGGAGGCTCTCGCCGGTGAGGAGCGATTCGTCAAGGTGGCTGCTGCCCTCGATAATAGTCCCGTCGACCGGTACACGGTCACCAGGGCGAACCACTACGATGTCCCCGACCTGTACCGATGCGACCGGCACAACGACATCTTTCCCGGCACGCCTGACTATCGCCTCGGTCGCACGGAGCGACTCTAGCGCGCGAAGTGCCGCAACAGTTTGCTTTTTGGCACGAGCCTCAAGCCACTTACCAAGGAGGACTAGGGTAATGATGACCGCGGATGACTCAAAGTACAGATGGCCCATCCCCTCATGGCCGGCGTGGGCAATCATCAGGTAGACGGACAATCCGTAGGCTGCGCTAGTACCGATGGCGACCAGCAGGTCCATGTTGCCGGAACGAGCCAGTACTGCTTTCCAGCCAGCCTTGTAGAACCGTGCGCCCAGCCAGAACTGCACAGGTGTCGCCAGCAGCAACTGTACCCAGCCGGGAAGCATCCACTCGTGGCCGAACAACAGGCCAAGCATGGGCAGCACCAAGGGCAAACTCAGCAGCGCCGATGCTGCGACCGGCCACCAGTCTGGCAGCGTGGACTTCCCTTGGTCCTTCGGCTCGTTCTCTGCGGCTATAGACGCCTCGTAGCCAGCTTTTTGAATCGCGGCGATAAGTGCGTCAACAGAAACGCCCTTGGCCTTGACCTGTGCCTTCTCTGTCGCAAGGTTGACGGTCGCCTCCGTAACACCTGGGATTTTCTTCAGGGCCTTTTCAACACGCGTCACGCAAGACGCGCAGGTCATCCCGGAAATAGACAGGGAGACCGTTTCGCCTGGTACTTCGTATCCAGCCTTTTCGACTGCGGAAGCTAACGTGTCGAGCAAAACCGTTTCATCGGCCCTCACTGTAGCTTTTTCAGTTGCAAGATTGACTGCAGCCGACTCAACTCCCGGCACCTTCTGAAGAGCGCGCTCCACCCGGGTGACACACGAAGCACAAGTCATCCCCGCAACTTTGAAGCTTAGGTCGACAAGTGTCGGCTGTTTTACTGCTGTTTCCATGACGGGTCTCCAAGTAATTTACCCTCACTATAAAGATTCCAGTCATGGGAAGGTCAAGGCATTTTTACACTTGGGGGGCGGTCTATAGCAAAGAAAAGACTGCTCTACCGCCCCTTCGTCCGCTGCGTTGCAGACGGGCTGGCAACCGCCGTACCTCGCACTGCGAGATACTCACTGATTCTGTGTACAGCGCTGTGAATAACCAAGAGAAAAAGTGGCAACCGCTTGATTCTTTTGGAAATTTTTCTTCTGCGCAAAATCAAGGCAATCGGGGCGTCAACTTGCAGAAGTCTTTGACAGGGCGGCCAGCACACCGCATCCTGCCGAAACCCCCGGAACCGCGCAGCGGCTTCGCAGACGCCGCAGCTCCTCTTGTAGCTCGGTTAACGCCTGCATCTGCTTCTCAACCTCATCAAGATGCTTGTCGAGACACGTATTCACGTCCGTGCAGTCAACGGACGGGTTGTCGTGGATTTCAACAAGCCGCTGGATTTCGAGCAGCGTCAGCCCGAGGGAGCGACAGTTTCTGATAAATAAAAGACGTTCAAGGTCCTGCTTGCTGTACACCCGATAGTTCGAGTCCGACCGAGCGGCGGCTCCAAGTAATCCTTTCCGCTCGTAGAACCTGACGGTTACTGTTTGACAGTCTGCCGCCTTTGCCAACTCTCCAATTCTCATGAGTCCTCCATTGACCTTATACCTAGTATAAGGTTTACCCTTTGGGGAAGTCATGATTTGATGGAGTCAAAATGGTTGCCTCGTCCGGTTCCTCCTTGCGCAAGACCACGTTCTCAATACCCAAAATGGACTGCCCATCCGAGGAGAACTTGATTCGGATGGCGCTAAGCGGTCGAAATGACATCGAACACCTGTCCTTCGACCTAGCCAGGCGAGAACTCCAGGCTGTTCACCGAGGGGACCCGAACGAGGTTCTCAAGCGACTGGAAACCCTGAAGCTCGGGGCGATGCTTCGTGAGTCAAGCGAGCTTCCGGTCAGCGGAAGTCCTATGCTCCGCGAAAGTACCTTCGCAGTACCGAAGATGGACTGTGCGTCCGAAGAGAACCTCATCAGGATGGCTCTCAGTGACGGTCCGAGCGTAACCGCGCTCCGATTCGACCTCACGAAGAGGGAATTGAAAGCAATACACGAAGGCGAGCCGGGGCCAATATTGGAACGCCTACAGCCGTTGAAGCTGGGGGCCGAGCTCCTGGATTCACAAGAAATTGCCTCGCCTACCGAGGAAACCGCGCTACAGCGGAGCACATTTTCGGTGCCCAAGATGGACTGTCCATCTGAGGAAAATATGGTTCGGATGGCGTTACAGGGACTCCCTGACCTGCGGTCTTTGTCGTTCGACTTGTCCAAGCGAGAGCTGGCAGCAGTTCACGGCGGTGACGCTAAAGCGCTTCTTGAGCGACTCGTCCCCCTGAACCTCGGAGCAACCCTCCGCGAATCCATCCCAACTTCCTCTCAACAGGCTACGGCCGCCGCGGATGATGCTGAGGACGCTGCGGAAGCTAAGACGTTATGGACGCTCCTGGCGATAAACGGCGTGATGTTCGTCTTCGAGCTGGCGCTCGGCCTGTTCGCACAATCGACTGGCCTGATTGCCGACTCTCTCGACATGTTCGCTGACGCGGCGGTCTACGGACTCGCTCTTTATGCAGTGGGCAGAGCCGCAAGCATGAAGACACGGGCCGCCCACTTGGCCGGCTGGCTACAGTTACTGCTTGCGCTCGGGGCACTGTTCGAAGTCGGACGCCGCTTTGTCTTTGGAAGCGAGCCGGAGTCCGGGCTAATGATGGGTGTCGGCTTGATTGCCCTGCTAGCAAACGTGACCTGCCTCGTGCTGATTTCGAAGAAGCGTGACCGCGGTGCGCACATGACGGCGAGCTATATCTTCTCCGCCAATGACGTTATTGCAAACATGGGCGTCATTGCTGCCGGCGTTTTGGTTGCGTGGACAAACTCGCCCTACCCGGACCTTGTCATAGGCACAATCATTGGCGTCATCGTGCTCAACGGCGCTCGCCGCATCCTGCAGCTGAGGTAAGCGCGTGAAGTTGCAAATCAGGGTTGGGACGCTGATAGCTGTGTTCGTCGCGGTGTCCGTATTTTTGGCAGACATCGTAACAAAAGCGTTGGTTCTCCAATCTTTCGAGCTACACCAGTCTCTAGCGGTCGCGCCATTCCTCAATCTTGGGTTTTGGCTAAACCCGGGAGCGGCATTCAGCTTTCTGAGCGACGCCGGAGGCTGGCAGCGGTACTTCTTCACATCCGGTGCCGTGGTCGCCATCGCCTGGCTGAGCTACGCGATACTCTTCAGCTCCGCTATTACCGCCCTTACGCAGGTAGCCTTCGCGCTTATTGCAGGTGGCGCGGCCGGAAATCTGTACGACCGGCTGGTGCACGGCGCGGTGGTCGACTGGATAGACCTTCACGCCGGGGGATGGCACTGGCCCGCCTTCAACTTGGCTGACTGCGGGATTGTTATCGGCGCAGCCCTCGTTGTCCTCGCCTCGCTACTACCGGGAAGCCGCAGCCGGGAGATTTAGCCGTCTACAACTTTCAGCAGGCCTTCTCGGTTTATGAATCAACAGAACGGGCGCACCAACATTTCCAGTCAGTGCTGGTGCGGGCCTTCGCCCTTGTGGTTGTGCGGCCCGGCACCAATCACACATAGCTCCCCCTCCAATTCCACGTCCACCGTCACGTGCTCGAAGGTTTGCTCGTCCAAGAGCTCTCGGACGTGGGCCTTCGCGCCAATCATGTCCTCCCTGGTAGCATCCTCTCTCATCACCAGATGTGTGGTGAGGACGTGCACTTCGCCGTCCACCGTCCAGCTATGCGTGTGGTGAATCGACAAAACCTTCGGATGTTGCAGCGCCTCTCGCTCAAAAGCATCGACGTCAAAAGAGTCGGGAACCCTTTGAATGAATACGTGGAAGACCTTCCGGAGATTGCGAACCACGTTGACCAGGACGAACAACGAGATGCCGATAGAAAGTATCGGGTCGATTTTGGGTAAGTCCCAAACCGTCATCACCGCTGCGCCGACCAGCACCGTGACCCATCCCAATGTATCTTCCAGAAGATGCCAGCTGACGACCTGTTCGGTGAGAGAAGTACCGCGCCTGACCCTGAGGACGGCCGCACCATTAAATACGACACCTACGATGGCGAGAACCATCATCCCCGGAGCATTGACCTCTTCTGGCGAGAACAGGCGGGTAACCGCATTCCAGAGCACGAATGCTAGGCCCGCAATCAGGACCAAACCAGTAATCAGTCCGCCAAGGAGCGAGTACCGTCGGTAGCCGTATGTATTCTTCGCGGTTCTGCCTCGCTGCGACAACCGGTCAAAGTACCAGGCCAGACCGAGCGACATCGAGTCGCCGAGGTCGTGAACGGCGTCACTGAGGATTGCGATACTGTTTGTCCAGAGCCCGCCTATCACCTCAATTATCGTAAAGGCAAGGTTGAGCAGGAAGGCCGTCTGCAAATTACTCGAGCTCCCGTGGGCATGACTGTGCGCTTGCCCGTGGTCATGACTTCCATGCGAATGTCCGCTTCCCATATCGCTTGCCTCACTCCGATTGTTGCCACGAGACCCGTCGCCTGTCCTGCACGGTGAGTCTCCGGCAGTTACCTTATTTCAGCGTGAAGCGAACACTTTGCGGCTTGCCGCCGGTGTTCACAGAGGCGACAATCTTGGTCCCCTTCTCAACTTTGAAGTTGCCTTTCGCCTGCAGCCTGTTCTCCCCGGCCGGCGTCAGCTTGACTTCGGATTTATCCGATGCGGATAGAAGAGTCAGGGTCGCCGAAGCATCTTTGGTGTCAACAGGCTTGCCGTGGTCGTTGATATACAAGGTGATGGTATCCGGCTTAGCCACCAGTTCATAGTTCACGTCCTTAACAACCGATACGACACCCCCATATGCCGGTTTGGCATCGTGGGCGTGCTTGCTGCCCTTCTTATCGTCATGGTTGTGGCCCTTGTGGTCATCAGCAGCAATGCCAGTGCTGGCAACGGAAAGAGCGAGGGTGGCAAGCGTGGTAGATGCAAGGTTACGAAGCTTCATTATTTCTCCTGATGTTTGTGAAAAGATTGGTAGTTGAGACTGAAGCCCCGCCGGCCAGCGGCGGGGTACAACTTACGCAGGCAATTCCTGAGGCACTGGCTTTACCGCTGCCGTCTGTGCCTCTTCCTCTTCATCCTTTCGGTATGCGAGGCGATAGAGGAGCGGGAGAACAAGCAGCGTCAGGGCCGTAGAAGACAAAATCCCACCGATGACAACCGTTGCCAGAGGACGCTGCACCTCTGCCCCCGTACCGGTAGCAATAGCCATCGGCACAAAGCCGAGCGATGCCACTAGTGCGGTCATGAGCACGGGGCGAAGCCTTGTCAGCGCACCTTCTCTTACTGCCTCGTCCAAGGAACGCCCTTCCTCACGCAGTGTGCGAATGAAGGAAATCATCACCAGGCCGTTTAAGACGGCGACGCCAGAGAGGGCGATGAATCCAACGGCCGCGGAGATGGAGAGCGGGATACCCCGCAGCCAGAGGGCCACTATCCCGCCGGTGAGCGCAAACGGAATGCCGCTGAAAACTAGTAGGCCGTCCTTGATATTGCCGAACATTGCAAACAGCAATGTGAAGACCAGCAGAAGCGCCACCGGCACGACGATTTGCAGGCGCTGGGCCGCGGACTGCAATTGCTCGAACTGGCCACCCCAGGTAGTCCAGTACCCAGCCGGAACCTTCACCTGCTCCCGGATGGCCTGTTCCGCTTCAGAGACGAAGGAACCAATATCGCGTCCTCGCACATTCGCGCTAATCACGATGCGGCGTTTGCCATCCTCACGGCTGATTTGATTCGGCCCCGGCGCCATCTCCAGTGTCGCCACTTCGCCTAGCGGTATGAACGTCGGGCGTCCATTCCCATTCTCGGCACGTGGAAGCGAGATTGGCAGCCGCTTCATCGCTTCGAGGTCGTTCCGCAAGTTCTCAGGCATACGGACAATGATGTCAAAGCGGCGGTCACCTTGGAACAGGGTGCCTGCCTCTTTGCCGCCAATGGCGGTAGCGACCATATCTTGCACGTCTCCGACATTTAGGCCGTAGCGCGAAGCCTTCTCACGGTCGATATTGACGGTCAACATAGGCAAGCCTGTAGTCTGCTCGACCTTGACCTCGGCAGCACCTGGCACACGACCAAGAACAGTCGAAATCTTTCCCGCCGTGTCGTTGAGTACGGCCATGTCGTCGCCGAAGAGCTTCACGGCGACGTCACTTCGCACACCCGAAATCAGCTCGTTGAACCGCAACTGAATCGGCTGCGAGAACTCGTAATTGCTACCCGGTATTCTGCCGATGGTCTGCTGTACTGCGGCCAGCAGTTCATCGCGGGTTTTCCTAGGCTCAGGCCACTGGTCTTGCGGCTTGAGCATGATGTACCCATCCGAGATATTCGGCGGCATCGGGTCGGCCGCGATTTCTGCCGTGCCGGTCCGCGCGAAGATTCGGTCAATCTCCGGGTGTTTTTCCTTCAGCGTTCGTTCAAGCTGCTGCTGCATTGCCACCGACTGGGACAAACTCGTACCGGGAATCCGAAGCGCCTGGATGGCAAAGTCGCCCTCGTTCAGGCTCGGGACGAACTCGCTACCCATGCGGGTAGCCAGGAGGCCGGAAAGGATGACGGTGACAGCGGCGAACGTCAGCACGACGGGCTTATTGGCCATGACGAAATCCAGCACCGGGCCATAGAGGCGCTTTGCCCCCTGCATCACTGCATTTTCCTTCTCGGCGACCTTGTTACCAATGAATAGCGCGACGGCCGCTGGGATGAAGGTAATGGACAGAATCATCGCGCCAAGCAGTGCGATGACGACCGTGAGCGCCATCGGATGGAACATTCGACCTTCCACGCCGGTCAGGGCGAAAATCGGAAGATACACCACCATGATGATGAGCTGACCGTAGAGCAGTGGCCGCCGTGCCTCCCGCGACGCGGCGAACACTTCGTGGAAGCGCTCCGCCCGGGTCAGCGGCCGTCCATGATGTGCCTGCGCATGCGCTAGTCTGCGAACGCAGTTCTCCACAATGACCACGGCACCGTCAATGATGATGCCAAAATCAAGGGCACCGAGGCTCAACAGGTTGGCGCTGACTTTGTTCGACACCATTCCACTGAAGGTAAATAGCATCGACAGCGGGATGACCAACGCTGTGATGATTGCCGCGCGAATGTTCCCGAGGAAGAGGAACAGAATGGCGATAACCAGTACCGCGCCCTCGATGAGGTTCTTCTTCACCGTATTGATGGCCTTATCGACGAGGACGGTGCGGTCATACACCGTGACAGCCACGACTCCTTCTGGCAGCGTCCGGTTGATTTCCTCCATCTTCTTGTCGACTGCCTGAGAAACCGTCCGGCTGTTTTGGCCAATCAGCATGAACACAGTACCGAGAACGACTTCGCGGCCGTTTTCGGTGGCCGCTCCTGTCCTCAGCTCCCGGCCGATTTCGACCTCGCCGATATCGCGCATGCGAATCGGCACCCCCTTGACGTTGCCCAGAATGATGTTGCGGATGTCGTCGAGGGTTTGCACCTGGCCGGGGGCTCGAATCAGCAGTTGTTCACCGCGCTTTTCGATATAGCCGGCGCCGGCGTTGCCATTGTTTCGTTCCAAGGCATTCACGACATCCTGAAGGGTCAGGCCATAGGAGGCCAGTCGCTCGGGAACGGGGGCGACTTGGTACTCCTTGAGATAGCCGCCAATGGAGTTGATTTCGGTGACCCCGGGGACGTTACGCAGCTGCGGTTTGATAATCCAGTCCTGGATTTCGCGCAGGTCGGCGGGTGTATACGGCGTACCGTCCGGCTTCTTCGCGCCTTCCTTTGTTTCGACGGTCCACAGATAGATTTCACCCAGACCGGTCGAAATCGGCCCCATGACGGGCGTGACACCCGCGGGAAGGCGCTCCTTGGCCTCCTGCAAGCGCTCGTTGACCAGCTGACGGGCGAAGTAGATGTCCGTGCCGTCCTTGAAGATGACGGTAATTTGGGACAAGCCGTAGCGTGACAACGACCGCACCTGCTCGAGGTCAGGGAGACCCGACATCACTGTCTCGAGAGGAAACGTAATGCGCTGCTCCGTCTCGAGCGGCGAATAGCCAGGCGCCGATGTATTGATTTGGACTTGGACGTTCGTGATATCCGGAACGGCGTCAATGGGGAGCTTCTGGTAGCTGAAGATGCCGACGACCGCCATGCCGAGGACTGCCAGCAAGACCAGCCATCGCTGCTCGATGGCGAAACGTATGATGCGTTCAAACATGGTGTGCGACCTTCTGCATCAGTGAGTATGTTCGGCGCTGGCTTTACCCTGCTCCGACTTGACGATGAAGCTGCCCGGCCCGGCGTACTTCATCCCGGCCTTTAGCCCCTTCACGACCTCGACGACCTTACCGTCGGTGCGACCGAGGGTGACCTGCTGAGGCAAGAAGCCGCCCGGGACACGGACGAAGATTGTGGGCTTATCGTTCACGGTTTGAATAGCGTCGGCGGTGACGGCGACCGGGGCCTCGGTCTGGTTTGCTACGATTTCGACGTTCACAAACAGACCGGGGCGCCATGCCATGTCCGGGTTCGGAAGCGAGACGCGGGCTTTTGCAGTGCGCGTTTGCTCACCGAGCAAGGAGCCGACGAAGGAAATTGTGCCGGGAGCTTGGGCATCGAAAGCGGTAGCCTTTACGGTGACCGTCTCACCGACTCGAACGGCATTCAGGTCCTTGGCCGGCACTGCAACTTCCGCCCACACGGTCGACAAATCCGAGATGGTGAAGATGTCAGCATCTTCCTTGATAGCCTCGCCAAGCGAGATGTGCTTTTCCATCACCATGCCATCGAACGGCGCGCGGATTTCGTAGCTATTCAGGGAACCTTTGCCGGTGGCGCTCGCGCCCACTGCGGTCAGTTTCTGCTGGACGTTCCGAACGGCGATTTCGGCTTCCTGCATGGCTTGCTCGGCCTGCAAATAGTCTTGCTCTGCCGAGATTTTGTCCTGCCAAAGCTTCTTTTCGCGTTCGTAGGTTGTCTTTGCCAGAGCCAGACGCTTTTGTGCGGCCAGCAGTTCGCTGCGCTGCTCGGAAAGACCAGAGCTGGCTATAACAGCCAGAACCTGGCCCTTCTTGACCTTCTGCCCGAGGTTCGCCTGGACGCTTTCCACGACACCCGCCATGCGCGGCACGACGTGAGCCGTGCGGTCCTCGTTGTATCGGATTTCGCCAGGCAGCGTTAGCGAGCTGTTAATTCTCGCCGGGCCGGCCGTATTTACCGTGACGCCGGCCGCCTTGGCCTGCTCGTCACTCATGGCGATAGTGCCCTCTGCCTCTTCGAACGCGAACAGGTAAGGCTCGGTGCTGGTTTGTGCTGCGACCGTGGCCTCGAACACGTGTGGTTCAGCGACTGGGGCGTTGCTCTTTAGGTAGTCCTTTTCAGGTGAAAATGCCAGCTCCTGCTTCTCGCCGTCAGGGCGCGTCAGAGTGATAGAGACCTTTGCCGAGTTAGGGGGCACCTGCTTGTCTTTCTCAAAGAGGTAGACGTGGAATCGCGGCTCCCCACCTTCTTCGGCCATCAGCACCTCGATACCAAAGTCTCCCTCGGTAAAGAGCTTGCCGCCATGCGGACCTTTTGCTTGCTCCTCTTCCTCGTGGCCGTGCTCGTGACCATGCTCATCATGACCACCTTTTTCCTCGGCGTGAGCGTGCTTGTCACCACCTTTCTCTTCAGCGTGCCCGGCGTGTCCACCGTGGCCATGGCCGTCGCCCGCAGGCTTGGCTTTATCCATCGTCATGATGAGAGCACCAAGTAGTACGCCTATGACGACGATGGAAAGAATAGAAAATAACTGTTTCTTCGTAAGATTCTTCATGGTCTGCTCTTATTGCTTGGTGACGGGCGCAGGTTCGCCAAGAATGCGGTCAATGTCAGCAGCTGCGCGGTGTGCTTCTGACAGGGCGCGGAGGTATTGGGATTTCGCTTGCAACAGCGTGCGCTGCGCGTCGAGGACATCTAGGAAACCGAACTTGCCGAACTCGAAGCCCTTTGCGGCGGCGTCATAGGCACTCTGCGCGCCCGGAACGACTTCGTTTTGCAACGACTCCGCCTCCTGTCTCGAGACACTCAGCTTTTCGTAGGCCTGGGCGAGTTCGCTGCCCAGACGAAGCTCTGTTGCTGACAGCTCGTCTCTAGCCTTATCGACGCGCCGTAGTGACTCGAGCACATTGCCGCTATTGCTGTCGAACAGCGGCAGTGGGACTGACAGACCAACAACGGCTTGGTTGCGGCCCAACTCCTCGGAACGCTTTACCCCCACACTCACCGTCAAATCAGGGATGCGGCGGCTCCGCTCGACTTGTGCCAACGCTTGTCGGCGGTCGACTTCGTAACGCGCCCGCGACAATGCCGGCGCGCCGGCAAGCCGCTGGGAGAGATTTGGAAGCGCTGGCAGTTCGGGCAGGACCTCGAGCTGACCGTCGACCTTTTCGAACCCAGGCGCTGGACTTCCCCATGTTGCACTTAGTCGCTTGCGGGCCGAAACGAGCTCGCTTCGCGCCTGAACCAGTTCCAGACGGATGCTCGATTCCGCGACGCGCGCCTTGGTCTCTTCCACAGGAGATACCTTTCCAGCAGCAACACGTTTGTTTGCGATGTTCGTTGCGCGCTGAGCCAACTCAAGGGAGTCTTGGGCCAGCCGGAGGCGCTCTTGGGCAGACATGACATCAAAGAAGGCAGCGATTACGGCAGCGCGTACTTCGGCCCGCTTAGCGTTGAGCTCTGCGAGCGCAGCATCGCGTCCGCTTTGCGCAGCACGTGCCCGTGCTGACCGCTTCCCTCCCAACTCAATAGGTTGGCTCACCTGAAGGGTCGACTCCCTGGTTTCGCGACGCGTATCCTCAACGCCGAGGTCGAGTGAAGGATTTGGCAGCACGTTCGCCTGCAGGACAGATGCCTCGACGGCTTGCAGTTCAAACTGTGCCGCCGACAGTTCAGGATTGGATTGCATGGCAAGCGCGAGCGCTGCCTGGAGAGTTAGTGGCCCAGCGACTTCGGCTGCATGGTTGAGGCTAGGTGCAGTAGCCCCATAGGCGCTGTTTGGTACTGACGGAAGAGTTTGCGCACTCCCTGGCAAACTCAATGCCACAAGGCTTAGTGGCACAAGAATCCGATACATCAAATTCTCCTAATAAAATGGAAAGAATTTGACGAGACGTCACCTCGGTTCTAGGTATTCGTTGGGCGTGGTAAAGCGTCTCGTCGCGTTACGCGGCGAGGCGCCAGTCAGGCTTATTCGGCCCGTCGGGGATATGGGAGGCGTAGTGCGGCTGCAAGCTGGCTTCGTGCGCTTCTACGGAAGGCGGAGCCAAGATTGGAAGTCCCGTGAGAAATGATGGCTGTGCCGAAATGTGGCAGACGGCGCAGTCACTATCGACGGTCAGCTTCGTCAGCCCATCAGGGGTATCGTCGACCTTAGCCCCAGCATTGTCTTCATGCTCGTGGCTATGGTGGCCGAAATGCGTGGACTGTTCTTTTTCGTGCTGACAATACACCGCGACCGCCGACCAGGAGAACTGGAGCGGCAGCATTGTTAGCAGAAAAATAAAAAACAGTCTTTTCACGGGCCGAATCTTATCACCGAATTTCGATAGCACTATGCATCGATACAATTTGAAGATTACTTCACTAGCTTCTCAAGACTGGGGTCAATTGGCAGGCGCTTGAACATGCTGATGTTCGTACCACCAGTATTCCCCGTTGGGACGACGCCCACGGCGGAACCGAGGGCGCCGAGCACGATTCGCACTACCTGCCCTACGACCTCGGATGCGGACCGGCGTTTCAGACCGATTTTGAGCATCCACCAATGGGTGACGACGTGCGGTACGACGTACCGTTGGCCAAGGATGTGAGCAATCTCGAAGTGCCTGAAGGCTTGCCCCAACCGGCCCTTCCTGTACAGGTCGATGGCTACCGCCATTTCCGCTTCAAATGCTGCTTTCAGTTCACTTTTCATTGTTGTTCCCTTGCCTATCCATGCATTACAGCCAGCGCCGCGTCTTGTGCATATATTCTTCGTACGCAGCACCGTGCTGCTTCAATAGAAAATCTTCTTCAAGCCTGACCTGAATCTGGATGAGTACGTCGGCTACCAGTGCCGCCGCAATGGTGATGGCGTTCGGACGTAGCAGGACCAGGCCAAGCAAGCTCAGCCGCATGCCAAGAAAAATCGGGTTGCGCGACATCGAAAACAGACCGGACGTGACCAAGCTCGTCTTGTTTTTCTGGTCGATGCCGATGCGCCAGGATTTGCCCATCTGAGCTTGCGCAACGACTGTCCACAGCAACGAAGTGAGCAGGAGGGTCCATCCCGGGACCCGAGCGCCGGCGTGCACCAACCAGTCAAGCGCGCCAAGCTGTTGGTCTGCGTCGGCCCAAACAGCCTGCACGATGACGTAGAGGCCCAAGCCGACAAGAACGAATCGGAAGCCAGCAGTCACGAATCCGTGCGCATCGTCAGTTGACGGCAGTACGTACGGATTCAGACCGGTTTGCCGCCATACACGGACCGATGGCCAGACGAACGCGACGGCGAAGTACGTCAGAAACACCAAGGCGAGAATTTGACGTTCCATTATTCACCTCGGCCGCGCAATCACTTGCACCACAGGCTTGGCAACCATCTCGGTCCGAGCTTGAGTGATGACAGTCTTTGCAGCGGTGAGGCCCAGCACGCCCATAATGGACGCGACAACAATGTCAGGCCACCCGGCCCCTGTCCCGAACACACCCAGCGCTGCGAACATCACAGCCATGTTGCCAATGGCGTCATTTCGCGTGCATAGCCAGACCGAGCGCATATTGGAATCGCCGTTACGGTAGGAGAACAGCAGGACGGCAACGAGGAGGTTCGCCAGGAGCGCAATGAAGCCGATAACTCCCATGGTCGTGTGCTCGGGTACCGTGCCAGAAGCCGCGTTCCAAAGCGCGGCCCCGAGGACGAACAGGCCATAGCCGCCCATCGTTAGCCCCTTGATGAGGGCAGTACGGGAGCGCCAAATCGGTGCCAGGCCCAAGACAAATAACGAAACTCCGTAATTGGCCGCGTCACCGAAGAAGTCAACCGCGTCGGCAAGCAGCGAGACCGAGCCGGCGGCCCAGCCGCCAAACAGCTCGACGCCAAACATGGAAGCGTTGACGACCAAGGCAATCCACAGAATCCGACGGTAGGCCCGGTCAACCGGCGGTTTATCGGAGGAGCAACCTCCCGAACAGCAAGCAGACATTTCATACTCCTTTCGCGTGTACTGTCATTAAAAACCCTGTAGCCACTACAGAGTCAAGGAGTTTTAGAAAGATACTTCGGGCCGGAGGGAGTGCTTGTCGGGCCCACTGCGCCAAGTGCTCGAGAACTTGTTGGCGGCGCAGAGACATTGCCTGTCATGGCACTGTTAATGCACTAGCAAAGAACTTGAAGGAGCTTGGGAAAAAGGCCGTCGTTTCAATGACTTAGCAGGCCACGCGGATTGGAGCCGCGACCTGGCACGGTCCTCGCGAAGAGAGGGGCGAGCGCAACAAAAAGCTCAACCAACCAAACTTACTTCCCTCTAGGAGAAACACGATGAAAGCACTGATGATTGAAGACCTCGCCATCGCCCAGGAACTCGACAGCAAAGACCTCGCCGGTGTGGTGGGTGGCTGCGGCGCCTGCTCCCCAGCCTGGGGCATGCCCAAAGTTGGCTTCGCAATGCCGAAGTACGACTCGCCCAATGTTTCATTTGATGCCGCCCAGTCGCTCGGCCAGAGCCAGAACACCACCGTCAACAATGGCAACAACGTGGCCTTCTCTTCCGGCATCAGCGCCAACGTCAACCCGACCCAAAACGGTCAGAACACCATCAACTTCGGTTAAGCAGTCACGCCGCCCCTGGAGACCGATATGTCTACCCTCTCAATTGCGGACCTGCCGTCCGCACAAGACCTTGGCGACGCCGAGCTGAACAGCATTCGCGGGGGCTGCGGCCTCTGCACCCTTGGCTGGGGTATGCCAAAGGTGTTCGGTGAGCAGCCAAAGGTGTCGTTCGATGCTGCTCAGTCGATGAGCCAGAGCCAAGGCACGACTGTCAACAACGGAAACAATGCCGCATTTGTCGGCATGCCGTCTCCCGTCGCAGCACCTGCCACCTTGGTCAATACCGTCGCGTACTGACCCGGATGTCTCGAATCGGTGGAGGCCTGCTCTCCACCGATTTGCAACGTCTAATTGCTGGCCCCAGCTTTCGCCAGCTCATCATCGACCAGCTTCTTCAAGTGGTCGGGACCGAACTCCGGCAGCGGTCGGCCGTTTACGAAGAACTCAGGTGTACCCCTGACGTTCAAGGCCTTCACGTCCTCCAGGTCCTGCTGAACCAGCTTAGCCAGCTCGGGCGATTTCATGTCTTCCTTCAGCCGAGGAATGTCGAGTCCCAAGCCTTCAAGAAAGGGCCAGACTCGGTCCAAGTGTGCTGCATGACCAAGCGCCCATTGTGGTTGTGCGACGAGAAGCGCTTCGAGCGACTCCCAATACTTACCCTGCTTTCTCGCAGCCTCAAGCACCTTCACGACCTCATCGGCGCCGGTGTGGAATGGTGCATATCGGATGGTCAGGCGAATCTTCTCCGGGTTCGACGCCATTATCTCTTTGACGAACGGGTAGAACGCACGGCAGGACTCGCACGCTGGGTCGAGAAACTCGACGATATGAACGGGTGCATTCGCGTTGCCCAGAGTCGGAGAGTGGAAACGTACGAGTGCCTCCTTATTCTGGGTGACTTGCTGAGCTGAGTGCTCGGTCTTCTGTGACTTGTACAGGCTGATACCGAGCGCGAAGGCAATTGCCAGTAGGACTGCTGTCCCGATAAAGATAGTTCGTTGTTTCATTTGGAAGCCTTGAAGTGGATTGCGATGAGCATCGCGGTAATTGCGGCGAATGCGGCAACAGACAGCATCGGGATGGTCAGGAAGCCGAACCACTCGATGAGCTGCTGCGAACAGGGAACGCCCTGCGTGCAGGGGGTGAGTGTCTCCGAGACGATACCTTCGGACACGAGGAGGTGGAACACGGCGATGCTCAGGCCAACAAGCGCCAGGGGAAACGCATAGCGCACAACCCGAACGTCGAGGGGAAAGAGACCAGCTGCAAGTATGAGCACCAGCGGAAACATGCAGATGCGCTGGTACCAGCACAGGATGCAGGGCGTTAGGCCCATTACCTCACCGAGGAAAATGGCCCCTAGCGTGGAGACCGTTGCAATGACCCAGCTCAGGAAGACCATGGGCCAGACGGAAGCGTTTGTGTCTGTCGTTCTCATCATATCTTCAGCAGCGTTTGGAGGTCCTTGACGATGTCATCGACCGGCTGCGCGTCCCTGAAGAACAGGCGCAGACGGCCCTGAGTGTCGAAAGCGTAGGTCTGTCCGGAATGGTCAACGGTATAGAAGCCGTTTTCGTTTGGCTTTTGCAGCACCCGAATCACCTTGAACTCCTTGGCCGCGGCATCGACCTGTTGCTCGTTCCCGGTCAGGCCAAGGAACGAGGGGTGAAACGCGGGAACGTACTTGCTCAGGACCTCTTGCGTATCACGCTTGGGGTCCAAGGTCACCATCAGGACTTGCACCCTTTCCGAGTCCTTGCCCAGTTTCTCCATGGCCTGGGCAAGCTTGACCATGGTTGTGGGACAGACGTCAGGGCAATTGGTATAGCCGAAGAAGAGGACCACTGCTTTCCCCTTGAAGTCGGCAAGCGTCCGCGCTTTCCCCGTATGGTCCGTCAGCTGGAAGTCCTTGCCCCAGTCGCCGCCCGTAATATCGGCCGACACAAACTTCTGCTCCGGCGCACGCCCGCTGTCACAGCCGAACAAGACGGTGCCAGCCAAAAGCAAAGCGGCTACATAACGTAGTTTCATGTGCACTCCCTGTGTTACTTGCCAATCGGGCGTACGGGAACGGAGACCACCGAGGTGCTCTTCACCTTCTTGGCGTCTTCGAATGTCAGCTTCACGGTCAGAGTTTCTCCCGCAGCCAACGGCTTTTTCAGACCCATGAGCATCAGGTGCAGGCCGCCTGGCGCGAGCTCAACGGTCTGGCCAGCAGAAATCTCCAACTGGCCGTGCTCCCGCATCTTCATGACGCCATCGTGGTGATGCATGGTGTGAACCTGAACCTCTTTCGCAGCGTCAGTCTCTGCACTTAGGAGACGCGCTGCATTTGTGCTACTGATTTTCATGTACGCCGCACCGACAGGTTGTCCTGGAACGGTTGCACGTGCCCACGGTTCGTTGATAGTGACCTCTGCGAGTGCAATGGGGGCCAACCCCGCAAGAATCGAGGCAAGGAATAGGTTTTTCATCGTTAGCGAATTGAAGAGTTGTGTGTTTTCGCCCAGTCGAGTAGGACCGAGCAGCATGACGAAGCGCGAGCGGACAAGCAGTCAGCACCGTCGAAACGGGGGCGCCCGGCTAGAGGCGACGCTGCTTCCCTCCGGTACGCCGGGATGGCAGCATCGCCTGCGTGAATCAGGAATTGTGAGGTGGAGCGCGAGATTGCGCGGGCGCCCACATGAACAGTGGACGGGGCGCTTGGTAGAACAGGAATGGGTACGAATGCGCCACGTCAGGAATGAATACGAGGGCAGCATTCGTCGGGACCGGCCCTACGGAATCTGCATGCATTCTGCAGAATGGGCAGTCCTCGGAGTGCTGGTCGTGCTTCCCGGGCGAAAACGGCTCGGCGCTCTCCCCTGTCACCTTGACCTGCTTGACGCCGGTCGACGTGCAAATCTCCGTCCACTCTTTGGTCGACGCCTTTTTTGCGGCCAGCGCATGAGAAATCGATGGCGCGAGCGCGACCAGCAGAATGGCAAAGCACGCCATCCATGCCGTCACGACTCTTGCTATCCGGTTCATTCGCATGCCGGTATTCTATCCGAGTCCTCCCGGCGACCTCGGGCATTCCCTCGGAGGCCACGAGAGAGCGAACCAGCAGCCGTGCGTACCGGCGTGGAGCACCTGATTCAGCTAGAATGTCCGTAGCAACTACAGAGTTTCAGTAGGAGAAATCATGCGAATCGGCGAACTAGCAAAGCGGACAAGTTGCGATATTGAAACCATCAGGTACTATGAGAAAAGCGGTTTGCTGGCAGAACCCGCTCGTCACAGCAACGGATACCGAGAGTACGAGACCGCACATCTCGAGAGGCTGCAGTTCATCCGCCACTGCCGTTCGCTCCAGCTCAGTCTGGGCGAAATTCGAGTTCTCCTGGACCTGCAGGCCAATCCCTCGTCGGGCTGCGAAGAGGTCGACAAGCTCCTCGATGGCCACATCGCCCAAGTACGTGAGCAAATGGCCTCCCTACGCACGCTAGAGCAGCAGCTGGTCAAACTACGCAAGCAGTGCCAGGGGCCACACTCGGTCGAGAAATGCGGAATCTTGCAGAACTTGAACGAAGCGGCGGAGAGTCACGACTGCGTGTGCCATGACGAGGGTGAACAGCCGAAGAAATAAGTATGTGCAGATGCCACTTACGCGATGCATTACTGGTGGAAGGTGCACTATGCCTTCAAAAATTCGCCAACTTCGCGGGCAGTATCGCGCGCGCTACGCATGACGCCGATAAGCGTGGCGGAGGCAAATCCGGTCCACTCGCCGTAGCCTACAAGCCAAAGTCGTCCCTCGTCTCGTGCGCGAGTCCCGTTGACATTGACGTGGCCGTTTGACTGAACGACTCCGAGGCTATCGAGATGAGACAAGGCGGGTTCGAAACCGGTACACCAGATAATGGCATCGATGGGTATCTGGCTATTGTCGGTCCAGACGACCCCGTCCTCGTTGAAATGGTGAATGAACCTCGGATGGTGGTAGACGCCCCGGGAACGAGCCTCCCGAACAGGTGGAACCATGACGATGGACGCCAGGCCCGCCGGTCGGGTCTCCACCGGTCGCCCAGACTGCAGTGCATTCCACCGCTCGGTCGCGCGCTGGAACAGGACACGTCCATCTACGTCATCGGATAGGAATTGGGGCAGCTCTTGCACCGCCCAGGCCGTTTCTGCAATAAGGGATACTTCGGCGAGTATCTGGGCTGCCGAGTTGCCACCACCCACCACTAGCACCCGCCGCCCTCGAAGTGCTTCCGGGGTGCCGTACTGCGCGGAGTGCATTTGTACTCCCTTGAAGGAGGCGAGCCCTGGATAGTCAGGAATAACAGGCGCTCGCCAGGTGCCGGTTGCGCTGACGACTGCGCCTGCCTTCCAGTCCCCGGCGTTCGTATGAACCACCAGTCCGCCTGGTGCGGAGGTTACCGCCATAACTTCAACGGGGCGTTCGACCGGAAGTTGATACCGCTCCTCGTAGCATCTCAGGTAATCGACAACGTGCGTAGCCGGCGGATACTCCGCGCCACTCGCGGGCATTTGCCAACCAGGAAGCGAACTCCACTGAGCAGGCGAGAAAAGACGTAACGATTCCCAGGCATGTCGCCACGCACCGCCTGGTCCGGACTCACCGTCAAGGATTGTGAACGACAATCCGGTACGTCTTAGGAAATAGCCGACGGCCAGGCCCGCTTGCCCAGCGCCGATTACAACGACGTCTTGATGATTCATGGGTTTGCAGTGCGTGCGACTGTTAAGGGCTTATTCCAGTTCGTCTTTGGTCTCATCCTGGCTGGCTTCGTGGCTCATTGCGGCCGCTGCCAGGCTGGTAGCCAGCTCCGGAAACGCCTCCTTGCGCTCGCTGTACCGGCTCGTCAGGTAATCCGAGCGGTCGCGCACGAGCAAAGTGAACTTGTAGAGCTCTTCCATCACATCGACCAGGCGGTCGTAGTACGACGACGGCTTCATGCGGCCGTTATCGTCGAACTCCTGATAGGCCTTGGCCACGGACGACTGGTTCGGTATGGTCACCATGCGCATCCACCGGCCGAGCACCCGCAGCTGGTTGACCGCATTGAAGGATTGCGAGCCTCCCGATACCTGCATCACCGCCAGGGTCCGCCCCTGCGTTGGTCGAATGCTTCCGACTTCCAGGGGCAGCCAGTCAATCTGGGACTTGAACACGCCGGTCATGGCGCCGTGTCGCTCCGGGCTGCACCAGACCTGCCCTTCGGACCAGACCGAGAGACTACGCAGTTCCTGCACCTTCGGGTGCTCAGGCGGACAACTATCGACCATGGGCAGTCCGTGAGGGTCGAAAACTCTCGTTTCAGCGCCAAAATGCCGCAAAATGCGCTCAGCCTCGTAGGTGAGAAGCCGGCTGTAGGACTTCTCACGCAGGGAGCCGTACAGCAGCAGGATGCGCGGCGGGTGCGTGGAGACCTTCGACGCGTCCAGTTTCTCCTGGGTAGGAACGTCAAGATGCGGAGCGCTGATATTGGGAATGTTTGAGAGGTCAGCCATTGTCTTTGACCCTCCTGCCTTCGGCGTCGATGACCGCTTCTCCGTCTTCCTTGTTGAACGGTCCTTTCTGTGGCAACGGGAGGATGTCGAGCACTGCCTCGGATGGGCGGCATAGCCGAACGCCCATCGGCGTGACGACAAAGGGACGGTTGATGAGTATCGGGTTGGTCAGCATGGCGTCCAGCAGTTGCTCGTCGGTCAGCGCCGGGTTGTCGAGGCCGAGCTCGGCATACGGCGTCCCCTTTTCCCGAATCGCTTCCCGTACCGTCAGCCCGGCTTTTGCAATCAAGTCCTTCAGCGCTTCGCGGCTCGGTGGCGTCTTCAGGTACTCGATGACCTGTGGCTCGACATCAGTATTCCGGATGAGCGCGAGCGTGTTGCGGGACGTACCGCAGTTCGGGTTGTGGTAAATCTTGATGTCCATGGTGGTCATGCCTTCGCCTCATACCAATGTTGGGACCGGTTGACGACGCCAACAACCAGCAGCATCACCGGTACCTCGATAAGAACGCCGACAACTGTTGCCAGGGCGGCGCCGGACTGAAAGCCGAACAGGCTGATGGCAGTGGCCACAGCGAGTTCGAAGAAGTTTGACGCTCCGATGAGGCTGGACGGTCCTGCAACGCAGTGCGCGACACCCAGCTTCCGGTTCAGCAGATAGGCGAGGCCAGAGTTGAAGAAGACCTGAATCAGGATGGGCACGGCCAGGATGGCAATGACGAGCGGCTGCTCCGTGATGGCCTCACCCTGGAAGGCAAACAGAAGGACAAGGGTCAGCAGCAGCGCCGAAATCGAGAACGGGCCGAGTTTCCCGACCGCGCGCTCCAGATGCCCTGGCCCCTTGGCCAGTAAGGCCTTGCGAATCAGCTGGGCGAGAATGACCGGGACGATGATGTACAGCCCGACAGACGTAATCAGCGTATCCCATGGCACAGTGATGGATGACAGCCCAAGCAGCAGTGCGACCAGGGGAGCGAATGCCACAATCATGATGGAATCGTTAAGCGCCACCTGGGACAGGGTAAAGTACGGGTCCCCCTTGCAGAGCTGGCTCCAGACGAAAACCATCGCCGTACAGGGCGCGGCGGCCAGCAGGATGAGCCCTGCGATGTAGCTGTCGAGCTGGTCCGCCGGCAGCCAGGCGGCGAACACGTGGCGGACGAATATCCAGCCAAGCAGCGCCATCGAGAACGGCTTGACCAGCCAATTGATAAACAGAGTTATCCCGATGCCGCGCCAGTGACCCTTTACCTGTGAAAGCGCCGCAAAGTCGATTTTGATGAGCATCGGGATAATCATCACCCAGATGAGAATCCCGACCGGGATATTGACCTTTGCAACCTCGAGCTGCGCAATGCCGTGGAAGACCGAGGGAAATACCTTTCCCAGTAGGATGCCGGCAACAATGCAAAGAGCCACCCAAATGGTGAGGTAGCGCTCGAAGAATCCAATTGCCGGTGCAGCGCCGCCGGCGACAGCAGTAGTGTGAGTCGTTGTCATTGAAGTGCAGACGATGAAAGAGCCCCGCCTCTTGGAAAGACGCGGGGTAGACCGAATTAGGCGGGCGTGACCGGCGTATCGCCGATTTTCTTGATTTCCTGCTGAATGGCGTGCTTCTCGAGCATGTGCAGCGGCAGGCTAACGAACGCATTCATTCTTGCCATGATTTGCTTGAAAATCTTCTCGAAGGCGGCGCGCTTTTCCTCGTCCGAACCTTCGACCGCGGCCGGGTCCTCGAAGCCCCAATGGGCGGTTGCAGGGTGACCGGGCCAAACGGGACATACTTCCCCTGCGGCGTTGTCGCACACCGTGATGATGAAGTCCATGTGTGGGGCACCCGGTGCTGCAAACTCGTCCCAGCTCTTGCTACGAAGGCTGTCGACTGGGTACCCGGTCTTCTTCACCTGCTCGATGGCGAAGGGATTGACCTTACCGCCTGGCTTGCTGCCGGCGCTAAAGCCCTGGAAGCGCCCGTGCCCCATCGTGGTGACGAGTGCTTCGGCCATGATGGAGCGTGCGGAGTTGCCCGTACAGAGAAACAGTACGTTGAAGGTTTTGTCGGTCATGATTTTCCCTAAGGTTCTGAAATGAGGCGCCGTCGCATGCAAATCGCCTGCGACGGGCATAGACTGGAAAATTCGGTGGTTTTCTGCACCGCGGGCGGCGCCGCGCTGCGCTCAATGACTTCGTACCCGCGGCGCTCGAAGAACTCGCTGGCGGTTGTTGTCAGCAGATAGAGGGTGACCACACCTGCTCGGCTGGCGTGCTCTTCTACAGCATCAGCCAGCTGCGTCCCTAGCCCGGTAAAGCGGCTCTCGGGCCGCACAACAAGGGAGCGCAATAGCGCGTTGTCGCCGTACCGCTCCAGCCCGACTATCCCAAGTACAGAACGCCCACCGGCCGCCACCAGAAAATCACGGAGATGCGCAGGTGCGAGGTCCTGGTACGGCAGGCCGGCGTCCTCCAGGAGCGCACGAACTGCCGGCAGGTCTTGAGAGGTGGCGGGCCGAAGCGGAGTCATGGCTCAGCAGCAAGCACCAGTCGTACTCTTCTGCGTATTCGATACGCAGCATGGCGCGTCCGCCGAAATTTCGTGGTTCGGCTTAGCGAGCGGAACGCAGCAGGCCTCCGTGCCCGTCGCAACCTCCCCTGGCACCGCCGTCTTGTTGGGCTCGCCAAAAACCGGAATGGTGTCCAGCGTATGGAAAGTTTCCCACGCGATTCCAGAAGGGTCGTTCACCCAGTACTTGTCCGACTTCGCGTAGCAGCAAGCCACGCCTTCTTCCTTCTCCACGTCAGGCTGCAGGGCGCCGAGCCGACATTGCATTTCGCTCAGTTCTGTGGCCGATTCGGCCTGGATGCCGAGATGATTCAAGCCGATTTGCGCACCACGCTGGGAGATGGCGAAGTTCACCCGAGGGTCGTCGAGCATCCACTTCGCATAGTCCGTTTTCACGACGGTCGGTTCGGCTGCAAACATGCCAGCGTAGAACTTGATGCTATCGGCGAGGTTGTCGACGGATACGTGTACGTGCAGGCGTTTCATGAGCAGGCTCCTTCTTCGGAACAGTTGGAAACGCGGACAGGAGAGCAAACGTTCCCGCCGCAGCAATTCTCGGTCAAATACCCGAGCAATCCATTCATGGCCTCGAAATTGGCCGCATAAATAAGCGAGCGCCCCTCTCGTGTCTGCGTCACCAGGTTGGCGTGTAACAACTCCTTCAAGTGAAAGGACAGCAGAGATGGCGCGATTCCAACGCCCTCGGCAATTTGGGAGGCTGCGAGCCCGACGGGACCGGCTTGGACAAGCAGACGGAAGACCGCGAGGCGAGTCTCCTGCGCAAGCGCCGCGAGGGATGCAATCACATTCTTGACTTCCATTTCAATATTCCTTGAAGTGTTTGATTCAATAGTAGTTGAAGTATTTGAGGAAATCAAGGTCGATTGGCGACAGTTCGGAAGAATATGTCTGCCGACGGCGATGGGAAGAGCTATGGCGAGCGAGCAACTTTTCGCCAAGGAAGCAGGACGTCAATCTGCCTTCTCGCTTTACATACGACGGTGTCAGGGTCAAGCCTTGACCCCGTCGTACACCGCCCAAGCGGTTCAGCTGGACGTCTTTGGCTTAGTATTCCGGTCCATCATCTGATGGTGCTGACGCATCATGCCCGTATGCTGTTGCATCATCTCGGGGGACATCTGGCTCATGTGCGCCATGCACATGTCCATCATCTGCTTATCTGACATCATGGCCATGGGCGTAGACTCCGTCGAGGCATTCGGGCGAGACGCCTCCCCCATCGCGCATCCGGTAAGAGCCGCTGCAGATAGTACGGGAATTGCCAATGCTGAGAGCTTCATGGTTACCTCCTCGTGCAAAGTTGACAGGTACAACTCCCCTCCCTTGTGATAGGCGCAGCTCAGTCGAGCTGCACCGCTTATCAGACAACCACGTTACTTCTGAACCTGAAGCGCTGTAACGATTGCCGTGCCTTTGACGATTTCGACGTTGAACTTCACCTTGTCGCCGACTTTGACCTTCGAAAGCAGAGAGTCTTTCTCAACGGGAAACGTCATCGTCATCGGAGGCATTTCGACTGTCTTTGACTTGACCGGACCGTGCTTGAGTGTGACTGTCTTGCCGGCTTCGTCGACTGCTTTGACCTCGCCCTCGTTTGCACGGGCCGCATCAGCGGATTTCCCTCCCATGCCGTCCATTTTCATGCCTCCCATGTCCATCCCTTTGCCGCCGTTCATTTGGTCAGCATGGGCAGTAAGGGCAGCGGCCATCAGGCCAAGTGCAGCAATTGATTTAAACAGCGACGTTTTCATGGGGCGACTCCTTGGTAGTTGAGATTGAAGTTTTTGTTGCGAGCCTAAGCCGGCGTTCCTGTAGGAGACGCCATGCCGCGGGTATGACGAAAAGTGACAACAGGGGAGCTGTGACCATGCCGCCTACCATCGGTGCAGCGATGCGTTGCATGACCTCGGACCCGGCTCCGCTGCCGTACATAATGGGAAGCAGGCCAGCAAGAATCACCGCGACGGTCATGGCTTTGGGCCGGACGCGCAGCACCGCGCCCTCCCGGATTGCCTCGAGAATCAGTTCCTTAGTCAAGGGTTGACCACTCCGAAGGCGGGCGTCCAGCGAGTTTCTGAGGTAGACGAGCATCACAACGCCAAACTCGGCCGCCAGTCCCGCGAGCGCGATGAAGCCAACCGCCGTCGCGACGGACACCGCATGACCCAGCCCCCAGACGAACCAGAAGCCGCCGATAAGCGCAAACGGCACGGTCAGCATGAGCAGCAAGGCCTCGGATGTCGACCGGAATGCCAAATACAGCAGCAGGAAGATGACGGCAAGCGTTAGCGGAATCACTGTTTGCAGCTTGGCCGCCGCCCTCTCCATATACTCGAACTGGCCGGACCAACCAATCGAATAGCCAGGCGGAAGCTTCACCTCCTTCTGAACGGCAGCCTGCATTGCGTTCACGGCGGTTCGCAGGTCCGTCCCACGCACGTCGACGTACACCCAGCCCGAAAGGCGCGCGTTCTCGCTACGTATCATCGGTGGACCATCGGTCACCTGCACCTGTGCCACGTCTCCCAGCCGAATTTGCGCACCGCGCTCCGTGACGAGAGGAAGCTCACGTAGGTTCTGCACCGAGTCGCGATAGTCCCTTGGGTAGCGCACGTTAATCGGAAATCGCTGGCGACCATCCACAACTTCCCCCACGTTTTCGCCGCCGATTGCGGAGGAAACTACGGACTGAACGTCGGTAACGGCGAGACCATAGCGAGCAGCCTGCCTCCTATCAATCGTGACGTCGATGTACCGTCCGCCGCTTAGCCGCTCGGCCAAGGCGGACGTCACACCCGGTACCGTCTTCACGACCGCCTCGACCTGCGTCGCAATCTGGTCAATCTGCCCTAGGTCGCCCCCGGACACCTTCACGCCAACCGGTGTTTTTATACCGGTGGAGAGCATGTCGATACGGTTGCGGATGGGAGGAACCCAGACGTTCGACAGCCCCGGCACCTTGACGACGCGGTCCAGTTCCTCGACCAGCTTCTCCGGCGTCATGTCTGGGCGCCATTGGTCCCGCGGTTTGAACTGGATGGTGGTCTCGAACATTTCCAGTGGCGCCGGGTCGGTGGCTGACTCTGCCCGACCGGCCTTACCGAAGACCGTTGCCACTTCTGGAACCGTCTTGATGAGCCGGTCGGTCTGCTGCAGCAGCTCGCTGGCTTTCGACGCAGACAAGCCTGGCAGTGCGGAAGGCATATACAGCAGGTCCCCTTCGTCAAGCGGCGGCATGAACTCTCCGCCGAGCCGGGAGACCGGTATCGCAGTTAGCACGAGGGCGATGACCGCAACGACGATGACCGCGACGGGGTGTCGAAGGCTGCTTTCCAGCAGCGGCCGGTATCCCGTTATCAGTATCCGGTTGAGTGGATTTGACGCTTCGCTCGGGATACGGCCGCGAATCAGGTATCCCATCAGGACCGGCACCAGGGTAATGGCGAGGCCGGCCGCCGCTGCCAATGTGTAAGTCTTGGTGTAGGCCAGGGGCGCAAACAGCTTTCCCTCCTGCGCCTCAAGAGCAAACACCGGCAGGAAGGACAAGGTGACGATGAGCAGCGAGAAGAATAGTGCCGGCCCGACCTCGATGGACGCCTCAGTCACTATCCTCCAGCGCTCCTGGGGCGTGAGCTCTTTCTCCGGATAGGCATGCTCATATGCCTCGAGATGCTTGTGCACATTCTCAATCATGACAATGGCGGCGTCGACCATGGCGCCGATGGCAATTGCGATGCCACCCAATGACATGATGTTTGCGTTCACGCCCTGGTAGCGCATGACGATGAACGCCGCAAGAATGCCCAGCGGCAGGGAGACGATGGCCACGAACGCGCTGCGAAGGTGGAACAGAAATATCGCGCAGACGACGGCGACGACAATGAACTCCTCAATCAGCTTGTTTCGCAGGTTATCGACGGCCGCATTTATCAGGTTCGAGCGGTCGTAAGTTGTGACGACCTCGACGCCTCTCGGCAGAGAGGCCTTGAGGGTATCGAGCTTTACTTTGACGGCGTCAATGGTCTGCAGAGCGTTTTTCCCCGACCGCATCACGATGACACCCCCGGCGACCTCACCCTCTCCGTTCAACTCGGCAATCCCTCGGCGCATTTCCGGGCCAAGCCGAACGGTAGCCACGTCGCGCAACAGGACCGGTGTTCCAGTCTCGTTTGCATTCAAGACGATGTTCCGGAAGTCTTCTAACGAGCGCAGGTACCCACGCGAGCGGACCATGTACTCGGTTTCGGCCATTTCCACGACCGAGCCGCCGGACTCCTCGTTTGCTTTCCCGAGCGCCTCGAGCACCTTCGCGTGGGAGAGACCGAACGCGCGCAGCTTGTCCGGGTCCAGTACAACCTGATACTGCCGGACCATGCCGCCGATGCTGGCAACCTCCGCCACATCCGGAACGGTCTTCAGCTCGAATCGCAGGAACCAGTCGTTCAGGGCCCGGAGTTGGCTCAGGTCGTTCTGCCCTGTGCGGTCGACCAGCGCGTATTCGAAGACCCAGCCCACCCCGGTACCATCCGGGCCAAGTTCGGCTCGCACTCCCTGGGGGAGTCGGCCTTGTACCTGATTGATGTACTCCAGCACGCGGGAGCGCGCCCAGTACAGGTCCGTCGCATCGTCGAATAGCACGTAGACGAAGGAATCTCCAAAGAACGAGTAGCCCCGAACAGTCTTGGCACCTGGGACGGCTAGCAGCGCCGTCGTCATTGGATAGGTCACCTGGTCTTCGACTATCTGCGGTGCCTTTCCCGGGTACTGCGCCCGGATAATGACCTGCGTGTCGGACAAATCGGGAAGAGCGTCCAACGGTGTCTTCCCCAGCGACCACAGGCCCCAAGCGGCCAGTATCACCGTTGCAAACAGGACGAAAAATCGATTGGCGACGGAGTGCCGAATGATTTGCGCAATCATTTCTTGCCTCCGCCGGCCGGCTTCACATCCTGCAGCACGTAGCTGCCGTCATCACCTGCCTTGAACGCGAACTCCACGTCCTGCCCGACCTTCGCCTCCGCAAAAGCGTCCGGCTTTGGTTTGCTGAAGTCCATTGTCATGGCAGGCCACTTCAGCTCGGGAATCGGCCCATGGGACAAGGTCAGCGCATCGGGCGCAACCTTCTCGATTTTCCCCGTGGCGCGATAGACGCCCGGAGTAGCCTGGGCGGAAGAGCGATGCTCGCCTTGTGCATGTTCCTGCTCACCACCGGAAAATTTCGGCAGAACTGCCTTGAGCTTCGCCTCGGAGTCGATGAGGAACTGGCCAGAGGCAACGACCTTCTGGCCTTCGGTCAGTCCGCTCAGGATTTCGGTATCATCGCCGATGTCGCGACCAGTGGTGACGACTACTGGCTGGATACTGTTGTTCTCACCTGCTACCAGGACCACCGACTGCTTCCCGCTCGTGATGACGGCCTCGGTCGGAACCAGCAACCGCGGGACTGTCTTCTCAGCCCCAACTCGAACGCGCATCAGCATGCCCGGGGTTAGGCTACTGTCGCGGTTATCCAGCTCCAGTCTCGCCTGCACAGTTCTCGTCGTCGTGCTCACGCCTGGGAGGATTTCCCGGACTTTGCCCGAGTATTTGCGTTCCGCGCCGCCGGCGAACGCCGCTTCGACCTGCATGCCGGGGCGGACCAGGTTTGCTTGCCGCTCAGGTATTTCAGCCAGTAGCCAAACCTTGTTGAGGGCCGCCACTTTTGCAACTGTCATTCCCGGCGCGACCATTGCCCCGTCTCGTACCGCCAGTTCGGTGATGACGCCCGTTACCGGGGACGTGAAGGTTATATTCCTTTGCGCTTTCCCGGTCTTTTCCGCCTGCGCGACCAAACTGTCTGGAATGGACAGCGCTCGCATGCGGTCGCGGGCAGCAGATGCCAGGACGTCATTGCCACTTCGCTTGAGGGCCAGGTATTCCTCCTGGGGCGCTATCCACTCTGGCACGAACAATGTTGCAACCGGCTCGCCACGCTTGATGCGTTGCATAGGCGCCCGAGCATGGAGACGCTCGATGTATCCAGTGGCGCGGCTCTGTACGACTTCCGCCATGCTCTCGTCGAACTGGGTAGTACCGACCAGTTCGAAGGCATCTCTCGTTTCCTCGCGGCGGACAGTGGCGTACCGAATACCCAGGTTCTGCTGCAGCGTCGGATTGACCTTCACGCCGCCCTCCACGCCCCCTCGTCGGCATAGACGGGCACCAGCTCCATGTCCATGAAAGGACTCTTGCCGGGCTTGTCAAACTTCTGGCCCGGCACCATCGGGTCATGCCAGTACAGCACCTTGCGCCCGGTCTTCGGGTCGATTTTGTCTCCCGCGGCCCCCGGGGCGCTTACCGGCGACGTCGCCGGCTGCATGTTTCCATGTCCCTGCGAGCCGACCCAATAACCGCCAAATGCCAGTCCGGCACCCGCCAGTGCCAGGACAAATGCCTTCATTGCGGAATTTGCTTTCATTGCTCCGTCCTTCCTGTTGATGCCAGGCTGTGTGGCAGGATGTGGTACTCGAGCCTTGCCCAGGCAAGCGCCGCCTCTTTCTCCAGTTCGGTAAGTTGCAGTTGCTGCTCAAGCAGCATCTTTCGGGCGCTGAACACTCCGCTGAGACTACCCGTGCCGGCTCGATAGGCGGCGGTTGCCAGTTCGGCCTGCTGCCGGGCAGCCGGCAGAAGCTGTGCATTGAGGCGCTCGAGGCGGTTTTTCAGGTTCTCAAGCGTGGACGAAAGGGTGTGTATTTCGGTCTGCGTCTCGCGGACCACATCTTCGTACTGCAGCCTGGCTTTGGTCCCCATCGCCGCCCGCTCAGCGACATCACGGTCCTGACGTTCGGCGCGGTTTACGGGCAGTGGGATGCTGACTCCGACGGAGACCATATTGGAAAACTGCGGGCGCTGGCTGAATCCAGCCTCGAACGACCAGTCGGGGTCACGCTCTCGTGTTGCCACGGCTGTTTCGGCATCGGCCAGTGCTATCGCGCGACGCGCTTTAAGGACCGCCGGGTGATACTTCTCCAGGTCCTCAATGGGTAGGTTTGGCACATGGGAAACCAGCGCAGGCGGCTGGTCGGCCACCGCTTCCACTGGCACTGTCGTCCATCGTGCCAATGCCAATTTCGAAGTCTGAAGCTCCTGCTCGCTCTTGCGGACAGCGTCCTGCGCCTGGGTCAGAGCCAGCTGAACCTGGACCACATCCCCTGCGGTTGCCTTGGCACCGCGGTGAGACGCTTCCACTGCCGTCAGGTCCTGGGCCGTCTGCTGCTCGACAGCCTTGACGAGAGCCAAGGAGCGCTGCGTGTAGAGCACCGTCACCCAAGCCTTTGCAGTCTCCTCTCGAACTCTGGCCACGTCGGCCAAATAGCTGCCTTCCTCGGCCTCGGTCGCGCGGCGAGCTCGGTCGGTGCGTGCGGCACGCTTGTCTGCTGACACCCATTGCTGTTCTATGGCTACCCGACGCATGGTCATGGACTCACGCGTAGTGCTCCACCGCTCCGGCCCCTCCAACGGGAGATTCTCAACGCCAAACTTGAGCATGGGGTCAGGCAGCTGACCGGCCCTAGCTGCAGCTTCCCGACTGGCCTGAACTGATGCTTCGGACGCTTTAGGTAGACTCGAGCGTTGCGACGAGAGGCGTAATGCCTCGTCCAAAGTCATGCCGCCTACCTGGGCATAGACCATAGTTGCGCCGAACACCAGCGCACATAAGACGCTGAGTTGGCGTAGTACGCGCGGCCGGCTGCGATGCACCGGGCGCGCTTGTAAACGTGAAAACATGAAATCCCCTGAAGTCGAGACGAACTCCGGCCTGGGCAGAATGCCCGCCGGCGAGACAACAGAGGGTTAGGTCAAATACGCAGTCGCAGGGTGCGAAGGTAAGGCGGGTCGCTTCCAGGGTCTGGAGGCGCCTCGAAGCGGAATGCGGTAAGGGCAGAAGGAACAACCGGTGCAGGCGCCGGCATTACTGAGGTAACGGTAGACGGCGTTAGGCTTGGAGCGGATGCCAACTGCTCAAGCGCCAAATCTTCGCCAGCCTCGGCTTTCGCACACTGGACAGGCTTTTCCGCGTCCATTCCAGCACAGGGCATTCCTTCCATCATCTCGGGCATCGGCGGCTTGACCACATCTGGGCAGATGTAGGCAGCCATAGCGACTCCTGACGTTAGAACCGTCATTAGGAGGACACTGGCTACAAGCCGGAAAATTGATGAGAAGAAGCAGCGCATGGCTCGCGAACCTTTTGTTGCAGATAGTTTAGCCCACAAGCTCTATTTGGGCTACCGTGATGCCCATCGCAGCCAAAGTCGGCAGTTCCTTACGGTATCTTGCCCCCTCGCACAATCCGAGCCCGCCTCGTGGGCGAAATATGGGCGCTTGACCTCACCTTTGTAGGCCACTACTGCTCTACCACAGCCAAGACACGTACAGTTGCAATTCTTTCCACGTTCGACATCCTTTGCGAGACAAAGTGACCAACGCTGTTGAATGCAGAAGGTATCCACATCGCTGCCCCTGGACTCGCCCCCTTCGTCTACTTAACCGGAAAAAATTCGGGAAACCTAACGCAAGCAGCTCGTGATGTTTGGTGTCTGGCGCGCGAACTGCCCTCATCCGGCCGCGGTAACTTTTCTGTCCTTCGGCGCGAGGAAGCCGTGCACCTGCTCCCGGGCGAACGCTACCAGTTCTACCCCTGTCTTGATGCCACGAGAGTATTGAGCACAGGCGAAAAAGCCGGGTACCGGCTCGCCTGGCAATATTCCAATGAATAGTCAACCTGTTCTGTTGGTACCCTAATAAGTACCGTCGATGCCAGTCCTTGCGTCGACCACGGCGTCGTGAAAATCGTGCTCATGAACGAGTACGATGCGCTTTCCCTGCTTCCGAAGCTCAACCGCTTTTTCCACTTTGCGTCCGTAGCACGCGTACGCCCAGCAGGGGTTGCCGTCGGCGCCGATGACCAAATAATCGAGTTTGCCGCTTACGCCACTCACTACCGTGCCACCGAGTCCCTGCACGAGCCCGGAAAGCTCGCTACGGCTGTACTTCGACGACTCACCTGTAAAGCAGAACGTCGATTCAGCAAACGAAATTTCTGGGCACACCGCGCAAAGCCCCATCAGAAGCGCGTTCTCCGCCACAAGCGGAGAAGCGATTGCTCGGTCGTCGTAGAGTGCCACAAACTCCGCAAAGAAGCCCTGGATAAGCCGGTGCTCCTGCTCGTCGATGCGACCGTCGGAGAGAACCTTAGTCACAAGGCTGTCGATTTCGTCATACGGCCAGCAAGTCTTCAGATAGTCGTGGTCGGCCAGCCAAACCGATAGTCCACGAAGTTCGCCCTCCGTCACCTCGCCGTCCGCCGCAATAGCACCGACTACCGCATGCAGGCGCTGCATGTCCGCCGTGATGAGGTTGAAATACTCCGTACTTCGAAGCCGCTCGCAGAGCCAAACGATGTCTTGCTGCTCGTCTTCTGTCAGGATGCCATCGTCCAGCGCGCGCATGACAACTGGAAGCAGCTCGTTAAATGGGTGCTTCTCGGCGACTGCCAGATGCTCGCTTATCCAGTTACGCAGAAACCCAACTTCAGTAGGATTTATTTTCGCGTCTGCCGAGATGCCCTCAACTATGCCCAGCAGTGAGTTGATGGATTTTTCAAGGCGCGCTTTGCCTGTGAAGTTGAAGTACGACGGCAGGTCCTTTTGCATTGACGTCTCCGGCTACGGGTCTCCATATTTCTGTCTGAGTCTACCGCTAGCGCAGCCGCGAGTGGCATCCCATGAATATGGGGTGCGGCTGCCGCTGGTGCGCATTGCTACGTGGCGCCTGTTACTTGTGCGATAGTAAAGTGCCCCTCGCAAAGGGGTTCGAGAACCGCCCATCGAAAGGTAATGCATTATCATTACTTCAAAAATTTCTGCAAAAAGCTGTCAACTAGACTTGTGCGTCAAAGCGCGAGCATCTCTCCTACGAGAATAAAATGGAATTCAAAAGGCACTATTACCGCGTAGGTACCCAAAGCGCCGGCTATGATGCCGACCCCGCCAATGAAGGCGAACTGGATGAGCTTATTGCGACGTCCAGAAAGCGAATTGAGCCCTGGCTTTCTGCGGTTTTTCAGGCCGAGCACTTGAACCTCCTGATTGGCAGTGGGTTCACGACCGCAATTGGCGCTGCCGCCAATGCAGCTGCAACTGGCATGTCGAAGGTGAAGTTCGACAGTGGGTACGACGAGCTGATTGACAAGCACGCGGACGCAAAGGCCAAGGAAATGGGTAGAGGTGGCGCGAATATCGAGGACCAATTCCGGAGTGCGCTTGCGCTACTTGAAGGATTCTCGGTTTCATCTCCCAAGGAGGCAGTGGCGCTCAGGACTACGATGGACGCACAGCTTTCGGCATTTCTTTCGTCACTCCTCGCGACCGAGAGCGGGATTGCAAATGCAACCGGTGAGCACCGCGTGAAGGCGTACACGCTTTTGCAGTCATTCCTTCTCAGTTTTGCGAGCAGAGCGGCCTCTCGCGAACGCCTTCATGTCTTCACCACCAACTACGACCGACTCATCGAGCACGGGTGCGACCTCTCCGGGTTACGAATCGTGGACCGCTTCGTGGGGGCGCTCAATCCGGTCTTCCGCGCTTCGCGGGTCGACGTTGACATGCACTACAATCCCCCCGGAATCCGGGGTGAACCACGGTTCATGGAAGGCGTCATTCGACTGACAAAGCTGCATGGCTCACTCGACTGGTTCTTTGACAAGACCGAGCGGCGGATTCATCGGAAAGGCATCCCATTCGGGGCACCAAATACTCACTCCGATTTGCCGAAAAAGCCAATTGACACCGTGATGATTTACCCGAATCCAGCAAAGGACGTCGAGACAACTCAATATCCGTATGCAGAGCTATTCAGGGACTTCGCTGCGTCGGTATGCAGACCGAATGCCGTAGTTGTGGTGTATGGGTATGGGTTTGGAGACGACCACGTCAACCGCATTCTGCTTGACATGCTTACGATTCCGTCGACTCATCTGGTCGTAATTGCGTACGGCGCCGATGATAGACTTAAAGGGTTTTGCGAAAAGGTCCGCTCCGCCCAAGTCTCACTTCTTATTGGCACGCATTACGCAGCCCTCGAAAATCTCGTTGAGCACTATTTGCCAAAACCGGCCCTAGACCTGATATCCGGTCGAATGTCGGAATTGCTGAAACGGCGTCCTGACCCGGACAGGCCCGGCTCCGGAGTGGCTCCTGCCGGAGCTCCCATCGCTGATGAACCTTTCTGAGCGAGTCGGCGATGACGACACCAATTGAGCAGTTGTCAAATTTAGTGGTGGGCACAGTTGAATCGGTATCACCGAGCGAAATCTACGTTCTGCTCGAACTTGATACGCCGCATTCAACTGCCTTGAATACGGGCACACCTTCCTCATTTCCGCGTATCAATGGTTATGTATTGCTGCCGAACGAGGCAGGCGCTACGGTTGCATATATCTCGTGGATAGGAATCGAGCGGTCCCAGTATCCGAAGCGGTCTGGCCTCAAAGATTTCGGACTGATTGATTTACCGTTCCCACTCCGGAAGATGTGCGTAAGTCCCGTCGGGACCTTGACTTCAAAGCGCGACAAATCAACGGGAGAGACAAAATTTGAATTGTCGCGAGGTGTTGTCGCGTTCCCGTCCGTAGGCGACCAGGTTCTGATACCGACGTCTGAGCAAGTTGCGGCAATTGTTGGAGCAAAAGAGAGTGACAAGCGCGTGAGGATTGGCACCTCTCCAATGGCCACGAGCGCGCCGATAATGGTTGACCCTGATAAGCTGTTCGGCCGCCATCTGGCGGTCTTGGGGAATACTGGAAGTGGGAAGTCATGTACCGTCGCCGGGTTGATTCGTTGGTCATTGGAAGCTGCGGAAAAAGCGATTCAGACAGCGGGCAGGCAAGGTACGCCGAATGCACGCTTCATCGTTCTAGACCCTAACGGTGAGTACGCAAAGGCGTTCTCTGACCGTCAGGACAAGTTGCGCCTATTCCGGGTGCCGCCTATCGTGGGTAACGAGCGGCCTTTAGATGTGCCTGCTTGGCTTTGGAGTGGGCACGAGTGGACTGCAGTTGCACATGCTCAGCCAGGTGCACAACGGCCTCTCTTGTTGCAAGGTTTGCGAGAATTGAAGAGTGGGCGGCGTGAGGGCGTTCCGCGGGCAGCAGTTATCCGTCGCTACCTGTCTTCCTATGCTATTCGGATTTCATCGATGCTCAGTGTGGGTGTACAGGCATTTGCCGGCCAACATGCTGCCCGATTTGATTGCGCTCGCTTACTTGCAAATGTCAAGGGTGATTGTGTTAGGTTCTCGGCAGAAGTGGAAGACGGGGCACGTGACGCACTAATCGAGGTTGGTAATACGGTTGAGCAAGTGCTTGAGCGCAGACGGGGCTTCAAAGAATTCTTCAATGATTTTTCTGTGGAGGACCTTGAGTCAGTCAAGAATGGGCTCGACGGAGTCTGTGCGTTGTTGCCAGACATCGATAATGCAGTAAGTGTTGGGGAAGATTCACCCGTATTTTTTGACGTCAACGACCTGGCAGAGCACCTGCAGCAAGTCGCAACTGAGCAGGGCGGGAGCCTTGCAGGATTCATATCAACTCTAGGCCTGCGCATACGTGGAATGCTGGCTGACCAACGCCTTGGGGCGGTCATTGGTCGAACTCCCCCTACAACCTTTGACCAGTGGCTGAAGGACTATGTTGGTGACAACGGTGCAAGTAACGGCGAGGTAGCCGTTATTGACCTCTCACTTGTTCCTTCGGAGGTCGTCCATATCGTCGTTTCAGTGCTAGCTCGCCTCGTGTTTGAATCCCTACAGCGCTATCGCAGGAATCACCCGGAAGGGAAATCGCTGCCGACAGTGCTTGTCCTAGAGGAGGCCCATACGTTTGTTCGACGTGGTCGAGAGGATGATGGCCCTGCCGCAGCCCCGGCCGCATTATGCCGTGAGGCGTTTGAACGAATCGCTCGAGAGGGGCGAAAATTCGGGTTGGGTTTGGTATTGTCATCTCAACGACCGTCCGAACTGTCTCCGACGATTCTAGCGCAATGCAATACATTCCTCTTGCACCGTATCGTTAATGATTCAGACCAGAACTTGGTATCGCGGCTTGTCCCTGACAACGTGGGCGGCCTATTGCGTGAACTTCCTAGTCTGCCGTCCCGACAAGCAATTCTCCTCGGCTGGGCAACGCCAATCCCGGTTCTAGTTGAATTGGACGAACTGCCTGAAGAGCATCGACCGCAATCTAACGACCCGGAATTCTGGGATGTCTGGAATCTATCCGAGGAGCGGAGTGTCGATTGGGGCGCAATTGCGCGAGCATGGGAAGGGAATGGAAAATAGCGCGAGCTCCCCTCCCCTCGGCACGACTCCACTCCCGTATCGTCACGAAACGCAGCCCGCCCATGAGCTTTTGAAACTTGTGTGGAAACCCTAGTCACATCGCCCGCTGACGAGAACTTGGGGGGAATTGGCGATAGATAGCCGCCGCATTCAGGCACCTCAACAATCAGACTGCAATTGGGGCAGCAATCGATGGATGAGGGTCGTAGCCTACAATCTCAAAATCCTCGAACTTATAGTCGTAAATCGACTCTGGCTTGCGTCGAATTACCAGTTGCGGAAGCGCTCGTGGCTCACGAGCCAGCTGAGTCTGTATCTGACTCATGTGATTGGAATATGCATGCAGGTCGCCGATGCTAACAACAATCTCGTGCGGCTCCAGATTGCACTGCTGAGCTAGCATGTGAGTAAGCAATGCGAGCGAAGCTATGTTGTAGGGCAACCCAAGGAAGCTGTCTGAGCTTCTGATGTAGAGCTGCGATGACAACTTGCCGTTCGCGACATAGAACTGATACAGCAAGTGGCACGGCGGAAGCGCCATTCTGCCTTGCCGCGCGTTTTCCTGAGGGCTCAGGGACTCATCTGGCAGATACTCAGGATTCCACCCATGGAAAAGAATTCGTCGGCTATTCGGGTTCTTCCGCAAAGTGTCGACCACGTACTCAATTTGGTTGATGGTTCCACCATCCCTGGTCGGCCAGGCAGTCCACTGTTTTCCGTAGACCGGGCCTAGTTCCCCGTCCTCAGTCGCCCACTCATTCCAAATCGTGACACCGTTCTCGTTTAGCCAGCGTACGTTGGTTTCACCATTCAAAAACCAAATCAACTCATTTGCGATACTCTTGAAATGGAGCTTCTTTGTCGTCAGCAATGGGAAGCCGTTTGCCAGGTTGTGACGAATCTGACGTCCAAAGACAGACGTCGTGCCGGTCCCGGTGCGGTCACCTTTCTCCACACCGTTATCCAAAATATCTTTCAGAAGCTCAAGGTACTGTTTCATAAATTCGACCGAACATTTGTGGCGCTCTCACACGAGGGCAACCATTTATTTAAACCCGCGTTAATTTGCGAGAGTTCCATTCTTTCATTTTTGTGCTGAGTTCTTCTATCACTTTGTCCTTTTGCTCGATAGCGTGGTGTAGCGATAGAACCTCTTCGTAGAGAAGCGCGTTTTGCTCGAGGATTTTCGTCACCCTTTTTCTCAGCTTGTCAAGTATAGCACCCTGGTCATCGTCCTCTCGGCCGGCAGCTTTCTCCTCTTCCGAATGACTCTTCAGCTTGGTCTTTATCTCCTTGAGCCGCCGGAGGGCCCATGACCTGTTCCGAATGGTATTGCGTGACAAACCCGTCAACTTTTCAATACTTGCCACCGTGGGCTTCAACTTTCCCCGCGCCGTTTGGTCCTCTAACTTTGCCAGCGCGTCCAAGATGAGTGCATCGTTCCTCTGTGCGGTCGCCTCGAGGTAATCGGTCAGTTCAGCTGGCCGCTTGCTTGTTGCAGTAGTTGACTTGTCAACCATTCTTCCTCCCGGCATCCAGCTTATCGATGTGCCCAGTGAGCTTCTGAGCCAAACCCAACCAAATCACCTTGAATTCAGCAACTGGCTCCCGCTCCGCCTCCACTAATGCATGCTCCTTTCGTGCAGTCAGTGCCTTTGCGCTGCGTTCCGTAATCACGTGGCTGCCACATTGCGGGTCGCACTGGTAATCCCCGTAACAAGGAGGCGTGCGGACATCGCCAGTATCGAGGAAGTTCTTCGTACAATTCCCAATACTGGTTGGCATTAGCTTCACACCACGCCGAGCCATCGACTTGATGTATTGCTCACGATGTTTGCCGAATAATCCAAGGCCTGAGAAGAACGTGTCAATCCTTGCCTTGTGCGCCTCCCCGCCTCCGCCGGCAAATTTGGCGTCTTCCCCATACACGTCCATTAGCGCACTTTCGCGTGCGTCGGCAATACGATTGGTGATGCTGGTCATTAACTGGGAGCGATATTGTCCATAGCCTGCGGTTACTGCATTGGGCATATTGTTGAACTGCCGGTGGAAGTGCTTAAGCTGCATGCTTATGAAGGGCATCCCCACCTCCTGCTTTGCCAACTGAAATACCAGTGTTTCCCTGCATTGGTGGACTGAGAATGTCCATGAGTCGAACAGCTTCTGCGTGTCGATTCGCTCAATCCATCTGCCAAACTTGGTGTTAAGTGCATTCCCGCGGTAGCCAATTTCCGATTTAGCGAAGCCAACAAAGGGAGATGAGAAAAGGTAGGGGTTCCCCGTCCGCTCAACAAACCAGGACAAGACGTCATAGGCGTCCCTCGTGATGTCTACAGCCAGCCATCCTTCGGAAGTCGGGGCATCCTTGGGCTTTGCTTTGACCACTTTGGATTCAAGGAACCAGTACCCGTTCTTGAACTTCAGGCAGTCCCGCATCAGGAACATAGTCTCGGACGAACGCATCCCAGTGAACATCAGAATCAACATGATTGCTGAGCAGTGCGCCTCGCGCACAAGTGACGTAATCTCGCGCGCGTCAACCCCGTACTTAAGCCTGAAGTGAGAAATCGTCCCCGTAGCCTGTCGCTCACTATAGTATCCATCCAAAGCAGAGCGGAGAATCTGACGCTGCGTTGGGCTATCGGGCGGTAGGTGTGCTCTGCATTCGCTGTCGTGAAGCTCCATCCCTGCCACATGCTTGAAGCGCGCAATAGACTTCTTGCAGTGGGTAAGGAGAAATAGGAATTGAGCGTCAGACAAAGTAGGAATCCCAGTGTATGGCAGCGGCTCGGTCCATGCGATTGCGGATTTTGTAATATCAAGCAGCTCCCATTGCAACGGAGCCAACAGATTCTTCTGCACAATCGGGTCTGAGATGAGCGAGAGCGCCCTCTTGAGATGAGAACTACGACCGGTGTACTTCGGGATGACCTCTTTGACCAACTCAAGTGGGATTTGGTCAAGTCGCGAAATTTTGTAACCGAGCTTCTGCTGTCCCTCTTTGACCACGACAGAGAAAAACCTTGCCAGCTCCTCAATTCTCCCCTTCACGGTCTTGGGGTCAATCTCCGCCTTAGTTCTTTTCGAATACTTGAGTAACTTCGGAAAGTATCCATGTATGACCGCAGCCACCTTGAGGTCAGAAACTATTTCGCGGCTCAAGCACAGGTCATACTTCGCCTTCAGCTGCGAGTTCTTGTGCTTGAGTGTCGCGCCGCGACCTTGAATATAGTCATGCCAAACAATGCTTGACGTCGCCTGCCCCAGAAACAATGGCGACCGAGGGTCGACCATGGGCCAGACGTCATCGCCAAACAGCCCAAACCAGACGGGCATATCGTCTCTGAATACCGCGCGACCGCCAACAACATCAGCAAGAGCGGGAAGGCCAAGCACCTTCGCCATAGTCATATCCCCTGGTAAATGAGGTGGTCAACCAGTAAATCGTCCATCGTCGCAGCCACATGCTTCGCATTGTCGATAACTTCACCAGGAAAAATCACGTCCGGCTCCACAATTCCGTCAATTAGCTTGACAGCGTCCCGATACAACAGCTTCCGGGCCTGAATCGCCACCGTATCCGACTCAAGAGCCGCTGCCACCCGATTCCGGTACAAAATCAGCTTGGGCAGCGATTGCTCGGTGACGACAGAACTGTCGCAAAGCAAACACATGTTCCAGTACTTGCAGACCGTCCCTTCTTTGTACTTGGTTGCCTTCTTCACACCGTCACTAGGGGCGTAGGGGTTAGTACACCCGCATCCAGACAAGGTCTCATGGAACCCACATGCATTCCGCCCTTCGCGCTCCTTTTGCACAGGCTGGTTGATTGACCCATCCTGCTGCAACTCCCGGGAGCGCAGCGCGATTCCCTCAAGTGCTTCAGAAACCGTCTTGTTAAAGGCCGGTCGCAGTTGCATCTCATCTAAATACGTTGCAGTCGTCTGAATACTCTCGTGGCCCAAAGCGGCCTGAACTTGGAAAATGTCGGCGCCGGCCAGAACCATATTCGTCGCTAGGGTAGGACGACATCTAGAGATATTGAAATTGAATCGTGGGCCGAAAACCTGGTAGAACCCCTCGTCGGTGCAGAACCGTCGATACCAGTGTCCAGCTTTACGCCTTGGGTCGATGGGTACGATAACTCGCTTGCCCTCCCTCCTGGAAGCTTCGACATCCTCAAAAATGAACAACCGATGCGCCACCCCAGGAGGGGCCAGTTTCCGAATAGTTGATGTGATGGCTAGAATAAGCATAATGAGCTTATGAACTCGCTCCGCCACGGTGCCATCTATGTACAACTCTTCAAACTCGAGGGTGCCGATGTGAAGCTCTCTGTCCTCAGACCGAACTGAGCTCCCAGAACGCTTCTTGTGATAGACGATAACTGGCTGCCCAGTAAGTCGATGCGAAACTTGGTACGAGTCGACATTGAGGTCTTTGAGAGCTTCGACGTTTAGCCCAGTTAACATGGCCATTTCCATTGCCAAGGGCATCACCAATCTGTCGTCGACGTACGGCCAGACTCCCCATTTGCTGAATAACTTCAGAAGCCTTTTCTCGGTGAAACCGGCGCCCTGCTTCCGGATATAGAAATGAGATAACATTTCATATGCGTTGCAGCCAAATTCGTTCTCAAACATCCATAGAAGCGCTCTTTCGTCGCGCTTGGGCACATGAATCGGCAGTAATCCAACAGCTTGTTCTGGCGACAATCCCTTTCTTAGCCTTATACGGACTGCATTTGTGCTCAGCCCATATGCTCTACTTACTTCAGCAAGGCTTTTGTACTCGACGCCCTCGACCGTGACCTTTGTTCCCGGCGCCTCTCTCTGGTCCAAGCCGAGTGCTTCTCGCAATGTCCATCCACAGCTGAGCCTGACCTTTAGGCGAGAATACCGCACTCCGTAATGCTCCGACACGTCTTTCAAGCTCTTAAACTTTCTACCTTCGACAGTACACTCGCGCGGCCTGCCGGCAACATTCGAGACGTTCTTTCGCGGTTTCGTGGCAATGCCAACAATCTGTTCAGGGCTCCAGCCGCGTCGAATTCTGTATTTTATGAAGTTCTCGCTGAGGCCGAATGCCTCTGCCACCTGGTGTACCGTGTGATAGTGAACGCCTTCAAGAGTCCACTCCAAAGACGACGGACTTGGAGCTGGGTCTATACCGACTGCCTGACGAGGAGTCCATCCCCGTATGAGTTTCTGCGTAATCAGGCCATGGGCTGTGCGAAATGCTCTCGCGGCGTCGGCAATCCTATAGGTGTGGCCGTCAATCTCTATCGTCGTGTCAAAATCCTTCTTCCGATAAGGAATACCTTCCCCGGTCGGTTGATAGCCATTTACCACCGCGAGCGCTAAGCCAATCCACTTCGCTATCGCAGCATTGACAATCTCTTGTTCCCTTTGGGTATAAGCTGCTCTCTGCTTGGTCTCCCGCACTCCCTTGAACATCGGGGCGTGGTAGACAATTGTCTCTATGACGCGAAGGGCGTACGCCATATCCATCACCTGGCGGACGGCCTTATAGACGCTGTAGCGCGACTTACTTGTTAGGTCCTGCGAAAGCAACCATTTATTGAACCGTATCAGTGCGTCAGCCTCCCAGTATCGGGCGAGATAGAACCGTGGGTTCTCGGCCAATTCGGGATAATAGGCCTTGGTCTCTGCGACAAACTGTAAATATTTGTTCTTGACGTATCTGAAGTAAGCGGACCGACTCTCCTTTTGCTCCGCCTCCATTTGGAAGAACATCCACTTTATCTGAGCATTCGGGTCGAGCAGTGTTGGTTTGGGTGGCGTGTAGAGGCGTACGACGGGGCTATTCACGATGCCCCCGTCGTTCTTTATGTTGCAGCGGACCTAAATAAGTCGCTTCGCGGATGTGCTCGGCTTCCTCGAGACGATTCAGCTCCTTACCTTTCTTGGTTAAAGCAGTGAGCATTGCAGGTGAAATTTGGGTATAAATCTCGGTTGTCGTGAGTCGACGATGTCCTAGCATCTGCTGAATCATCAGCATCCTGTCTTGGTAGTTCTTACCCATGTCCGAGCGAAGGACGGAAAAGGCTGCCCCGTGCCGCAGCCAGTGGGTCTTCATTGCATCAACCGAATCAGTGCGCCGCACAGCATTCTTGAACTGCTTCGAGGCATTCCTAACGCTCCATTGGCGCCGATTGACAGTCAGGAATGCCGGCTTGTCCGGGTCGTTTATAGACCAGTCGGGTGCCAGTTTGTACTCAGGAGTACTGTGATAGCGGTTGATTCTCTTTAGCACGGCGCGGGAAATGAGTGTAATGCGTTCCCTTCTTCTGCCACCGCGGCCCTTTGCTCCATTCACGCAGATGGGAATGAATTCGTATGCTTGGTCATACTGCTGGCTGTGTGGAATATCGCTAGCCCTCAGTTCGACAAGCTCGCTGATACGTAGCCCCATATCGTACTGTGCATGAAACATGCAGCGCTCGCACTCGTTGTGCATGCCGTTCAAGACGGCAATGGCCGCCTCAGCTGGAATAAACTTTGGACTGCTGGCACTGGGGGTAGACACCAGTTGACGCAGATTGTCGTCGCGCCCCCACGGGGAATTCTCCGAAGCGCGAATGCTGCCTCCCTCCTTCGTAGATAACCAATTAAGGAACTGCTTGATGCAGGCCTCCCGAAGATGGAGGGTTGTGGAACTGTTAGCTCCGTCAGCAGCCATTGCTAACAGCCAGTTATTCACGTCACTACGTGCGAGCAGTTTTATGTTGTCGTCAATGCTCAGATGTGGGTAGGGCGGCTTGGACTCAATCCATCGACTCAGATAGCTCAAGGACCGTCCGTACTGCTCAACAGTTCTAGGGCTATACGTAAGCCCCACTTGACGCCCCAACTGTCTTAGCCAGCGATGAGCACTTCGCACCACTGCGCCCTGGCTATCGAGGACCGAGTAGATTGGGTTTGGGCTTCCTGATAGTTGTAACTTCAGTGGGGCACCGGTTGACTCGACAATTATCTGCTGGCTTCCTTCTGGGAGTGATATTTCGATAAGCCTCGCGTCGAAATCTCGTGACCGCTTCAATTAGAGCCCCTCTAGTCAACTCTGCTAAATTGGCTACGGATTATAGTTCTACATAAGAAATGGTCAAGCTGCTGTTTTGTTCAGTCGGCGTGGCTCGGTTTCCTTTATACTGGCACACATGATTTGGTACCACAAACACCTGTATTCGAACCACATGGAGCAGGTCGAGGAACAGTTGGCGCGCGAACCGCATCCGCTGCCGAAGCTGGTCATCAAGCGCAAGCCGGAATCGATCTTCGACTACCGGTTCGAGGATTTC
>Ga0164243_10000695_pt1 | contig 59355 bp, 48 predicted proteins | sample OricompcompostOP_FD_108781 | JGI IMG/M metagenome (GOLD analysis project Ga0164243, IMG submission 108781) | Organic Plus compost microbial communities from Emeryville, California, USA - Original compost - Organic plus compost (OP) | ecosystem: Engineered > Solid waste > Mixed feedstock >... | reverse complement strand
GACCGCGAAGGGATTCGCCGGCCGCGGCGTCCCCGACGTCGCCGCGAACGCCGATCCGCTCACCGGCTATCGCGTGTGCCTGAACGGCAAGTGGGGCGTCGGGGCCGGAACGAGCGCCGCGGCACCGCTGTGGGCCGGCCTGGTCGCGCGGATCAACCAGGCGCGCAACGCACCGGTCGGTCTGATGACCCCTCTGTTATACAAGGAATATGATCGCCTCCGCGCGTCCGGAGCCATCGTGTCGGTGACGAAGGGCGGCGACGGCGTGTACCGCGCGCGAAGTGGATGGGACGCCTGCACCGGCCTCGGAACGCCGCGCGGCGAGAAGTTGACACGTGAGGTCGCGCGTAAGCCGCGCCGGCATCCACCGGCGCGGTAACGGCGTCACTCCTTCTCCGGCGGCGGCTTCGGCTCCTTCCTGGCCGGGGTCGCCGCCCCGCTCGTCTTCCCCGTCCAGCACGACGAAGGCATCACCGACCCCGGATCGATGGCATCGATGCCCTCGACCCCGAGCGACTGCCATGCATCCGATCCATTGCGGAGCTGTTGCAGCGGGCCGTTCGCGTCGGCGAGTCCGGCGCTGTCTCCGCGGATGAGCGCGAAGTGCAGGTGCGGCGGCAGACCCGCGGCTCGGAGCGCGCCCGCGTTCCCCGTGTAGCCCACCGTTCCGAGCTTGTCGCCGGCCTTGACCTCCGCGCCCGGCGACACCGCGAGGCTGTTGAGGTGCGCGTACACCGCGTATTCACCGTCGCCGTGGTCGACGATCACCGCGTTGCCGAGCACGCCCCAGTCATTCGCGGCGATCGCGGCCCGCCCGCTGCGAACCGAGAAGACGTCGGTGCCCTCGCTGCTGTTCAGGTCGAGCGCGCCGTGTCTGTGACCGTTGCCGCGTCCGGAATCGAAACGTCCGCCGGTCGTGGCGATCGTGTCGCTCCCCCGAACGGCTGGCGAGCCCGCCAACGGACAGTGATAGTCGGCGCTCTGGGCATTCACCGTGGCGAACGCGACCAACGATGCGACGCAACATGACATGATCCTGTTCACGAAACGCTCCTGCTTGCGCTGCGGCACGACGGTGCCCCTCGTCGATGCCCCTGTGAAAAGAGCGCGCCCGGCGTGGGCGCGCTCTTTCGCAGTTGCAATACTGGTGCACGTTGCGCGTTTCGTGGCCGGCCTCGGGCTCGTCGGCCCGGGCCGTGCCGTGGTGCGGGCTACCGTTGATCCAGCTTCCGGCCCGCGTTGAGGTTGTCGAAGTTCATGATCGTGTTGAACACGAGCGGATACGTTCCGATCGTCTCGCCACGGTAGAGCGGATTGATCGCGAACAGCACCACGTGCCCCTTTTCGAGCGGCGCGTCCACCACCGCCGCGCGCTGCGCGATCTCGCCCCCGCCGTTCAACAACCCCGACACCAGCAGTTCGTTCTGCGCACCGAACCGCATCGCCACGCGCGGACGCTGATCCGGCGGAATGATGTTCAACGGCGACCGCAACTGCTCGTCGGTCGGCAGCGCGTACTGCCACGGCTGCACCGTCGGACGCTCGGGCGCCTTGAACCGATCCTCGAGCGCCGGACGCCCCTGCACCTCGTCCTGATCGTCCGCGTGGCCGCGGCCCGTCTCGCGCTGCCCACCCGCGCCGCCGCGACCGCCGCCGCGTCCGCCCGACGTCGCCGACACATTGAGCACTTCGCCATTGTCGCTGTAGGCCGCGATGCCGTCCGCGACACCGTAGACGATCGGCGACGCGTCGTCGACCAGGTGGGTCTTGAGATACGTGCCCGTCACGACGCGGCTGTTGGGACTGCTCATCGACACGCCGTTGGCCATCGCATAGTCGATCGCGAACTGCGCACTGCCGACCGACGTGACGAAGACGCCGCCATTCTTCACGAACTTCTGAAGGTTCTGCACGCCCTCATATCCAAGTCCGGGACGCATGTCGTCGGTCTCATCGATGAGGCCGAGGTTGGGCGTGAGGTCCGTCTTCTTCCACGGGATCGGGTTGCGCCACATCGGCATGCCGTCGACGATCGACTTCGACGAACCGCCGCCCGGGCCAAACAGGATCACGTCGTACTTGGCGTTCAGGTTCGGATCTCTGGCGACGTCCTGCGTGCTGATGTACGCGTAGGGGATCTGATTGAAGTCGAGCGCCTGACGCCACCAGCCCTCGGTCTGCGTGCTCTGCCAGGTGTGCATCAGCGCCACCCGCGCCGCCCGCGCCGGATGCAGCTTCACCGTGGGCGCGCTCGCGACTGCCGCCACCTTGAGCCCGAGCTCCTTCGCCGCCGCGTCGAGCTCGTTCTGCGACACACCGCTGATCACCAGCGAACCGCGGTTGTACTTCGTGCCGTTGGCGTCGAACGACTCCTCGGCGACCTGCATGTCGGCGTTCTTGAGCTTGTAGCGCAGTGTCGCGAGGGCGTTGTCGCCGTTCGCGTTGATCAGGAACGTGTTGCCGCTGCCGCTCACGCCGCCCGGCGCCTTGACTTCGCCCTTCACGAGCTCCATCGGCGCGCTCAGCACCTTCGGATCCGTCACGCGCACGGCCTGGACGGCAAACCCTTCGGGGAAGGTCCAGCCGGTGTCGTCGTACGGCGTCTTCTGTGGATCGTTCGGCGACCAGTACTGATAATCGAGCAGCGCGTCGGCGATTCGCGAATACGGCTGATCCATCCGGATCACGTACGAGCCCGCCGGAAATTCGCGTGTCTCGGTCCGGGCCGGCGTCGCCGCGCTCTCGATCCCCGCGGTGGGCGCGTTGCCCTGCCCCGGCGCGGCGCCGCCACGGCCACCCCGACCGCCATTGCTCGCGACCACCCGCACCGGCACGGTCACGGAGAACGGCGCGGTCGCCCGGCTCACTTCCACGCGCTGCTTCTGCAGCACGCGCAGCAACTCGGCCTGGGCGCCGGGCCGCGGATCGTTGGCCGGCAGAACGTAGGCGGCCGGCCCTTCAGTCTTTGCCTTCGCGATCGACCGCTTCGACTTCTCGTAGAAGTTCTGAAGGATCTGATAGCGGTTGCTCGCGACGTAATTGAGCGAGACCAGAAGCCCCGTCTGCTCGTAGTTGTTGTTGTTGCGCAGCGACCACATCACCCGCGGCAGGGCCGGGTTCTGCTTGAACCAGGTTCGTTGCGTGTCGTTCGGGCCGAGGATGCGCTCTTGCGTGTCGGCCGATCCGCCGTTGCCGAACGTCTCGTAGAGCCGGCTGATGCCGTTGTGCGTCGCGGCGATGAACATCAGGTAGCCCGGCGACCACGTGTCGAAGTTGCCGTGCGCGAACACGCCGGGCATGCCGTAGCGCGTCATCTCCTGCACGTTGTTCCAGCCGATCATCTGCCACTCGTTCGTCAGCAGCGGATCGATCCAGGAGTTGTACGGGCCGTCGCCGATCGTGTTGTCGTAGAGGTAGGCGACCGACTCGTGCAGATCGTGCAGCACCTGCGCCTTCTGATCGACGTAGGTGTTGAGCACGTTCTCGGTGAGCTTGAGCGTGATGCCCATCGCGTCGCGGTTGTTGTCGTGCGCCACGTAGTGCCCCCAATAGATCGCGCTCGGCGGCACGTCGTTGGGGTGGGCCTTCTTCCACTCGTAGATGTCGACGATGCGGTCGCGCCCATCGACCTCGACGATCGGGGTGATCAGCGTGACCACATGGTCGCGGATCTGCTTCACGTACGGTGACTCGTCGACGGCGAGCCGGTAGGCCAGCTCCATGAGGGCGGTCGGCGCGCCCGCCTCGGTCGAGTGGATGGTGCCGGTGATGTAGTACACCGGTGCCGCGCTCGTCACGATGGCCTGCGCCTGCTTGTCGTCGAAGTTGATCGTGCGGGGGTCGGCGAGCTTGGCGAGCGCGGCGCGGTTCGCGTCGTAGTTCTTCATGATCGCTTCGCTCGCGATCGCGACGGCGATGTGCTCGCGCCCTTCCTCGGTCTTGCCGATCGAGTAGACCTTCACGCGCCCCGGCAGCGCCTTCTCGAGCCGGCGCATGTAGTCGTACACTTCCTTCGAGTAGGGCAGCTTGCCCGGCGCTCCGGCGACGTCGCCGAGCACGGCGGCCGGCGTCGGAACGCCGGCGCGCGCGGGGAGATAGTCCGTGAGCGGCGAGTTGAAGAAGCTCTCGGTCGTGTACTCCTTGATCTTCTTCGTGTAGGCCTCGTCGATCGGCTGGCTGGCGAGCCGGCCGGGACGCTGCGATGCAGGATCGGTGAACTGCGCGTATGCCGCCGGTGCGGTGCACGCGAGCAGCAGTGCGAGAGTGGCGGGGGAACGCCGCATGACACAGCCTCAGGTTGAATCGCGGGGGAGCGATGGCGCGTCCGGCGCGCGTCCACATCGAGGAATCGCGGCCGTTGGTTGGACATGCGAAAACTGGCGTCAGGCAGGGGATGACGCCAGTTAGTCGTTTCTTCTTTGGGTGGTTCGCTGAAGGCGCCCTACGATCCGCGCACCTTCGCGAACGACGCCCGCATCTCGGACACGAACGCCTCCGGCTGCTCCCACGCCGCGAAGTGTGTGCCCTTCGGCAGCTTGTTGAAGTGGATCAGCTTCGGATAGGCGCGCTCGGTCCAACTCCGCGGCGCCGCATAGATCTCGTCGGGGAAAACGCTGACCGCCACCGGAATCTTCACGTGCTTCACGTCGAAGAAGCCCGATTTTGCCGTCTGCGCGTTGTTCCAGTACAGCCGGGCGGACGACAGCGCCGTCTTCGTCACCCAGTAGAGCGTGATGTTGTCGAGAACGTCGTCGCGCGACAGGCCTTCGTGCTGCCCCGCGAACATCCGCGCGATCATCGCCTCGCTGGCTGCGTCGTGGTCGAGAATCCACGCCGCCAGACCGATCGGCGAATCGACGATCGCGTACAACGTCTGCGGCCGCAGCGACATCTCGTTGGCGTAGCCCAGCCCTTTCTTGTAAAAGAAGTCCAACATCTCCCACGCGTGCCGCTCCTCGGCGGACAGATTGGCAGGCGCCGGCTCGCCGTACTGCAGCGCCTTCGCGATCTCGGGCGGAACGGTCGCCGGCATGTTGGTCGAGATCGCGAGTAGCCCAGGTGGCTCCTGCAGGGCCATCTGCTCGGACACGGCATTCCCCCAATCGCCGCCCTGCGCCACGAACCGATCGTAGCCGAGGCGCTTCATCAGGGTCGTCCAGGCGCGCGCGATGCGCGGCGGATCCCACCCGGGCGCCGTCGGCGCCGCCGAGAAGCCATAGCCCGGCAGCGACGGAATCACGACGTCGAAGGCATCCGCCGCGGTTCCGCCGTGCGCCGTCGGATCGGTCAGTGGCTCGATGATCTTCAACTGCTCGATGACCGAACCGGGCCACCCATGCGTGACGATGAGCGGCAGCGCGTTCGCGTGCTTCGACCGAACGTGCATGAAATGGATATTCAGCCCGTCGATCTCCGTCATGAACTGGGGAAAGGAGTTGAGCCTCGCCTCGACCTTGCGCCAGTCGTAGTCATTGGCCCAGTAGGTCGCGAGCGCCTGCATGGTCGCGAGCTGCACGCCCTGCGACGCATCGGCGACCTGCTCGCGCTCCGGCCACCGCGTCGCGACGATCCGCCGGCGCAGATCGGCGAGTTCGGCGTCCGGGACCGCCACGCGAAACGGACGGATTTCCTCGCGAGGCGGAGTGGCGGGTTCGGTGAGCATTTCGGTCATGGCGTCGAGTCTCCTGGGCAGGCCGAGGATTCCGAGCGAGCCGGCGGCGACGGTTGCCGCGACGGCACCGCAGAACCGGCGACGATCGGGATTGGGCGGTTTCGACATTCGAGCAACTCCGGACGGAACGGGCGTGGGCCGCACACGCCATTCGGGCGTGCCGACGCAATCTCCGCCGTCCCCGTCGGCGGCCGTATTGGACGATGGGTACCGGCGCGCCACGGGCTATTTGGGAGCCTCATGGAACCGCTCCAGCGACTACTATTGTCGTGACGTCCGTCGCTTGTTTCGTCCGGCGCCGGCCTCCCGCCCGTCAACGCACGACATACCGTCGTACCGCAGCACCGAGTCGTCATCCATGGTTGTCGCCTTTCTCGCCGCGTTTCAGCTCGCCGCCGCCACCCCTCCCGTCGGCCGCGTCTTTCATGGTCTGTCGGGCCAGACGCGCGTCACCATTCCGAAACTCGAATCGACCGTCGAGATCGACGGCGAGCTCACCGAACCGGAGTGGACACAGGCCTCGCTGCTCACCGGCTTCTCGCTCTACACGCCGTTCGACAAACAGCCGGCGCCCGATTCGACCGAGGTCCGCGTCTGGTATTCCGCCGACGCGATCTACTTCGGCATCCGTGCGTTCGCGCCACCGGGCACCGTCCGGGCGACCCTCGCCGAGCGCGATCGCATCAGCGCCGACGACAACGTCGAGATCCATCTCGATACGTTCGACGAGCGCAATCGCGCCTTCGTCTTCATCGTCAACCCGTTCGGTGTCCAGGCCGACGGCACCAAGGCCGAAGGCGGCGGCTTCATCCCCGGCTCCAACGTATCCCCCGGGCAGAACGACCTGAGCGCCGACTTCGCCTGGCAGTCGCGCGGCCATCTCACCGACTACGGATACGAGGTCGAAGTGCGCATCCCCTTCCGGGTGTTGCGCTACCCGATCTCGTCGCCACAGCGGTGGGGACTCCAGATCGATCGCCGCGTGCAGCGCAACGGCTATGAGGAAACGTGGACGCCCGCCGTGCGCGCGTCGGCGTCGTTCATCGCGCAGGCCGGAACCATCGAAGGCCTCTCCGGAATGCACCACGGCCAGACGCTCGAGCTGAATCCGGAGCTCACGAACACGACGAGCGGTACGCCCTGCTGCACCCCGGCCCTGCGCGATTGGCGCTATGAGTCGAAGCAGAACTTCGGCGGCAACGTGCGCTGGGCGGTCGGCAGCAACGTCGTGGTCAACGGGACGGTAAAGCCCGACTTCTCACAGGTCGAAGCCGACGCCACGCAGATCGCCACGGACGCGCGGTTCGCGCTCTTCTATCCCGAGCGGCGTCTCTTCTTCGTCGAGGCGCTCGACCAGTTCAACGTGCCGAACACGCTCGTCTACACGCGGACGATCGTGCAGCCCGACGGCGCCGCGAAGGTCACGAGCAAGATCGGCCGCGCGAACGTCGCGCTGCTCTCCGCGCTCGACGACCCGGATCTGACCGCGAACGGCCAGCGCCCGCGCGTCGACATCCTGCGCGTTCAGCAGGGCTTCGGCACGCAGTCGCAGGCCGGGCTGCTCTACAGCGAACGCGTCGGCGGCGGCCGCTCCAACCGCGTGCTCGGCGCCGATACGAAGATCGTCTTCGGCAAGATCTACTACGCGCAGTTCCAGGCCGTCGCGAGCGAGACGAACGTCGCCGGCATCACCACGCGCGCGCCGATGTGGGAAGCGGTCCTCGATGCCACCGGCCGCGGCTACGGGTTCCACTACAACATCCTCGGCATCGACCGCGACTTCCGCGCGGACAACGGCTACGTCCCGCGCACCGGGTACGTGAAGCCGGGCATCTCGCACCGGTTCACCTGGTACGGCCGACCCGGATCACTCGCCGAGCGCTTTCAGATCTTCGCGAGCACCAATGCACTCTGGCGCTATGACGATTTCTTCAGCGCCAGGAGTCTCCTCGAGGACTATGCGTCGGTGCAGGGCACGCTCACCCTCAAGGGCGGGTGGAGCCTGAACGCGTCGCCGAAGATCGGAAGCTACGCGTTCGACCCGGCGGACTACCTCAATCTCTCGAACTTCACGCCGTCCGATCGCATCGAGATGGTCGGTTCGGGGTTCAGCGTGTCGACGCCGCAATTTCGTCGCTTCGCCGCGTCGCTCAGCACGACGATCGGCAACGACGTCGACTTTCTCGAGACGAGCCCCATTCGCCGGGTGGACTACAACGGCTCGCTGGATCTGCGGCCGAGTGAGCGGCTCCGCATCAACGCGACGTACCAGGCGTCTCAGTTCACGCGCCGCGCGACCGGCGAGCGCTCCGCGCATTCGCGGATCCCTCGCGTGAAGGTCGAGTATCAGGTCGCGCGCCCGATCTTCGTGCGGGTGGTCTCGCAGTACACCGCCACCGAGCGCGACGCGCTGCGCGATCCGCGCACCGGCGAGGCGTTGACGCTCGCGTCCGGGGGCATTTCGCAACCCAGCGCGACGAACGTGCTGCGGACCGACTGGCTCTTCTCCTACCGCCCCAATCCGGGCACGGTGTTCTTCCTCGGCTACGGCGGCAACATGAACGAGCAGGATCCGCTCGCGTTCAATCGGTTGCGCCGGACGGGCGACGCACTGTTCGTCAAGGCGAGCTATCTGTTCCGCGTGCAGTAGAACGCCCTCGCCGCCCACTCGGCGGCGAGGGCGATGGGCGCCGAACCACGCGCCGCCACCGCCGGAAAACCGGCGACGTGACGGCGTGCGCCCGACTACCGCCGCGAGATCGAAAGCTTCGGCGGATCCTCCCCGAGCGCCGTCGCCAGGTCGATCAGATGCTCCTGCTCGTCGAGCAGGATCTCGCGAATGTGCTCGCTGATGGCATACTCGCCGAGCGCCTCGCACTGGAGCAGCCGCTGCCGGTATTCGAGAATCGTCACGCGCTCATTCTCGAGATCGAAGCGCAGCATCTGCTCCGCATCGTCGGACAGCTTCACTTCCTTCGGCGTCGCGGTGATGTCGCCGCCGAGATAATCGATCTGATTCGCGATCACGAGCGCATGCCGCAGCTCCTCGGCCGCATGCGTCTCCAACTCCTTCGCGATGCTCATGTACTGGGCGCCCTTGATCGCCTGAGAGTACACGACGTACGCGATGATCGCCTGATACTCGCGCGCCAGATCCTCGTTCAGCGCGGCGATCAACTGCTCGCGCGTGATCGGCGTGACCTGACTCGCGCTGGTGCTCTGCGCCGCTTCCTCTCGCGGTGACCGTTCGTTGCTTGCCACACGTGCCTCGTTCGACTTTGAGGTGGTTGATCCGTCGCCATTCGCCTACTCGCGACCTAGGTGCTCCCTGCAATTTGCCTACCAGACTGAGGTGCAGCGTTCGCACGCGGCTCAGCGCGCGCAGCGATCCACCACCGCGAGCGCATCGCCCACGGCGCGCTCCCCTTCCCGGTCCGACGGGCGGTTGACCACACGCATCGCCCCGCGGAGCGTCGTATCGGCGACGACCAGCGCCGACGAGCCGCCTCCGTCCAGGTTGATCGCGTCGCGCGCGCCGAGAGCCAACATCAGCATCGCCGTCTCCCGCAGCGACGCACCATCGCTGTACGGCGCCTGCCGGCCGTCGATCACGGCCAGAATCACGCGTCGGCCGTCCTCGGAAATGCCGGCGGCCGACCGCGGGTTTCGCCCCACGTTGAACGACGCCTGCCCCGCGCTGTCGACGTCGGCGAGGATGTTCCCGTCGCGCAGGAGCATCGGACGTCCCCCGACCGCATCGCGCGGATGGAAGGGAGCGAGCGCTCCATCCTTCAGCGTGAACGTCTGCAGATGCACACGCCCCGTGGAATCGATTGCGAACACCGGCTGCGCGCTGGGCGCCGTCATTCTCCGGCCGTCGACCACCAGCAGACCGGTCGGCGTGCCGTTCGCCAGCGAGAAGAAATCCGCGTTCACTCCGCCAACGACCCGGCCGCGACCGCCATCGCGATCCAACCGCGAGAGCATCGCCGTGGTCCTGATGCGTCCCTCCGGAACGCCGGCGCCCTTCACCGCGACGAGGGCATTACATCCGCCGAGCTGCACGTCGAGTGCATGAACGGCCCATGGCCCCTCCGACGAGTAGACGTAGCGGTGCCACACGCCGTCGGCCACACGCTCCACTCGGCTGGAGTCGACGGGAAATGGTGCGGCCGCGAGCGATGGGGGACCGGAGGCGCCGTGGACACACGCGGTGACGGCGAGCAGCGCGAAGCATCTGAGCATCCGCATGACGGCAGAACGTCGCGCCACACGAGGACGAGCGGAAGACCCGACGGGCGACGTTGCGAAACGGCTCGCCGACGCCGACCTGTCGCTTTCGCCCCGGCGCTCGCATTTTCCGCCGTTCCCCCCGCCCCACTCACGACCTCAACCCTTCAGGAGTCTCGGTGCTTCGAAAACTCAGGGCCGCCCTTCTCCTCATGCTCGCGCTGCCGGCCACGGCCAGCGCCACCTGGTCCGTCATCGCCGTCGACGCCAGCACCGGCCGCGTCGTCATCGCCTCGGCGACCTGCGTGAATCAGAATGATGCTTTCCTCATGGGCGTCCAGGCCGTCGTCGTTCCCGGCATCGGCGTCGCGGCCTGTCAGGCCGGCGTCGACGGGACGCACCAGAACCAGATGCTCGTCTACCGCGAACTGCAGAAGGGCACGAGCCCCGAGCGCATCATCGAATTGCTCTCGGCCGATCCCGCCTTCCAGTCGCGCCAGTTCGGCATCGTCGACCTCAAGGGCCGCAGCGCCGGCCACTCCGGCCTCACGAACGGCTACGTCACGCAGGACATCCAGGGACAGGTGCCCGGGACGCAGATCTACTACTCGATCCAGGGCAACATCCTCCGCCCGGGTGAGGTCGTGCCGAATGCCGTGAAGGCCTTTCTCGAGACGACCGGCGCGCTGACCGACCGCGTGATGGCCGCGATGGAAGCAGCCGACGCCGCGGGCGGCGACAGCCGCTGCACCTGTCCCGCCACGCCGCCCGACGGTCCGGCGGCCGGCATCCCCTGCGAGGGCCGCACCGCCTACGTCGCCTACATCCTCATGGCCGAGAAGAACGACACGAACGGCGACTCGCACAACAACGGCAAGTACTCGATGTACCTCACGGTCAACCAGCCCGAGCAGGGCGGCCCGAACGCCATCAAGGCGGGCGAGAACCTCAATCCGGTGAAGACCTTGCGCATGCGCTACGACGCGTGGCGCAAGACCCAGCCGGCGTCGTTCCGCTGAGGTCGGCCGATGCACTCGATTCGTAAATTCTCATCGTTCGTCCTCGCGGCGCTCGTCGCCGCCGCCGCTCTGTCGACCACCGCGGAGGCCCAGCGTGGCGGCGCACCACCAGGGCGCGGCGGCGAGGGCCGCGGAGGCGGCGGCGGACGCGGTCGTGGACGCGGCCCGATCGTGATCATGACGCTCACCTCGCGCGACTTTCAGAACGGCGGCGTGATCCCGGTCAGGAACTCGCAGGCAGGTCCGCGTGAACTGTCGCCGGCGTTGGAGTGGTCCGGCGTGCCGGACAGCACCCAGAGCTTCGTGCTCGTCATGCACGACGTGAGCAACCCGGTCGGCAACGGCACCGAGGACCTTCTGCAATGGATGGTCTGGAACATCCCCGGTTCAGCGCGCTCGCTCGACGGCGGCATTCCGCAGGGCCCCAACCGCGCCGACGGATCGCGGCAGATCAGCGCGAGCGGCCCGTACTATCGCGGGCCGGCCGCGCCGTCGACGGGGCCGGCGCACAACTATCTCTTCGAGCTCTACGCCCTCGACACGATGCTCGACGTGCCCGCCGTCACGCCGGGGCAGCAGATCGCGCCGACAGTGACACGCGCCGCGGTCGAAGCGGCGATGGCCGGACACGTACGCGGCAAGGCGACGCTGGTCGGAACCTTCAGGCGCGCGGCGCCGTAGCGCGCGTCGACAGGAACTCGCCGACGCGCCCCAGCGCGTCGGCGAGCAACGTCTCGCTCGCGGCGAAGCAGAGGCGGATGTAGCCCTCGCCGCTCGCGCCGAACGCAGATCCCGGCGCGAGCGCGACGCCCGTCTGGCGCAGCACCTCCAACGCGAGCGACGCGGAATCGGTCAGGCCGTCGATCCGCGGAAACGCGTAGAACCCGCCGCGCGGTTCGGCGAGCGTCATCCCCGGAATCGCGCGGAAGGTCTCGACGACGCGATCACGCCGGCGAGCGTAGCCCGCGCGCAGCTCGGCGACATACGCCTCGCCGTCGCGCAGCGCGACGATCCCCGCCTGCTGCACCATCGCCGCCGCGTTGGACGTCATGAACTCCGCCGCACTAGCCACGCGGCGGATGATCGGCGCGCTCGCCTGCATCCAGCCGAGCCGCCAACCGGTCATGTTGTACGTCTTCGAGAAGCTGTTGACGATCACGAGATGCTCACGATCGCCGGCGATCCGCGCGAACGACGGCGCGACCTCCGTATCGAATGCGAGACGCTCGTACACCTCGTCGGCGAGGATGACGAGGCCGCGTTCGGCCGCGAGCGCATACAGCGCGCGCTGCTCGTCGACGGTGATGACCCATCCGGTCGGATTCGACGGGCTGTTGACGACGATGAGCCTGGTGCGTTCATCGATCGCCTCGCGAACGCGATCGAGATCGAGCGAGAAGCCGTCGGCGCCATGCGACAGCGGAATTGGCCGAGCTTCGCCCCCGCTCAGAACCACCGCGTTCGAGAAGATCGCGTACGCCGGCGATACGATGAGTGCATTGTCGCCCGGTCCGACGAGCGCGCGAATCGCGACGTAGATCGCCATCGACGCGCCGATCGTGCAGCAGATCTCCGACGCATCGCACGCGACGCCATGCAGCCGGCGCGTCTGCTCCGCGATGGCCTCGCGCAGCGCGGTGTAGCCCGCGGTGTTCGTGTAGAACGTGTGTCCGGCGAGCGTCGCGTCGTACGACGCGCGGGAGATGAACTCCGGGGTGGGCGCGTCGGACTCGCCATAGCACAACTTGATCGCCCCCGGCATCGACTCGGCGAGCGTCGCGATCTGAACGAGCGGCGATTCAGTGACGCCGAGGACCGCCGGGGTGAGTCGCATCGGGCAAGGTTACGTCGTCTTGTTCGTCTCGCCAAGGCGCACGAAACCACCGAACGTCAACACCCAGCGAAAGGCGCGGTGGATGGCGTTCGTCGCGCCGGAGGGGGACGATTTCCCCGTGAGGCGGTCGATGCCACGGAGGAGCAGCAAGAGCAGCCCGAGCAGACCGAGGCCAAGTCCCCAGAAGGGGAAGACGAGGACAAAAAAGACGAGAGCGAACGGCAGCAGAATGAGCGGCGCGATCGGGAGAAGCGTGAGTTGTGCGGCAGCGGCGGCGATCATGAGTGGCTCCAAGCGGTCCAATGGGATCCCTTTCGGAATCTAGCGAGCGGAGTACTGGTCAGCGTGCATACTTCCAATTGCGCGCCTTCCCTTCCGCGATCCATTCGACCGCCTGTGCGACGCGTTTGTCGCGCGTTGCCTCCGTCTTCGCCTCGGTGATCCACTCGATGTACTCGCGCCGGTGGCTGGGAGGGAACGCCTCGAAGGCCGTGAGGGCGCGCTTGTTTTTCTTTATGGCCGCCATGAAGTAGCTCGGCATGGGAAGCTCGGGGCGCTTCTTCGCCGGGCGCGCGACCTTCACGCCCTCCTCGTTGAGCTTCATCGCCTTCCTGATAGAGGCGACGAGCACCTTCTTCGCCGGCAGATCTTTCACGCTCGTCAACTTGCCGAACTGCGCCGCCGCTCCATCGCCATTGGCGCCGAGTGCCGTGCCGGTGACGAGTTCGCCTTTCCAGAAGTGGAATGCGCAGTGATGCTTGAACGCGACCATTCCGCACATGATTCCGTGATGCAGGAACGTGGGTGCGCGCCACTTCATCTCTTCCTGAACGTCGGGGCAGGCCTCGTGGACGAAGCGTCGTCAGAATCGGCTGAGCCCAGTCGGGGGAATTCGCGATGTAGGCGTCGAATTGCTTGTTGCGCATGAGCGAGAGGCGAAGGAACGCAGTTGGAACGAGGCGCCGCTCGGCAATATGAGGCCGCGCGGCAGAGAGCCGCCATCGCCGCCGCCTCCGATTCAGACGCTCAGGCGCCCATCCGGCCCGAACCGACCGCGTCGCCACGGGGTATACGGCGGGATATCCCGGCTCTCAACATCGGGCCCCCGGTCCTTTAAGATTCAGAATGCGCCTCTTCCGCTCGCTTCTTCTCCTCGCCTTGCCCGCTTCGACGGCCTTCGCGCAACAGGCCGCGCCGAAAAAGGTCTACACGCACGCCGACTCGATTCGTGGCGGCAACGGCCCCGGCCGGTCCTGGTGGGACGCGACCTTCTACGACCTGCACGTCAGTGTGAATCCGGCGGACAGCAGCATTCGCGGCTGGAACACGATCCACTACAAGGTGCTGAAGCGCGGCGGCGCGATGCAGATCGACCTCCAGGCACCGCTCGAGGTCGACAGCATCAAGCAGGGCGACGACTACATGACGCTGCAGCGCGACGGCAATGCGCTCTTCGTGATTCTGCGGTCGCCGCAGGTGATCGGATCGACGCGCGAAATCTCGGTCTACTACCATGGCAAGCCGCGGGTCGCGCGCCGAGCGCCGTGGGATGGCGGATTCGTCTGGACCACGGACAGCCTTGGCCGCCCGTGGATCGCGACGGCGGATGAAGGGCTGGGCGCGAGTGTGTTCTGGCCGGTGAAGGACTACCTCGCCGACGAACCCGACAGCCAGCGCGTCGCGATCACGTTGCCCGATTCGCTCATGGACGTGTCGAACGGCCGGCTGCGCTCGACGAAGCGCAATCCTGACGGCACCACGACCTACGAGTGGTTCGTGGTGAACCCGATCAACACGTACAACGTCGAGGTGAACGGCGGCCATTACGCCCACTTCTCCGACGAGTACATGGGCGAGAAGGGCAAGCTCACGCTCGATTTCTATCCGCTCGACTATCACGTCGACACGGCGAAGGTGCAGTTCCAGCAGGTCAAGCCGATGCTGAAATGCTTCGAGCACTGGTTCGGGCCGTACCCGTGGTATGCCGACGGCTACAAGCTGATCGAGACACCGCACCTTGGGATGGAGCACCAGAGCGGCATCGCGTACGGCAACAAGTACAAGAACGGCTACAGCGGCCGCGACCTCTCCGGCACGGGTTGGGGGATGAAGTGGGACTTCATCATCGTGCACGAGAGCGCGCACGAGTGGTGGGGGAACAACATCTCGGTGAAGGATCACGCGGACATGTGGGTCCACGAGAGCTTCGCGAACTACGCCGAGAACATCTACGCCGAGTGTCAGGATGGGAAGCGGGCCGGGGCGGAGTACGTGATCGGCAGCCGTCTGAACATCAAGAACGACGAGCCGATCATCGCCGACTACGGGGTGAACGGCGATGGCTCGGGCGACATGTATTACAAGGGCGGCGCGATGCTGCACATGATGCGCCTGATCATCGACAACGACGAGAAGTGGCGGTCGATCCTTCGCGGGATCCAGTCGACGTTCTATCACCAGACGGTGACAGGCGCGGAGGTGGAGTCGTACATCAACAAGCAGTCGGGGATCGATTTCGGGCCGGTGTTCAAGCAGTATCTGACCACGACGAAGGTCCCGGTCCTCGAATACAGGACGTCGGGCGGGCAGACGTCCTATCGGTGGACCAACGTGGTGCCCGGCTTCGCGATGCCGGTGCGGGCGAACGGCCAGTGGCTCAAGCCGACCGCGGAGTGGAAGACGATGCCGAAAGCGGAGACGATCGTCGTCGAGCCGGATTTCTATGTCGAGGTGAAGCGGGTCGAGCCCTGACGGACGCACGGCATTCGAGCGTCAACGGCTAATTCACGGGATCAGGGGGATCTTTCAGATCGTGTGGATGGCCGTTCGATTCTCGGCTGATGCGCGCAGCGACTGCACGGCATTTGCCGGGGTGGACGCGGCGAATCCTGGCTTCCGGCCCGAAATGGAGCAGCAAGCCCACTTCGAGACCGGTCGCTCGGAGATAACTGCGGAGTTGTCGGTCAGCGATCGGGCTCAAGCGCTCGGTCGCTTTGATTTCGACGACCACCTTTGCGTCGACGATCATGTCGAGACGGTGCGAGCCGATGATTTCCCCTTCGAACCAGACCGCGGCTCTCGCTTCGCGAGCCACCGCGTGCCCCGAACGCTCCAGTACGCGCGTTAGAGCATTCCCGTACACCCGCTCGAGAAAGCCATACTGCAACTCGTTGTACACGCGAAAGAACGCGCCGATGATCGCGCGCGTGAGCTCTTCGTCGCGTAACGCCCCGTCGTTTCGCATATCGACAAGATCCTATCAATCGACAGGATCCCCATCATCAAAAGACATCCAACTCAACCATTCGCATGCCCCGTCGAACCGCGCGACAAACCTGATCCTCGCCATCGCCTGTCTCGTGCTGCTCACCGCCCACGCAGCGCGCGCCCAGACCCTCGAATCGATCTGGTACTCCACCCCCGACGAGAAGAGCACCGCCAGCTTCCTCGCCCACGCCGATCGGATCTCGGTCATCGCCCCGCAGGTCTTCAGCCTCGACGCCAAGGGAACGATCCACGGCACCATCGACCCACGGATCGTCGCCACCGCCCGCGCCAAACACGTGAAGGTCATCCCCCTGGTCATGAATCCGGGGTTCGACCAGGCGCTCATCCATACGGTGATCACCACACCGGCCATCGCCCGACGCGCCGCGACGAACATCGCGGCGCTCTGCCGCGACAACCACTTCGACGGCATCCAGTTCGACATCGAGAACGTCAACGTCCGCGACCGCGACGCCCTCACGGCGTTCATGCGCAACACCGCCGCCGAGCTCCATCGGGTCGGCTGCTCGGCGTCCGCCGCGGTCGTCCCACGCACGAGCGACGACCCGGGACCAACGTCATACCACAAATGGATGTTCGAGAACTGGCGCGGGGTCTACGACTACAAGGCGCTCGCCGAAGCGCTCGACTTCCTCTCCTACATGACGTACGCCCAGCACGGCGGAAGCTCCACGCCGGGCCCGGTCGCGGGCTACACCTGGATGAAAGACTGCCTCGAGTTCGTCCTCTCCCTCGGCGTCCCGCCGGCCAAGATCTCCCTCGGCGTTCCGGCATACTCGGACCACTGGGCGTCGACCTTCACCACCAAGGACGGCGCACGCGTCCGCGGGCACGACATCAGCTACGCCCGCGCCGAATCACTGGCGGCGAAGGGCGGCGTCCGGCTGGCGTGGGACGAGTTGGACAAGGCAGCATGGGCCATGTGGCCCAACGACGGCCTCTACGAGCACCTGTGGGTCGAGAACGCCCGCGCGTTCGCGGCGAAGGTCGACCTCGCCCGCCAATACCACCTCCGCGGGTACTCCGTCTGGGTACTCGGCCTCGAGGATCCTGTTATTTGGAAACAGTGAAGACGGAGGGGCGATGATGGCGGCGCGGCAGGTCGCCGCGCCGCCATCGCGCGTCGTCAGCTGCCGACGGCGTGCCGAACCTGCACGTCGGGCGTCGCGACCAGCACCGTGCCGAGCAGCGGGCACCGCGCCTTGAAGCCGTCGACCAGCGCCTTCGCCTGCGCGTCGGTCACACCCCAGAGGGTCACGTCGACCGTCACCGAGTTGAACGTCGTCACGCCAGGACGCGCCTGATTCGCGCGATCGACGACGCCGTGGATCTTCACGGCGACCTTCTCGAGCGGCACGTTGTCGCCGCGCGCGATCACATGGATCAACTCGACGCCGCACGCGGCGACGCCGGACAGAAATGACTCGGCGGGCGTGATCTCTTCGCCCGGACAGTCGTTCTGGATCGGCCCGTCGACGATGAAATGATGGTCGCGGGCGCTGCACATCACCCGACCGAAGATGTCGGTCGACCGAGCAGCGATGTCGTACTCACGGAGAGTGGTCGGAGGAGCAGTCATGCGATGAATGCTGGACTGTTCCGCGCCGCTCGGCAAGCGCCGACGTGAAACTCGGCGGCGTGACCGCGGCGACGCTCGCCCGACTCACCCCGCGGCGTCCAGCAGCGCGCGATCCTCGGCGTCGAGCACCAGATCGGCCGCGGCGATGTTCTCCTCGAGATGCTTGACCTTCGACGTCCCCGGAATGACGAGCATCGCGGGCGACCGCGCGAGGAGCCACGCCAGCGCGACCTGCATCGGCGTCGCCTGCCGGCGCGACGCGACCGTCTCGATCGCCGCGCGTGCGCGATCGTTCGGGCGACGCCGCGGCTGATCGGACGTCCGCAACGCACCGCCGTCCAGCGGATACCAGGGGATGAACGCGATCCCCTCCCGCTCGCAGTACTCGACCACGTCGTCCCAGCGACGATCAGAGATGTTGTATTTGTTCTGCACCGACACGATCGGCACCACCTTGCGCGCCGCCTCGATCTGCTCGACGCTGACCTCCGACAGGCCGACGTGCTTCGCCTTCCCCGACGCGATGAACTCGGCGAGGACGCCATACTGCTCGTCGGCCGGCACCTTGTCGTCCACGCGGTGCAACTGCCACAGATCGATCCGATCGACGCCGAGCCGCTTCAGGCTGCCGTCGAGCGCGCGACGCAGATGGTCCGGGGTTCCGTTCTCCGTCCACTGATCGGGTCCGGAACGCTCGAACCCGCCCTTCGTCGCGATCACGACGTTCTCCGGATACGGGCGCAGCGCCTCGGCGATGATTTCCTCCGAGACATTCGGACCGTAGGAATCCGCGGTGTCGATGAAATCGACGCCAAGCTCCACGGCGCCCCGGAGTACCCGGATCGCCTCGTCGCGGTCGTCGGGCTCGCCCCAGATGCCGCGACCGGTAATACGCATCGCGCCGTACCCCATGCGATGAACGGTGAAATCGCCGACGCGAATGGTCGATGGTGTGGACATGTGTCGTCAGGAATCAGGGTCAGAGCCGGTGGGACTCAGTCGGCGAAGAGCGCTGTCGTGAGATAACGAGCCCCGGAATCGGGGGAGATCATTGCAACCCGCTTGCCGGGTCCCAGCTCGCGAGCGATCTGGAGCGACGCCCATGCGATCGCCCCGCTCGACATACCGACGAACAGTCCTTCCTCGCGCGCCAGCCGGCGCGCCAGCGGAAACGCGTCCTCCTCCCACGCCTTGATGATCCGATCCACGACCGAGCGGTCGAAATTCGCCGGCACGAAGCCCGGCCCCATCCCCTGGAATTGATGCGCTCCTCGTTCCTCGCCCGAGAGCACCGCCGACCGCGCCGGCTCGACCGCGACGACGAGGATGTCCGAACGCTGCTCCTTGAGGAAGCGGCCGACACCGCTGATCGTGCCCCCCGTTCCCGATCCGTAGACGAACGCATCGAGCTGTCCTTCCATCGCTTCCCAGAGCTCGGGCCCCGTCGTCTCGTAGTGCACCCGCGGATTCGCCGGATTCTCGAATTGATGCGGCATCCACGCACCGGTCTCCGCGCTGATCCGTTTCGCCTCGGCGATGGCGGCGATCATCCGCAACTCGGGATCGGTCAGCACCAGCTCGGCCCCGTAGGCGAGCAGCGTGCGCTTGCGCTCTTCGCTCATCGACGACGGCAGGCAGAGAATGAGTCGGTATCCGCGGGCCGCCGCGACCTGCGCCAGGCCGATGCCGGTGTTTCCCGACGTCGGCTCGACGATGGTTCCGCCGGGCGCCAGCAGACCGCGACGCTCGGCGTCGAGGATCATGCCGAGCGCCGTCCGATCCTTGATCGAGCCCCCCGGGTTCATCCCCTCGAGCTTGATGAAGACGTCCGCCATGTCGGGCGTGACGATGCGCTCCAGGCGCGCGATCGGCGTGTGGCCGATCGCCGAGTCGACGCGAACTCCGGGTGCGGCAGTCGGTGATGCGAGCATGCAACTCCTCTGAGCGAAGGCGATCGGCGACAAAAAAAGGCCGCTCGTTGTGAGCGGCCGGGAAGAATGCTGTGAGAGATCTCAGATCGCGCGTACGCGCGCGTGGATCATCCGGCCGCTGGAGGATGACAGGCGATGCGACAACAACAGGGACACGCGCACGCGCGACGGGCCGCGCACGAGCAGTGCGCGAGGTCGTCGACGAGGAGGCGGGCATCCAGCGGCATATCGGATAAACTAACCCGCTCGCGCGACCGCGCGAGCGGGTTCGTCATTGCGCTCGACCGCCGGCTCAAGGAATCGCGTCGAGCCTCTGCTGCAATTCGCGCTGCCGCGCATTCGCGCGCTCGGCGAAGCAGGTCGCCCGATCGCGTGCGAAGAGCACCCGGCCGTCGCTCACCTTGCCGCAGGCTTCGTTGCGCTCGGTGGTCCACTGGCGCTGCGACTGACGCAGTTCCTCGACCTCCGGCGGGTCGGCCGCACCGTTCGCGACACCGGCCTCGCGACGCATCGCGCCGATCAACTGCTGGAACACGTCGTTCATGCCGCGGTCGCTGCGATCGATGGAACTGTTGAGGCACTGCCGCTGATCGTCGAGCGTCGGCGAATCGCAGACGTCGAGCGACGGGTTGCGAATCATCGAATCCGGCATGAGCACGGTCGACGGAGGCGTGGCCGGAGCGGTGGCCGGAGGGGTGGCCGGAGGGGTGGCCGGAGACGTCGCGGCCGGCGGCGCTGAGGTCCGCGGCTCGGACGGCATCGACGGGACCAGCGACGACGGCGGAGTGACCGGCGTGGGAATCGCCGGCATCGGCGTCGGCGTCGGAGCGGGCGTCGTGCGACCGAAGGTGTCGGGCGCCGGAGTCGGCGGGACGATGGCCGGCGCGTAGGTGTTCGGATAGTTGCGCGCGTCGGGCTGCGCCGGCGCCACGTCCCCCGCGGCGCGCCGCTCGGTCGTGTCCGGGCGAGTGACGACGGTCTCCGGACCACGGCGGCGTCCGAACAGCATCATGCCGCCGATGACCACCGCGGCCAGGATAAGCAGCGACACGAGCATCCGGCCGAACCCGCCGCTTCGCTCGCGACGCACCACCGCCGGCTCGGGCGCCGGGCGTGCCTCGCCGCGTCGCGTCGGCGCGGTCGCACCCATGTCTTGATGGCGAGGCAGCTCGGGAACGAGCGCGGTCGTGAACGCGCTCACGTCCATGTCCTTCCCGCCGTTCATCCGGCGCGCGATGGCAGCGACGGTCGCCGCGTCGTTGGGCGTCTCGCCCGACGGATCGAAGGCGATCCGCATGTGCCCCGTGCCCTGCTCGAGCATGAATCCTTCCGGACTCACCGAGCGGTTCCGGATCCCGTGATCGCGCGCCCACGCGAGCACCGCGGCGAAGGCGCCGAGCAGCCCTTCGATCTGCGGGCGCGGGATCGCGCTTGCGGCGTCGCCGAGCTGGTCGAGCGTCGACCCGGTGACGCGCTCGCGGACGATCATGAAAGTCTGATCGTCGAGCCAGCGCGTCTCGAGGACGCTCAGGATGTTCGGGTGCGGATTCGCTCGAAGCAGATCGGCGTCCGCGGCGAACGAGCGCAGCATCGCGCTGTCGCCCGCCCGCGCGACGGTGATCGTCACGTCGCGGTTGAGGGTCAGGTCGCGCGCGAGATAGGTGTGGGTCCCGCCGCTATGCGAGAGCTCGCTGACGATCTGATACCGATCGCCAAGGCTGGCCGATAGGTCGTTCAATGAGTTGGGCTCCATGCCCAACCCATTGAGCGGAATTCATGCCGATCAGACCTTCGCGGCTTTCTCGGCCCGGACGTAGGTGAGCCAGCCGTGCGTGTCCTCGATACGGCCGTGCACGGTATCCAGGAAGCGCTGCTGGATCTGCTGAGTGATCGGACCACGCTTGCCGTTGCCGATCTCGATGCGGTCGACGCTGCGGATCGGCGCGACTTCGGTCGCCGTGCCACTCAGGAAGATCTCGTCGGCCGTGTAGAGCATCTCGCGCGGCATCTCCTGCTCGCGGAGCTCGAAGCCGAGGTCGCCCGCCATGGTGATCACCGCGTTGCGGGTGATGCCGTGGAGCAGCGTGCCGTTCACGTGCGGGGTGTAGATGATCCCGTTCTTCACGATGAAGATGTTCTGCCCGGAGCCCTCGCTGATCATGCCGTCGGGCGTGAGCGCGATCCCCTCGGCGTAGCCGTTGCGCAGCGCTTCCATCTTGATGAGCTGCCCGCTGAGGTAGTTGCCGGCGACTTTCGCCATCGCGGGGATCGTATTCGGCTGCATGCGGGCCCAGCTCGACACGCAGGCGTCGACGCCCTTCTCCATCGCGTCCTCGCCGAGGTATGCGCCCCAGGGCCAGCACGGGATGTAGGTCTCGACCGGGCTCTCGACCGGCACCATGCCGCTCGCGCCGTAGCCGCGCAGGACCATCGGGCGCACGTAGCAGCTTTCCAGCCCGTTCCGATCCACGACTTCGACGGCCGCCGCGACGAGCTCGTCGAGCGAGTACTTCACGTCCATGCGATACATGCGGCAGGAGTCCAGCAGCCGGGCGAGGTGATCCTCGAGGCGGAAGATCGCCGGACCGCGCGGCGTGTCGTAGCAGCGAATGCCTTCGAATGCGGACGAGCCGAACTGCATCGAATGCGCAAGAACGTGCACGGTGGCGTCCTGCCAGCGAATGAATTCGCCGTCGCGCCAGATCCATTCAGTCGCGGTGAGCTGAGCCATTGTTTTGACGGGCCTTCGGTTGGAGACCTTCGGAATATGGCCGCGACGACCGGGGCGTGGGAGGGATCCGTCGTCCTCCGGCCGCCCTCGGGCGCTAGAACGTCTCCGGAAGCATCTCGCGGCGGCCGGACAGATAGTCGACCGCCGCCACCAGCTTGGCGATGGGGATGGGCTTCTGCATCACGAGCCACGGCTTCGGTGCTTCGGAGAGATTCCAGAACTCGTCCGCCCAGCCGCTCACGTAGAGCGTCGGCCGCGATCCGACGCGCTGCTGGATCTCTTTCGCCAGCTCGGCGCCATCCGCGTCGGGGAGGCCGATGTCGAGAATCATCAGGTCGATCGCGGTGCCGACGCGATCGAGCACCTGGAGCGCGACGGTGCGGCTCCGCGCGGTGATCACGTCATAGCCGTGCGCGTCGAAGATCTGCTCGTAGGCGGAGCAGATGGCCGTGTCGTCGTCGACGATCAGCAGCAATGGACGGTCGGGCAGGAGATTCGACGCGGACACCAGAGACAGGCGCGATGGATGGTCCACGTCGTTGCGCGACGCGGAGCTCTGAACCCGAGAGTATCGGCCCGGCGTCGGAACCGCTTGAGGCACTGATGATGAACGTTTGTCCGTTCGGCAACGTAGAGGTGCACAGCTCAACCCGGACGGACCGATGAAGTTTGGTGCAATCTGCGCGCGGTGGCCAGCATCACGTCGTGCGGGCGCGGGTCGCGCCGCGGCGATCGGTGCCGCTGGCGCGGCCCTGGTGGCGTCGATCGCCGCGACGACGCCGCTCGATCCCGGCGTCTCGTTCCGCATCACGGCGACGACCAGGATCTATCCAGGCGACACTCCGCGCGGCCAGGACAACGAAGTGGTGCGCGGCCGAGGCGTCGCGGTGAACGGGCGTGCGCGCATCGAGTTTCTGGCGTTCACCCCCGCGCCGCAGGGTATCACGACCGACGACTTTCTGATCGCCGCCGATTCGGGGCATTCGTTCATTCTCCACTCGGCAACGCAGCGTACCACGCCCTCTGACGACCTGTTCGGCGGCCCGGCGGTCGTGGCTCTCGCCCGCGTCATGGGAGGCGGCGGCCGCGGCGGCTTTCCCGGCGGGCCTGGCGGCGACGCAACCGCTGGCGCGACGGGCGGTGCGCCAGGCGGTGCGCCAGGCGGCGCGGCAGGCGCAGCGCGTGGTGGACGTGGCGGTGGCTTCGGCGGCGCGCGCGGCGGCGGTGGCCGCGGCGGCGACGGCCCTCCGGGCGGACGCAGAGGAGGAGGTGCCGGTGGTCGTGGCCGCGGCGGCATCGGCAGCGGTTTTCTCAGCCAGGTCAATCTGCTCGACGTCTCGTTCAAGCTCGAGAAGCTGGGCGACGGCGAGGCGATCGACGGACGCCCGACGCAGCACGTCCGCATCACCGCCGACTACCGCATTCTCTGGGGCGACCAGAGCCTGCCGGCGCACGCGGTGACCGAGATGTGGACCGCCAGGCTTCCCGCCGGGATTCCCAACCCCTTCGAGCCGCTGGTGGTCGCCGATCAGTCGACCGACGGACCGCTGATCGAGTATGCGCTCAAGCTGCGCCGCGTGCGCGACCAGCTCGAGGGCACGCCGGTGAAAGTGGTGACCACGACCACCATCGGCGAAGTGCGCGACGTGGTCGCGTTACAGGGTCTGGTCGGCCAGGACCCGACGGTGGACCATCTCACCGTGGTGCAGCAAACGGAAATTCGCAGTGTGACGGCCGCGGACGTCGATCCGAAGCTGGTGGCCGTCACTGCCTCCCCCGATGAATAACTTTCGGTATGACCATTCGCCTCTTCCCTGACTCCTTCGCGTCGCGCGCGCTCATCGTCGCGGCGTTCGCGCTCACGGCGTGCGGCAAGTCCGCCGGCACGTCCACCGCTTCGACCTCGCCGGCTCCGGCGCCCGCTGGCGCCCCGGCCGCCTCCGCGCCGACGAACATCTGGGGCGGTGTCTACACCGCCGCGCAGGCCCAGCGCGGCGCGGGCCTCTTCACGTCGACGTGCGACAAGTGCCACGGCGAGAAGGCCGCGAACACGCCCGAAGACGCTGGCCGCCTCGTCGGCCGGGAGTTCTTCGACCTGCTCGACGGCGTAACGCTGGACCAGCTCTTCACGCAGATCCAGACGACCATGCCGGCCGACAATCCGAAGACGCTCCCCTCGAAGGACGTCGCCGACATCATCTCGTATCTGCTGTCGCGGAACGAGTTCCCCGCAGGCGCGTCCGCGCTGAGTGAGAACCCCGAACAGCTCAAGGGGCTGAAGATCGCGCCGCGGCCATAGGGCTCGCGCTCGCGCGAGTCACTCCGGCGGAGGCCGGCCCGTCGAATCCGCGGGAGTCGGCGGCGCCGGCGGCGGATAGTCGTTCTGAGGAATCTTGAATTGGGCGTCGGCGGGATCCGACTTCCCCATCACGCGGTTCGCCACGTAGTCGCCGATCTTCGGGCCGAACTTGAAGCCCTCGGCGTTGCCGCCGGCGGCGATCCACACGTTGCTCCACTCCGGGTGCGTGTCGATGATGAAGTTGCCGCTCACCGTCGACTCGTAGTGGCACGAGTGCGTCTGAGCGACCGGTGCATCCTTGAGCAGCGGAAACCGGTGCGCGACGAACCGGCGCGATCCGTCGATGCGCGTCTGGTCCGCCCACCGGTCACTCGTATCGGGATCCTGTTGCTGCGGCGGCACCTCGGCGGGCTGGTTCGCGCGTCCGGCGGCGGGGCGCGCGGCGTTGGCGGTGTTGCTGCCGACGTCGGAGGCCGTTCCCGCTGTCGACGCCGAAGCGTTCGCGCCGGCTGTCGCCGCCTGCGCGGGCGTCGGCGCACGCTCGGCGCCTCGCACCCGGAAGCCGCGGTTGTCGACCGGCAGCGCCGGCCAGCCGGTGACGCCCGGGAAGTTGTAGGTCGGCAGATTCGGGTAGGTGAAGCGGTGGTCGCCGACCGGCGTCGCGAAGTACACCACGTAGCCCATCGGCACACGCGTCTTCTTCGCGAAGAGCTCGGGAAACGTCTTGCCGAGCCACGGACCGACGGCGAAGACGAAGGTGTCGGCCCGCAGCGTCTCGCCCGTGTCGAGCGCGACCTCCTCGAGCCGGCCATTCGAGAACTTCGAAGGCGTCGCGCGTCCGATGACGATCTTGCCGCCCAGCGCCTCGAAGGCTGCCGCCGCGGCCTGAGTCGCGCGGCGTGCGCGAACGACGCCCGCGTCGGGCTCGTACAGGATCGCCGTGATGTCGTCGATCGACAACACCGGAAAGGCCTTCCGCACGTCGTCGGGATTCAGGATCTCGTATGGGATCTTGTTCCTGTCCCACCACACCTTGCACCGGAGCTGGAAGCTGTCCCATTCGGGCCGGAAGATCATGTCGCCGCAGACGTGAAAGAGGTTGAGGCGAAGCTGCTTGCCCCACTCTTCGTCGAACTGCTTCCACATCGTCATCGACTGTCGCGCCCAGAGGGTCCAGAGCTCGCCCTGCGCGCCCGGCCGATCGCCGTACGAGGAGCGCACGCCGCGGGTCTCGTCGCCCGACGTCGACCGCGCGTTCCCCGGCCCGTACGCGTCGACCAGCGTCACCGTCGCCCCCATGCGACGCAGATTGAGCGCCGTGAAGCTCCCCCAGACTCCAGACCCGATCACGACCACTTCTGGCGCGGCTCCCGCCGGCCGGACGGCGCCGAGTCGCGTCGTGTCGAGCGCCGGCAAGCCGCCTCCGATTCCGCCCATGAAGAGCATTCCTGCGCCGGTCCCCGCCGCCTTGATGAAATCGCGACGCGGCAGTCCGCTCGCATCGCTGGGGGAGGGAGGATTGGGCTCAGGAGTGGAACGGGGGCTCGAGTCGTCGATCATCGTCGGTGGGGTGTATGGACGCTGGACAGTAATCGATCGCATGGAACGCGCGAAGCGCGCGGCGGTGACGCCGCCGGCTCGACGTCACTTCATTCCGGCGTGCGTCAGCGCGGCCTTGCCGCCAACGATCGGAATCACGAACGACGACTTCGCGAGATCGATCGTGAGCTCGGTGCCCGCCTTTGGCCACAAGGTGAATTCGCGGTCGCTCGACATGATCATGACGCCGAGCCGCTTTCCGGCCGGAATGAATTCGTCGTCGGGCTGGAGGTCGAAGGTGACGTCGTAGAACGTGCCGGGAGTGAGGGGCTCCTGCGGCGTCAGCGACGCGTAGTTGCCGCCGTTGGTCAGCGACTTGTGATTCTGGATGTCCGCCCAGCCGTGAATGATCACGCCGGCATGGCTCTGCGAGCCGGCGCGCGTGGAATCGTAGGGAAGCATGACGAGCCAGACGCTCAGGTTCGCGGCCGGCTTGTTCGCGGCGACGCGCAGGGTCACGCGCGGCGTGCCCGAGATGTGCACTGTGTCGGTGAAGGTCGGCGTCGCCCACAGCAGACGATTCGGCGAGCGGGCCGCGCTCGCCAGCGCGCTTCCGCTGAAGGCGACGTCGTCGACCAGCGTCTCCCGACCTGCCCTCGCGGACTCGAATGAGAGATCTCCAATTCCCTGCCCGCCCGCCGCCGGGTGGAACGTGACGGGCGCCGCGCCCGGGACGGGAAACGACGCGAATGGCATCGGCGGCGCCGTGGCCCTGCCGCGGCCGCCCCCCGCCGCGACTCCCGCCGTCGGATTCGCCGGCTGCGGAAACGGCGACTGCGAGCCGGCGTCCTGAACGATCCAGACCGGCGGATCCTTCTCGACGCCGTTGTCGACGCCGTACAGATAGTGCGAGAACCAGCGGTTCAACATCTCCATCGGCGGATTGCCGCCGTGCCCGCCCTGATGCAGGTACATCGACACGGGCAGTCCGCGCGCCTTCATCTCGTCGTAGATCCGCACGCTGTGCTCCGGCATCACGTTGTAATCGTTGAAGCCGTGCGCCAGCAGCACCGCGGACTTGATGTTCTTCACGAACGGCAGCAGGTCGCGCGCGGCCCAGAACGCGTTGTAGTCGCCCGTCGCACGATCCTGCCCCTTCGGTCCCGCGAAGACGCCGTTCTTCCAGATGCGATCGCACGTGGCACGATTCGCCGTCTCGCCGCTCGCGATGAAGTCGTACAACACGTCGACGTCCTCGCCGAGGTAGCCGCCGGGCGACCGCACCAGGCCGTTGGAGCGGTAGTAGTGGTAGTACGAGGTGTTCGGCGACACCGGCACGACCACCTCGAGCCCTTCGACGCCGGTCGTCGCCGCCGCGAGCGGCAGCGTGCCCTCGTACGAGGTGCCGATCATGCCGACCTTGCCCGTCGACCACGAGGTCGCGCTGATCTCGGTGTTACCCGTCGGCGACGTGTAGCCCTTCGCGCGGCCATTGAGCCAGTCGACGACGAACTTCATCGCCATTCGTTCGGGATAGTCGCCGACGGTCGGGCAGCCCTGCGAGAGTCCGGTTCCACTCGCCTCCGAGTGCACGACGGCGAACCCGCGCGGCACCCACTGCGCGACGAGCGCCGGCGAGATCCGCGGCCGCGAGGGCCGGAAGTCCGGCCCCGGCATCGGACCGCGGGGCCGCGGCTGGTCGTGCAGCTCCTGCTCGACGTCCCAGTTCACCTGGCCGCGTGCGGTGCCGGCGTAGTACGGACTCGACCCGTAGAGCACCGGCACCTTGAGCCCTTCCGTCTTCGTCTGACCGGGGCGCGTGACGTCGACGTGCACGCGATCCTTCCTTCCGTCGCGATCGGTGTCGAAATCGGTCTCGACCCACAGCTCTTCGCGTATCCACGCCGACGTGTCCTGAAACGCGGGAACGATCTGCGCCTGACCGTTCACGAAGATGGGCGCGGCCTTCTGGCCGGCCGCCGTCGCGGCGGCGCCGAGCGACAGCGCGAGGGTGGAACCAGCGACGACGGAACCGCGACGAAAGACGCGACGCATGTGGGATCCCTGGCGTGATTGGCAGACGCGAAGATACACCCCGTACACGGCTGTCGAAACTCGAGGCGGACGGTATTATTGGCCAGAACGAAACCCCGCCCGGAGGCGCTGTTCGATGCGTGTGAGTCGATTGACCGTGATTGGTTCGATGATGGCCGTTGCCGGCTGCGCCAGCGCCGCGGCGACCACCACGGCCTCGAACCCCGCCATCCTCACGCCTCTCGGTGCACGCCTCACGCCAGCCGCGAAGACCGGTCCCACGGTGCCGCTGCGCTTCGATCCGAATGCGAAGGTCGTCATCGCGCGCATGGCCAATCTGCCCGCGGCGCCCTTCAGCCAGGCGCAGGCATCCCGCGGTCGCGACGTCTACGAAGCGACATGCGCGAACTGTCATCAGCCGGGCCAGTTCATCGGCCAGCGGTTCGTCGACGACTGGAACGATCGCCGCGTCGGCGACTTCTATTCGCTCGTCCGCGCGACGATGCCCGTCGACAACCCGGGCGGCATGAAGGAGCAGGAATATCTCGACGTCGTGGCGTATCTCCTCCAGGCGAATCACGCCCCCGCGTCACCCGACAGCCTCAGCGCCGACACGACGATCATGCGAGGCCGCAAGATCTCGGTGCACCCCTGACGTTCGCCCGTTGACCGCATGCGGCGCGGAGCCGTTGCGCCGCCGCACGCATGCCCACTCGCCGGAGCCCGTGGAATGATCCGTCCGACCCGAGCCTCGACTCTCGCGGCCGTCGTCGCTGCCGCGGCGGCCCTCTCGTCTCTTGGCGCGCAGGCCAATGCGCCGGACATGCCGCCCCGCAACAGCGACCCGAATCCGTATCGCACGATCGAGGGCTGGGCGAAGATGCCGCCGGGGCGCACCTGGGGCTCCACGAGCGCGGTCGCCATCGACAACGACGGCACGAGCATCTGGGTCGCCGAGCGGTGCGGCGCGAACAACTGCGTGGGTTCGTCGCTCGACCCGGTTCTGAAGTTCGACGCGAAGGGCAACTTCGTGCGCAGCTTCGGCGCGGGAAAGATCCTGTCGCCGCACGGAATCGTCGTCGACCGCGAGAACAACGTCTGGGTCATCGACTGCACGTGCACCGTCGGCGGCGGACGCGGGCGCGGCGGGGCGGTCGAAGCGTCGGCGCCGGCCCCCGCGGTCGGCCACCAGATCTTCAAGTTCAGCCCCACCGGCGAGCTGCTCATGACGCTCGGCAAGCCGGGCGGCGGGCGCGGCGCGGAGTACTTCTGGCAGCCGAACGCGATGCTCATCGCGCCGGACGGGACGATCTTCGTGAGCGAGGGCCACTCGTCGGCCGCGGGCAGCGTCGCGCGGATCTACAAGTTCTCGAAAGACGGAAAGCTGATCAAGACATGGGGCCAGTTCGGCAGCGGGCCGGACGACCTCGATCAGCCGCATGCGCTCGCCATGGACTCGAAGGGCCGCCTGTTCGTCGGCGACCGGAGCAACAACCGGATCAAGATCTTCGATCAGGACGGCAAGCTGCTGGACGTATGGTACCAGTTCAGCCGCCCGAGCGGCATCGTCATCGACGCGAACGACAACATCTACGTCGCCGACTCGGAGTCCGGTTCGGTGGGCAACGGCCGCTCGCGGACCTGGACGCGCGGCATCCGCATCGGCAGCGCGAGGGACGGCTCGGTCGTGGCGTTCATCCCCGACCCCACGCAGAATCCGCCGAGCACGTCGTCGGCGGAGGGCATTGCGGTCGACCGCAACGGCGTGATCTATGGCGCCGAGGTCGGGGGGAAGCGGTTACAGAGACACGAGAAGAGATGAGAGTCGGGGGCAGGGAGGTGGGAGTGACGCGGGGCGAGTCGCGATGCGCCCACTCCCCACTCCCGGCTCCCGGCTCTTTCCCTACTTTCTCGGCAGCGTCAGCGCCACGAGCGACATGTTGTCGACCGCGCCCGTAGCGAACACGATGTACTGCTTGCCCTGGTGCATGAACGTCATCGGGACCGCAGTGTTCACGGCGGGAATCGACACCGCGCCGACCTGCTTGCCCGTCGTCTTGTCGAACGCGTAGAGCTGCGGCCCCGTCGGTGCGGCGGCATTCGCACCGCCCCGCCCGCCGCCACGCGCGCCCGCGGCGGCGCGACCGCCACCCGCGCCACCGCTCCGGCCCGTGCCGTGGATCAGCAGCGTCTTCGTGGTGATCACTTCGGGCTGACCACCGATCGCCGGAACGCGCGGCAGCTTCACGCCGGCGAACAGCGGATCATTCGTGGTGACTTCGCGCCAACGGTTGCCGTTCGGCACCCACCACTTCTTGTCGCCGCTCTTCATGTCGTACGCCGTGATGCCGCCCAGCTCCCTCGGCTTGAGGATCGACACACCCTGCTGCGGGTTCGGACCGATGTACGTCTGCACCTGAACTCGCGCGAACCCGCCGCCGCGCCCCGCCGCCCCAGCCTGCGCCACGTAGCCGGCCGGCGGCGGTGCCGCGCCGCCCTTGCCGCAGCTGTTGTGCGGAGACGTGTAGTTCAGCTCCGAGCAGGGATCCTTCGCGACGGCGATGGTGCTCAGCCCGGTCTGGCCGCCCACGTACAGCATGCCCGTCACCGGATCGGCCGCCGCGCCGCCGTCGATGTTGACGCCGCCGCTCGCCCCCGGCGCATACCACGAGCAGGTGTACTCCGACTTGCCGTTCTTCCCCTTCCCGTCGAGGGGTGATGCCGGAATGAAGTACGGCCCCATGCGACACTGCTTCGCCAGCTTCAGCGCCGAGTCCTTGATGGCCGGCGTGTAGTCGATGAGATCGGACTCGAGGAGCCCCTGCTGCGCGTATGGCGCCGGCTTGCTCGGGATCGGCTGCGTCGGCGACGTTTCCTCGCCCGGCACTTCACTCTGCAGCACCGGCTTCTCGACGATCGGCCAGATCGGCTCGCCGGTCACGCGATCGAAGGTGTAGATCCACCCCTGCTTCGTCGTCGACGCGATGATCTTCCGCGGCTTGCCGTCGATCGTCACGTCGAGGAGGTTCGGCGCCATCGGGATGTCGTAGTCCCAGATGTCGTGATGCACGAACTGGTAATGCCATTTCCGCTGCCCCGTCTTCACGTCGATCGCGACGAGGCTGTTACCGAAGAGATTGTCGCCGGGGCGATGGCCGCCGTATTCGTCGGTCAGCGGCATGCCGACCGGGATGTAGACGAGACCCAGCTCGGGGTCGGCGGAGTACGTGGCCCACGGGTCGTTCTTGCCGACGCCGTCGCTTCCGACCTTCGATCCGTTCTTCCAGGTCTCCGCGCCGAACTCGCCGGGCTGCGGAATGAGGTTGAACTTCCAGAGCTGCTTGCCGGTGCGGATGTCGAAGCCGCGCACGTAGCCCGGGATGTTGTGCTTCTTGATCGGATAGTAGCCGTGGATCGACGAATTGCCGACGACGACGACGTCGCCGACCACGATCGGCGGCGAGCTCGCGGCGATCTGGCCGTAGGACGGATCGATGCCCGTCGTGCCGTCGGCGCCGATCTTCTTCACGGGATCCCACGTCTCGCCGGGCTTCGCCGCGCGCAACGGATAGGCTTCGCTGATCTCGAGCGGCATGGTGTCGTCGACAGCGAGTTTCACGATCGGCAGGTCGAGTCCTTCCTGGATGTCGATGACGCCGTCCTTCCCGATGTTCGGATCGCCCTTTCCGGTCTTCGCGTCGATGAACGCGAGGTGGTAGCCCGGCGTGACGACGATGACGCGCTCGTTCGTGCCGTCGGTCCAGTAGGCGAGTCCGCGGCCGGCGAACTGGCGCGGGGCCTTCTGCCAGCGGATCCCTTCATCGATGCCCCACTCCCAGAGCGTCTTGCCCGTGGCGGGATCGATGGCGAACGCCTTTCGCCGATTCGTGGCGACGGTGAGCAGCCGTCCGTTCGCGTAGAGCGGCGTGGTGCGATAGTACTCGTCCTGTCCGTACTGCGCCGCGTTCCAGCGCCACGCGACCTGGAGCGAGTCGAAGTTGCCGGCGTTGATCTGGTCGAGCGGGGAGTAGCGGGTGCTCCAGGCATCCGCGCCCCAGTAGCGCCACTCGCCCGGCTTGTTGCCGCGCTCGAGGGCCGCGCCCTGCTCGGCGTTCGACTGCCGGGCGCGCATGAATACCGCCCCCGACACCGCGACGAGCGCGAGGCTGAGTATTCCATATTTGGCGGCCGCGCCCGATCTCCAACGTCGCGTCATGGGTTCATCCTCATTCCGGTGGGTGATGCACTCACGAGCATTTCACAGACTCTGCGACGACGACTCTGAACCGCACAACGAACACGAACGCGGGCCGAACGACGAACGCGAAGGCCGCAGAGGGACGCAGAGGACTGCGTGCAATCCGTTCGTCCGAACTTCGGCGATTACTCGTTCTGGCTTTATTGCGTGCCCTGCTTCAAGACTCGGTCCTCTTGTCCTGATTCTCCGTGCTGCTTCTTCGGTCTCTGCAGAGTTGCCTCCCCATTCGCACTCGGCTCGGCTGAAACGAGATCGCTCAGAGTCCTTGTGGTGACTTCTGCGCTTCTCTGCGACTCCGCGCCTCTGCGGTGAAAGAGCCGACGCCCTTCTGCTCTCCTCTGCGTCCTCCGCGTTCGTCTTCGCCCGTCTCAGCGCCCTCCACGGCGCGTATCGATCCAGAATCTCTTCAACGAATCCGCGTCCGGATAGAGCTCCGTCTTCCCCGTCGGCATCTCGTTCATCTTCAACAGAAACGCGACCACGTCCGCCACGTCCTCAGGCGCCAACGTCCCCGGATCGTTCTTCGGCATGTTGATCGCGATGAAGTTGTAGAGGTCCGACACCGGCTTCGCCTGCCACCAATCGGCGAACACCTGCCCGGTGTGCGACGTCGGCGAATGGCACGACCGGCAGCTCGTCCCGTAGACGGCTTCGCCGCGCTCCGCCTGCTCGGCGGTGTACACACCGACGCGCGTCGACGGCCCCTTGGGAGTCGTCCGCGACTTCGCGTCGGATGGCGCGGCCATCGCCGGATCCATCGCACCCGACACGGGCGCCGCGGCCAACGTCGCCGGCGACGAATCGGCCGTCGTCTTCGCCGCGCTGTCAACACTTACCGCCGCCGCGGTCGTATCGACCGGCGGCTGGTCCTTCGACCCACACCCGACCGACGCGACCACCGCCACCACAACCGACCACCGCACCGCGAACGAGAGGTATGAAGACATGAAAGCCAATCGATTCGAATGAACCTGAGGGGACGATCGGATCGCGCGCCGAGTGTCACTCGCCATCGCGCGCCGCGGCCAACGCATCGCCCGACGCGCCGAGCCTACGGTAGCCGAGCGTCATCGCCCAGGCCGCGCCGCCAATGACGAGCGCGAGCATCGACGCTCGCATTACGCCAGCCGCAAAAGCCGCGTTGAGCGGCGGCAACTCCCACTGATACTCGCGCAGCACGGCCCACCGCGCCAGCATCCAGTGCCAGGCCGTATGCGCCACGAACGCCGAGAGAATGATCGTGCCCATCCGCTCCGCGACCACCCGGCGGAACAGGACATTCAACACCGGGATCGCGAGCGCCAGCACGAAGATCTGCCCGAGCTCGACGCCGACGTTGAACGCCACGAGCGACGCGGCGAGATGACTCCCCGCGAATTGCAGCGACTCGCGGAGCGCGAACGAGAACCCGAACCCGTGGACGAGCCCGAAGCCGAACGCCACCATCCAGCGCCGCTCGAGCTTCGCGCCGACGATGTTCTCGAGCGCCATGTACACGATCGAAAGCGCGATCAGCACCTCGATCAACGGCGGAAACCACAGCGCGGTCGGCGCGAATCCGGCCGCCGACGCCACCAGCGTGATCGAGTGCGCGACTGTGAACGCGGTCACGATCGCGATGAGCGGCCGCAGCTTCCGAAACGGAATGACCAGGCAGAAGACGAACAGCAGATGATCGATGCCGTCCAGAATGTGCTCGAAGCCCAGTGCGACGAAGCTCAGCGCGGCCTGGTACCAGCGCGGGTCGAGTCGCACCAACCCCGGGTCCCCGAGATACTCGAACGCGCGCTCTCCGCCCGACGGCGGCAGAAAGCGCAGCACCGTCGTCGTCCGCACGCCGAGCCGCGCGAGCGCGGGCCGGATCGCGAAATTCGACTGGTCGGAGGCGATCGCGTACTCGAGGACGACGTCGAGCATCGCCTGCCGCCACTGAATCTCCGTGTCGTCGGGCAGGCGGGGCGACCGCGCGTTCGCGACCGCCGCGTCGTACGACTCGAACGATCGATCCGACGGCAGCGAGATGTGCGTCGCGACGATCGCGGGCGCCGGAAGCTCGACGCCATTCTCGAGCACATGCAGCTCGTTCGCGATCCAGAGCGTGACGGCGTCGTTCAGCAGCGGATCCACCTTCGCGACGTCGAGGTATCCGGGCCCGCGCTCCGGAAAGTTCACGTCGCGCATCGCCTCGAGCGGCGCGCGCAGCACCACGCGCAGCGCCTTCCCCTCCGGCTTGATGAACGCCAGGACCTTCACGCTCGGCGGGATGTCGTGCGCGAACGGCGTGCGCGGAAGCGCGACGACCAGCGTCAACGCGATCGCGAGTGCGAGACCTAGCCGACCGAGAGCGCCTCGAAGTAGAATCACGGCGAGAAAATACCATGCGTACATGGGGTACGCACGCACCGGCCGCACGGCCGGCGGAATGGGTCTGGAGAGCTCAATGATCCGACGCAGTGTCGTCCCGGCGGTCGCGCTCATCGCCTGCGCGGTTGCCGCCCACGCGCAGACCGCGAAGCAGGCGCCGCGGTTCGAGGTCGACCCGATGTGGCCCAAGCCCCTGCCGAACCGATGGATCCTCGGCTCGGCGACCGGGGTGGCGGTCGATGCCCGCGACCACATCTACGTCCTCAACCTCATGGACAGCTTCAACGCGCGCACCGAGAGCGGCGCGGCCACGACGCCGCCGACCGGCGAATGCTGCACGCCCGCGCCCGCGGTCCTCGAGTTCGACGCGACCGGCAAGCTGGTGGGCAACTGGGGCGGCCCCCGTGCGGGCGTCGAGTGGCCCGTGGCGAACGCCGGGATCGCGGTCGACGACGCGGGCAACGTCTGGGTCGGCGGCGCGGGCGGCACCGATACGCGGATCTTCAAGTTCGGTCGAGACGGCAAGCTGGTCGCCGCGTTCGGCGTGTCGGGCGCGACGACGCTCATTGGATCGCGGGCCGGCGCGCCCGATACGGCCTACGGCGGTATGTCGCCCGCCCGCGGCGGCGCGGTCCAGGCTGGACGCGGCGGCGGTCGAGGGGGCGGTCGCGGTGCGGCCCCCTCGCTGCCGGCGAACAGCGCGGACATGGACGCCTTCGGCGGCGCGATGGGCTTCGCCTTCGACAGGGGGGCGAACGAAGTGTTCGTCGCCGACGGCGCCCGCAATCATCGCATCGCCGTGATCGACGCGACGACCGGCGCGATCAAGCGCATCTGGGGCGCATACGGCAACAGGCCCGACGACGCCACCGCGACGTATTCGCCGAATGCCCCGCTGTCGAAGCAGTTCGCCGGCGTGCGCTGCGTGAAGATCGCGAACGACGGACTCGTTTACGTGTGCGACTCGATGAACGATCGCATCCAGGTCTTCAAGAAGGATGGCTCGTTCGTGAAGGAGATGCAGGTCGCCCCGAAAACGCTCGGCGCCGGCTCCGTGTGGGACATCGCCTTCTCGCGCGATCCCGGACAGAAATACCTCTACGTGGCCGACGGCCAGAACATGAAGGTCCGGGTGCTCGACCGCGAATCACTCGCCGAGCTGTACGCGTTCGGCGACGGCGGGCGTCAGCCGGGCCAGTTCTACGCGATCCACAGCATCGCCACCGACTCGAAAGGCAACATCTACACGACCGAGACCTACGAGGGCAAGCGCGTGCAGAAGTTCAACTACAAGGGCGTCGGTGCGGTGACGACGGACAATGCCGGCGTGGTCTGGCCGGCGAAGAAGGGAGGTGCGCGATGAAACGGCGCAATCTCCTCATCGCCGGCGCGCTGGTCGCGTCGATCGTCGCGCTGGGCATGGGACAGCACATGCTCGACGCGTCGTCGCGCGTGGCCGCGGTGACGGCGCCGTCATTCGAAGTCGACCCCATGTGGCCCAAGCCCCTGCCCAACCACTGGATACTCGGCAACGTCATCGGCGTGGGCGTCGACGCGAACGACCACGTGTTCATCGTGCATCGCAACGACACGTTCGATGCGACCAGGGAGGCCGGCGCCGTCGCCAAACCGACGCCGATCAGCGAGTGCTGCGTCCCTGCCCCCCCGGTGATCGAGTTCGATCCTGACGGCAACATGATTCGCGCCTGGGGCGGCCCCGCTCCGGATCACGACTGGCCGGAGTCGAACCACGGTATCGCGGTGGACGACAAGAACAACATCTGGATCGGCGGCAACGGCACGTGCCCAGCCGGCGGACGAGACAGGTGCGTGGCCGGCGCCGGCGACTCGTTCATTCTCAAGTTCACGCACGACGGCAAGTTCCTGCAGGAGATCGGCACGCCCTTCCAGGCCGTGAACAGCAACAGCACCGAGCACTTCGGGCGCGTCGCCAAGATCTCGTTCGACGCGAAGGCGAACGAGGCCTTCGTGGCCGACGGCTACGGCAACAAGCGCGTGGCCGTGCTCGACATGAGCACCGGGAAGATCAAGCGCTTCTGGGGCGCGTACGGCAACGTTCCCTCCGACTCGAACCTCGGGCCGTACGACCCGTCGGCGCCGCCCGCGAAGCAGTTCCGCAATCCGGTGCACTGCGCGGAGCCGAGCAACGACGGGTTGATTTACGTCTGCGATCGCCCGAACGACCGCATTCAGGTCTTCAAGAAGAACGGCGAATTCGTGAAGGAGAAGTTCATCAAGCCGCAGACGCGCGGCGACGGCTCGGTGTGGGACATCGCCTTCTCGAAGGATCCCGCGCAGAAGTACATCTATCTCGCGGACGGCAAGAATGAACGCGTGTACGTGATGGACCGGCAGTCGCTCGAGATCATCACCCAATTCGGCGACGGCGGGCGCCAACCCGGGCAGTTCTTCGCCGTGCACAGCATCGCGACGGACTCGAAGGGCAACATCTACACGACCGAGACCTACGAGGGGAAGCGCATCCAGAAGTTCGTCTACAAGGGGCTGAAGAGCGTGGAGCCAAATCAGGGCGTGGTCTGGCCGAAGCCCTGAACACCTGAGGCTCGCCGGCGCATTCGCCTCACCGCGCCCCGCCCGCCGTCGAGCGTCGAATCCCCATCGACCCTCGACGGCGTTTTCTTCGGGCCCGTCCGTTCAGCTAGACCGTCGCGAGCGTGGACTCGAGCCAGCGCTCGAGGTCTTCGCGGGTTCCGAGCACATGCGCGTGTGTGTGGAGCTCCGGGTGAACCTGGTCCGGCGGATAGCCGGTCGGCTCGTTGTTCTTGGCACTCACGATCCAGGAGTGCCGCTGGTCTCGCTCCCGCCCCTTCATGAGCGTGCGCGGCGCTTCGTTCAGCAGCGCCGCGACGGCGCCGTACGTGGCGCGCTGCCGACCGCGGTCGAGCGCGTCGATGATCTGGTCCAGCGTGGGATGCGACATCGTGCCTCCGTCTCCGAGTTTGCGGACGGGGGCAATCTGTGCACGCCTTGCGAGGAACCATCACCAATCCAACGCAGCCGGAAGCACTCCAGCGCGCTGCGATCAACCGCCCGAGTCCTACCGGCTCGGGAATGGAATGGGCGGCGGCAACTGATCCGCGAAGCGCCACGCCGACGCTCCCTTGCGAGTGAGCGGGGTGTTCGCCAGGCGCGCGCGCACCATCGCGATCGGCATCGGTCCGCCCTGCAGGACGGCGTCGTGGAATTCGCGCTCCGTCATCTTCTTCGAGTCGACGAGCTCCCGGTGCAGCGCCCGCAGTTGCAGGCCGCCGAGCATGTAGCCGGCCTGGTAGAGCGGCGAGTAGCTGCCGTTGAAGGAGCGACGTACCTCACCCTCGGCGTTCGCCCGCTCGAAGTCGACGGTGTCCACGAGGAACTGGATCGCCTGCTCGGGCGTCATCTTCCCCAGATGGAAGTTGAGCGAGAAGATGATCCGCGCGCTGCGATGCATCCGCCAGAAGAGCGCGCCCATGCGATCCTCGGGCGTCGAGTGGAAGCCCTTGTCCCAGAGGAACATCTCCCAGTACAACGACTGCCCCTCGTTCCAGAACGGCGTGCCGAACATCCGCCGGTGCTGGTTGTAGCGCGCCGTCATGAAGCCCTGCAGGTGGTGCCCGGGATTCAACTCGTGGAAGACGGTCGCATGCGAGAAGTGCGGATTGTTCCCGCGCAGACTCATCAGCTTCTCGTCGTCCGACATGTCGGCGGTCGGATACGCGACCAGAATCTGTTCGCCGCCCAGGAAGAATGGTGAGACCCGCTGGCGCTCTGGGGAGAGCATGTCCATGCGCCAATCCTCGCGCGCGAGCGGCGGAATCGTCACCCAGTCGTGCTGGTCGAAGTACGCTTCCGCCTGCCGTGCGAGATCTCGAATGAGCTCCGTCTGCTGGCCCGGCGCGACGTACATGTCCTTCACCTTCTCCATCGCGGCCTTCCAGTCGTCGCCGAAGCCCATCTCGCGCGCCGCCTTCTTCGCCTCGCTCAGGCTGAACGCATACTCCTTCTCGGCGATGGCGATCAGCTCTTCCGGCGTGTAGGGGATCATCTCGTACGCCAGATCGGCCGCGAGCCCGTCGGCGCCGATCGGATCGCCGATGATCGGTTCGTCGGCCGTCGCGCTCATGCCGCCGCGCCCGCCCGCGTCGGCGCCTCGGCCGCCGCCGACCGCCGCGGTCGCCCCGGCGCCGCCGCGCCCCGCCGTCGCCAACTGCGCCGGCCGGAATCCGACGACCCGCTCGCGCAGGGTGCGTGCATACGCGGTGAGCGATTCGGTCAGCTTCGCGTAGGGATCCTTCATCCACCACGTGAACATCGGATCGAAGCCGTCGTAGTAGCGATACCACGTGGCGATCCCATTGCGAAGCGCGTCGAGGTTGTCCGCCGCGCGATTCGCGACCGTCCTGGTGACGCGCGGTGCTGCCGCTCTGGGACGGCCGCTGTCGCTCGACGCGCCGGCGCCGCCGCGGCCGCCCGCCGGCTCGAACAGCGCGCGCAGGCTGTCGACCTGTTTCGCTACGACGCTCACCATCTTCGCCGCCGACTGTGGCTCGATCGTCACCATGTCCCGCCGACGGTCCTGCAGCGTGAGCAGGTCATCCGCGAAGGGCAGCAAGGCCGCCGTCTCGGCGCGCTGCCTGTCCTGGCGGTCGAGCAGCGCCTGCTGGTGCGTCAGATAGCTGTCCAGCAGCACGTAATCGATCCGGCCTTCCTGTCCGAGCTTCTCGAAGTCGACCTCGGCGAGACGGGTCTTCCAGTTCGCGTAGAACTGGCGCATCCGCGTTCGCTGCTGGGGCGACCCGACGGCGTCGTACCGGCGCGTGAGAGAACTCTGATCGGCCTGGAAGCGGTCGACGACGTCCGCCAGCTCGCTCCCCGGACGCCCGATGAGCGTCGAGAGCTTCGGCACCGACGTCAGCGGGTCGGCGGGCTTCCCGGTCGCCGTCGCCGGCGACGTCGCTGGCTGCGAGATGCGACGCTGCGCGACGGCGGGAAGTGCGAGGAACGACAACAGTCCTGCGGCGACGAACCTGCGAGACGTCATCGGAGCTCTCCAGTGGCGATCAAACAGTCGCGGACACGATCGAGATGCGGCGCGGCGGCGGCAGGCCGTCGCCGCGGCCGGCATAATACTGTCGCTCGGCATCGTCGCGTGTTAGGAAGCGCACGGCAGAAAACCCATGTGACGTGAGCAGCGCCGCGATCTCCGGCGGCGTGAAGTAGCTCAGCCACGGTTCACCGATGGCCGCCGCACGCTCGGCGAAGAAGCCTCCGGTCGGGTCACCCGGTTCGGGCGGCTGCGCATAGGTCAGCACGATCTCACTCCCCCTCGCGAACGACGTCACGGTGTCGAGGACCGCGTCGATCGCCTCGCGGGTGAGATACATCGTGACACCGAGCCACGAGAAGAAGGTCGGCCGGTCGAAGGCGATGGCGCAGCGGCGCAATCCATCGATCAACGTCTCGTGCTCGAAGTCGATGTCGACGTAGCGCACGTTCGACGGAATGGAGATTCCGGCATCCGCGAGCAGGCGTCGCTTGTCCGCCTGGCTCGACGGATGATCGACCTCGATGATGTCGATCGCCTCCGCCCACTCCGGCTGTCGATAGGCGAACGTGTCGAGGCCGGCGCCGAGGAGCACGTACTGGCGCACTCCGCGTGCGACGGCCGCGGCCAGCGAGTCTTCGGCGAAGCGGCTCCTCAATACCACGTGCGAGCGCAGCCCTCGTGCGGCCCTCGACTGATAGCGCTCTTCCTGACCGCGAATGTACGCCTCGGTCTCCGGACCGAAGAGGCGCGTGATCACCGGATCGTCGAGAATGCGGGGTTCGCCGTCGATGAACTGATGGGCGGCGCGCAGCATGGCGACGCCACGCGCCGTGACACTCGCGGATCGCTCAGCCATCGGCGATCATCCCGCGCAGCAAGGCCAGTAGCTCGTCGACTGCCGCGTCCGGGGTCGTCGGTCGGCCGAGCACCTCGCAGAGATGCGGCAGATCAGAAACGCGAGCGATGGTCAGCCAGTCGTCGGGCAATTGCATTCCTCCCGCGCGAAGCCCCTCGGAGAACGCCGGTTCGTAGCGAGGCCGATCGGCGCGATGAAAGCGAAGCAATCGGCCGATGTCGCGATATGGGGAGCCACTCGCGGCGAGCTCCCAGTCGAGCAGCGCCGATACGCGCCATCCATCCTCGCCGCGCGTGACGAAGACGTTGCACGACGTGAAGTCGCCGTGCACCAGACATCGATCGTGCGCGGCCTCCTCGACGCGCGGCGCCCACCGCTCGGCGAACGCGCGCAGCTCGCGCCGCAGCGTGGACTCGACGCGCCGCTCGAACGTCGGCGTGGAGCATGCGGCCTCGATCGCCCGCGGCAGCGGCCCGCTCGACATCGGCGGGCCGGGAAAGCGCGAGAGTCCGGCAAGAGTGCGTCCTGTCTCGAAGGCCGCGCTGGCCAGCGCCTCGTCATCCCCGAACGACCGGAGCGTGTCGAGAGAGATTCCATCGATCACGGAGAGCACGCTCAGCGGCGGGCCCATCTCGGGCGACTCCTCGACGTACAGCACCCGCGGCACCGGCAGGTCTCGTCCGACAAGGCCCAGCACGGCGACCTCGCGCGTGCACGCCGCGGGATCGCGATCGTAGAGGCGCAGCACGCATTCGCGCGGTCGCCCGTTCAGGCGCAGCAGGAAGTTGCGGTTCGCGACGCCGCCCGGCAGCAGTTCGAGGCTTTCGACGTCGCGCCCGGCCAGCCACGGATCGAGCAGCAGCGAAACCATCGCGACCGACAGCAGTTCGGCGGGCTCGGCGCGCGCGCCCTCGATCCCTTCCGAAGTCATCGCGCCGCGCTCACGGGCGGTAGACCGCGCCGAGCTCGAAGGACGTCCTCGCGAATGCGCCCCAGCGATCGGTCCCGCCGACGATCACGCCGAACCTCGGCTGGAAGTAGTGCGTGAACGACGCGACCGCGGTCGTCGCCGAATTGGCTGGCCCGAACTCCCGGATCAGTCCCAGGCGAAGGAGTTCGGCGCGAGGCGCGTAGTTGTAGTAGCCGCGGATCGTCGACCGCGCTTCGAACGGCGCGCCCCTGGTGCCCTGCACGAACTCGAGCGTGGCGATCTGCGCCGGCGCGACGGCAGCGTCGATCCCGGCGCTCACCTGCGGTGCACCGACGCCACTGATCGGCCGTGCCCCGATGCGCCCGGTGATCGTCGGCGTGATCAGGCGTGCGGCCTCGAGGTACAGATAGTCATCGCGCTGATCGTGGCTGATCCATCGCGTAGCGAGCGCGCTCAGGGTCGTCCGCGCTACAGGGTGAGCGACGACGCCGGCGGAGACGTACGTCGCGTTCGCGCCGCCGCCGTTCGCGGAATCGAGAAAGATCCCCCGAATCGGATCGCCGGCGCCGACCTGGCCGATTCCGGCGTTCAGCGACCAGATCGGGTCGATCCACACGTTGCCGCCCGCGGCCCACGTGCCGGTCGACTTGCCTGACGATCGCGCGCTGCCCCCGGAGGCGGCCACATACGTCGGCCGATCCCACTCCATCGCCGTGAGCTGTTCCCGCGCCGACTCCGAGTTGGGTTCGACTTCGAGTGCCGCGCGGAACCAGCGACGCGCCGCGACGCGGTCGTTCGTCGCTCGAGCGACGAACCCGAGCCCGAGCATGGGCTCGACGGCCTGTGGCTGATCGCGATGCAGAGCCTCGAACGCGCGCCGTGCGTCGGCGTCGTGTCTCGCGAAGGCCGCCTGCCACGCCGCAGCGACGCGGGGCCCCCACAGTCGGTCGACCATCTCGGGATGCACGCGCTCTCGCGGCGGCGGCGTTCCCTGTTGCGCGGCACTCGACACCACTCGCGTGACCAGCAGCAGAGAACCAAGGACGATGGATCGAACGAAAATCCGAAATGTCATGACGGAAGCCGGAACGCGGTCGATCCGAGGCAGAAACCGAGCCGTGTCTGGCCCAACGCCGACGGCATGAATGGAAATTACCCCTGTCGCGCGCCGGTCCCAAGCCGACGCGTGCGGGCTTCCCGAGCACGGTTCGTCGTCGGATGCGCACGACTCGTCACTCCACGGACGGCGAGTCGGCGAACATGCGCAAGGTTGGGCTGCGTCGGAATCCAGCTCGCCAACCTCCACCGGCGCCGCCATGCCCATTCTGCTCACCGCTCTCGTCGTCGCGATCCTCGACGGCCTCTTTCCGATCGTCGTCAACTGGCACCGGCTTCACGGTGCGACGCCGCGCCGGGTGATGCAGTCGGTCGCGGCGGGCGTCCTCGGGCGTGCGTCGTTCGACGGCGGCGTACCGACGGCGCTCCTCGGCGTTGCTCTGCACTGCACCATCGCCTTGATCTGGACGGCGGTCTACGCGCTTGTGGTGCGCCGACTCGGTGTCGCGCGGCGACTCGCCGGGACGACGGCGGGAACCGTCGTCGCCGGCGCGATCTACGGCGCGGTGATCTGGTGTTCGATGGACTTCGTCGTCATACCGCTCTCACGCGCGACCTTCACGCCGGTGAGCAACCCGGCGTTCTGGCAGCAGCTCGCGTGGCACATGGTCGGCGTGGGCCCCACGATCGTGTGGTTCACCGAGCGGGTGTTTGGACGCGCAGCTCGAGGTGCGACGGCCGCGTCGCTGAATGAAAGACCCGCATCGTCGCCGGCTTGAAGTCCTCGGGCTTCGCCTCGAAGATGTTCGGCACGAATGTCTGCGGATTGCGGTCGTTGAGCGGGAACCACGAGCTCTGCACCTGCACCATGATGCGGTGGCCCTTGCGGAACGTGTGGTTGATGTCGGGCATCGTGTAGCGTATCGTGGCGATCTCGTTCGGCGTGAACGCCACGGGCTTCGACGCGTCCATGCGATAGCGCCCCCGGAACGGCTCACCGCGCACGAACTGCTGGTACCCGCCGACCTTGAAGCCCGTCGTGTCGCCCGGCCAATCCGGTGCGTCGTCCGGGAAGACGTCGATCAGCTTCACGTCGAAGTCCGCATCCGTGCCGGTCGTGGAAACGTAGAGGAACGGCGCGACCTGCCCGGTGATGGTGACGTCTTCCGTCAACGGCTCGGTCTGGAACGTCAGCACGTCGGAGCGCTTCGCGGCGAAGCGCTGGTCGCCCGTCATGTAGTCGCGCGGCATGCCGCTGCGGTCCGGCCGGTCGACCACCGGCACCGGGTTCGCCGGATCACTCACGTACTCGGCGAAGGCCTTGCCCTTCCCCGCGCTCGCCGGAATGGTCGGCTTCGTCCAGCTCAGGCCACCGCTGGCCGTGAAGTACAACGACTTCGTCGCCGTATTGCGCGCCGGCCATTCGCTGAAGCGATCCCACCGCTCGCCGCCCGAGCGATAGAGGAGCACCTTCGGCAGCTTCGGGTCGGGACCGTCCTTGAGCATATGCATATAGAACGGAAACTCGACCGAGTCGCGGAACCAGGGACCGGTCCTGGTACTCCAGCGCAGCGTGCCGAGTGCGTCGCCGTCGCCACGCGCCCAGCCGCCGTGTGACCAGGGGCCCACGACGAGGTGTACGTCGGTCGACGGCGCGAGCTTCTCGATTCCGCGGAAGGTGAGCCACGGTCCCGCGAGGTCCTCGGCGTCGTAGTAGCCGCCGACGATCAGCATCGTCGGCATCTTCGTCACGTGCGCGGCGATGTTGCGGGCCTGCCAGTACGCGTCGTACGACGGATGCTTCATCACCACGTCCCACAGCGGCGCGGTCTCGGGCGGCAGGGACTTCCGCGACCCGGGGCCGACCGGCCCCAGCTCGAGGAAGAACTTGTATGCGTCGTTGCCCATGTCCGGCCCGGGATAGCGCGGATCGGGGCCGGGCGGATTCGCGCGCGGCGTGCGGCCGTAGCCCTGATAGAAGCTGAAGTTGGCGCCGAGCATGAATGCGCCGTTGTGGAACAGGTCGTCGCCCCACCAGAGATCCGTCATCGGGGCGCCCGGCTCGCACAGCTTCAGCGCCGGATGCGGGTCGATGCAGCTCGCCGTCGTGTAGAAACCTGGATACGAGGTTCCGAAGATCGCCACGCGGCCGTTGTTGTGCGGCAGGTTCTTCACGAGCCAGTCGATCGTGTCGTAGCTGTCGGTCGACTCGTCGACCTCGCCGGGCTTCTTCCTATCCTTGTGCGGGGTCATTTCCGTGTAGTCGCCCTCGGAGTAGTACCGGCCGCGGGCGTCCTGATAGACGAAGATGAACCCCTCCTGCGCGAGTCGCGGGTTCGGGCCGAGCGACGCACGGTAGGCGTCGGGGCCATAGGGCGCCACGCCATACGGCGTGCGGTCCATGATGATCGGCGCGTCGAAAGACGTGTCGCGCGGGATGTAGATGGACGTGAACAGCTTCGCGCCGTCGCGCATCGGAATGCGCACCTCGAGCTTGCGATAGCGCGCCTTGATGGAGTCCACGGCGGCGGTGTTGGCGCCGCCGCGCTGCGCACCGGCGGGCGACGCGATCAATGCCGCCGCGGCGGCGACGAGTCCGGCGCGAAACAGGGCGCGCGGACGAGAAGGGGCAGAAGTCATCCGCGAAGATTGGCGGGACGCACGTTGCTTTGCCAGATTCCACGCTCCCCCTTCCCCTCAGCCACCCCGTCATGCCTACCCGCAGAGATTTTCTCGCCGGCGCCGCGTCCAGCGGCCTTCTCGCAGCGCTTCCGCTCTCGCTCGACCGGTCGTTCGCTCCGAGCGCTGGAGAGCGGCGCGCTCATTCAGCTCGGGCGCTCGACGACACGGACCTGAGCTGGGTCTCGCGCCTGCGGGGCAAGTCTCGCGCGGTATTCGACTCGCCGCAGATCTCCGAGGGCTACGCGCTCTGGCGCGCTACCCTGTGGCGCCACCAGGTGAACAGCGCGTTCGGCACGCCGATCGAGGAGGTCACGCCGGTCATCGTCTTCCGCCACGACGGAATCGCGCTCGTCATGAACGACGATTTCTGGCAGCACATGGAGATGGGCAAGCGGTCGAAGATGCGCGATCCGAACGGAAAGAAATGGGCAAAGGCGAACCCCCTCAGCGGATCGGCGGTCGACCTGCCGCCCGAGGCGAAGGACATGAACATTCCGGCCTTCATCAGAAACGGCGGCATCGTGCTGGCGTGCGGCCTCGCGTTCGGCGACGTCGTCGACATGTATGCGAAGGCGGACAAGCTGTCGGCTGACGAAGCGACCGCGCGCGCCAAAGCACATCTGATTCCGGGCGTGATCATGCAGCCGTCGGGCTTCTTCGCCGTGCTCAAGGCACAGGAGGAAGGCTGCAACTACATGTTGGGGAGCTGAGCATGCATCTCCGCCGATCCTTCGCGCTTCTGATCTCGGCCGCGGTCGCCTCGACCGCGGCCGCGCAGCGGCCGACGCTCTCCAACGCGGTGCGCCAGCAGTTCGTCGCGGTCGACACGAGCGTCATCGCATTCACCCACGCCCGCGTGATCGACGGCACCGGCGCGGCGGCGCGCGCCGACCAGACGGTCATCGTGCGCGACGGACGCATCGCGACGATCGGCCCGTCCGCGACCACGCCCGCCCCCGCCGGGGCGCTCGTGATGGACCTGACCGGCAAGTCGCTTCTGCCGGGGCTGGTCATGGTCCACGAGCATCTGTACTACCCGACCGGGCCTGGCGTGTACGGAAACCTCAGCGAGTCGTTCACCCGGCTCTATCTCGCCGGCGGCGTCACGTCGATGCGGACCGGTGGCAACATGAACGGCATCGGCGAGATCAACACCAAGAAGTCCATCGACGCCGGCACACGCGCTGGTCCGTGGATGGACGCGACCGCACCCTATCTCGAGGGACCGGGGCTCAACCTGGTCCAGGTCCACGAGCTCACCGGCGTCGACGACGCCCGCCGGCTCATCGCCTGGTGGAACGACCTCGGCGCCACGTCGCTCAAGGCGTACATGCACATCACGCGCGACGAGCTTCGGGCATCCGCCGAGGAAGGCCACAAGCGCGGCATGAAGATCACGGGCCATCTCTGTTCGGTGACCTACCGCGAAGCCGCCAACCTCGGCATCGACAACCTCGAGCACGGCTTCTTCGCGGCGACCGATTTCGTGCCGAACAAGCAGCCGGACGCGTGCCCCGGCCAGGGTGCCGGCCAGGCGGCGATGGCGGCGATCGACCCGGCCGGTGAGCCGATCAGGTCGCTGATGAGAGAGCTCATATTGAAGAACGTTGCCGTCACGTCGACGCTGACGGTGTTCGAGACCTTCACGCCCGGCCGGCCGATGCCCCCGGGCCTCGACGTGCTCGACCCGATCCTCCGCGACCAGTTCGTGCAACGGAAGGCACAGACCGATCGCAACACCGGCTCGCTTTACGCGCGGCTCTATCCCAAGATGGCGAAGCTCGAGGCGGACTTCTTCCACGCCGGCGGTCTGCTCGTCGTTGGCACCGATCCGACCGGCGGCGGCGGCGTGATCGCCGGCTTCTCCAACCAGCGCGCGCTCGAGCTGCTCGTCGAAGCGGGGCTCACCCCGCTCGAGGCGATCAAGGCCGGCACGTTGAACGGCGCAACCTTCCTCGGACGCGGCGCGATCACCGGCTCCATCGCCACGGGCAAACAGGCCGACCTGCTCGTCGTGGACGGCGACCCGTCGGCGAGCATCGCCGACATCCGGAAGGTCTCGATGGTCTTCAAGCAGGGCGTCGGCTACGACCCGCAGAAGCTGATCAACTCCGTGAAGGGGCGCGTCGGCCTGTTCTGACCGCTCCGTGGCCTGGCGGCGGAATGCGCCGCCAGGCCTGGCGCGACGCTATTTGCTCGCGTCGGGCTTTCCGCAGTACGCCTTGCCGCCGTTCATGTTCGACATGTCGCTCGCCGAGCTCGGTGCCCCGGCGATGCATGGGTCGAACTCCGTCGAATCGGGCCAGATGATCGCCGGAGCGCGCTTCTTCGTGAACGCGTCCGCGTGCAGGAAGAACGATCCGATGCCCGCGGCACCCTGCATGTAGCCCGTCTGCGCGATGATGTCGTTCGGCGACGCGCGATTTTCCGCCTGCGGCCACTTCAAGCCGTCGCCCTCGGCGGTCGCGCGCGACAGCGTGTTCGTCCGCACGCGATCGACCATCGCCTGGTACTCGGGCTTCGGCGATCGGCGCTGCAGTTCCAGGAAGAACTCGCCGATCCCCGCATTGCCGCAGCACTGGCTGACGTTGTTCCAGAAGCCGGGGGATTGCTTCTCCGGCGCACCACTGTCGATCGTCGCCTTCGCCGCCTGGGTGACCACCTGCTCCCATCTCGGGCGCCCGGTGATCTGTCCGAGCCGGTGATAGAGCCGGGCCGTGCCCGCCGGCCCATGGCACCAGCTCATGTAGAAGAGATCCTCGCCGCCGGGCGTGTGATGGTAGACCTTGAAGCCGCCGTTGCTCGTGTCGGCGATCGACTCGAGATACTTGGCGCCGGCGAGAGCGCCGGCGAGCAGCGAGCGCTCGCCCGTCATCTTGAGGAGCGTCGCCAGAAAGTAGGCGACGCCCGCGGTGCCATGAGCAAAGTTGGGATAGAACGTCCCGGCGTCGTTCGTGACGCCCCACTTGGTGCCACCCTTGTCGCTGATCCCGATGTCCATCAGGCGCCGACCGGTGGCCAGGGCGAGCGCCCGGCTGTCCTGATCGCCGAGCATCTGATCGGCCCAGAGTAGAGCGAGCCCGATGCCCGCCGCCCCGCTGATGATGTCGTTGGTGGCGCTCGGCCCCTGCCACACGGCGCTGAGCGGCGTCTTGATCGCCTGCGCGTGGATCATCGCCAGAGCCTGGCGCGCGCCGGCGCGGTACCTGGCATCGCCAGTGGCACGGTGGGTTTCCTCGAGCACGAACAGCGCGCCACCGAGGCCGGTGTAGAGCCCTGCGTCCTTGGCGGCGTCCATCGCCGGCAGGCGCGCGATCAACTCATCGGCGCCGCGTCGGGCATCGTCGAGCCACGCGGTGTCCATCGTCGCGTGATAGAGCTCGAGGTGGAAGAGGATGACGCCGGGGAAGCCATTGTAGAGATCGGTCGAGACGCTGTCCTTCCGCGACGGATCGGACGGCCACGCCACCCCGTTCGGCGTCGTGATGCGCGACGCTCGAATCCAGCGGGCCGCGCGGAGCGCCACGTCGAGGTCATCGACCGGCGCCTCTGGCAGCCACGGCAAACGCATCGCCCGCGCGACGCGGGGCATCGCGAACGCGGCGGCCGCCGCGCCCAGGCCCATGGTGATGGCTTGGCGCCGGGTCAGCCCGCGCGCCGTCGAAACGGGGGAGTTACACGAGTCGCACATCCAGGACACCCTCTGGCTAATTCGGACATGGAGGTGTGCCATTAAAATTGGGCGGCGTCAATCCGATTGCAACCTGACATTGCGTGCGGGTTCCCCCCACACAGCCCGGGGGGCGCCGGCGCCGGCGCCCCGCCACGCCCCGCGGTCAGCCCTCCGGTTTGATATACGCGGCCAGGCGCTCGCGCATTGTGGCGGTCAGCGCCATCGATCGCTGCGTCGCGTAATCGAAGTAGACCACGACCGAGCGAACGTCGGCCGCGCGCTCGTCGTTCGCGAAGATCGTATGCGACACGGTCATGCTCGACGTGCCGATCTTCTCGATCCACGACATGACATGAACGCGATCGGTCGCGAGCACCTGCCGCCGGAAATCGATCGCCAGGTTGGCGAGGATGAGCCGCTGCACCGGCTCCCCGATCGTCTGCAGAAAATCGAGCCGCGCCATCTCGGCGTAAGTGGCGTAGCTCGCGTTGTTGATGTGGCCGAGTGCGTCGGTGTCGGCAAAGCGGACCTGAATGTCGGTGCGGTACACGGGAAAGGGGCGAAGCGAGTAGGAATGAGAGGAGAGCGGACCGGCGCGGGGGTATCGCCAGTCGTCCAACGGCCAGGTGTCAGAGCCGGAGGCGATAGCCCTGCACCAGCTCCGCGCCTTCCGGGTGGAAGTCGAGCTCCGGAGCGCGCGCGAAGCCCATCGCCGCGTACAGCGCGACCGCCGCCGCGAAGCTCTTCGACGTATGCAGGGTGAGCGTGGTCGCGCCCGCAGCCTTGGCGCGACGGCTGCACTCGTGGACGAGCGCGCGCGCGACGCCGCGGCCGCGCATGTCGGGCGAAACGGCGAGCAGCCGGAACTCCGGCTCGGCGATCGGTTTGCCGCCGGGATGGGCGATCGATCGCGCGGGATACAGCAACACGGTTCCGACGAGGCGTCCGCCGTCGTCGGCCACGATGCGTTCGGCGCCGCCGGGATCGGCGAGCGCCGCATTCATTGCGCGCTCGAACGCGCTCCACGTCGTCGGCGTCATCACGTCCGCGATCTCGGCGTAGGCGCGCCGAGTGAGCGCGGCGGCTTCGTCGCGCTCATCGGGGCGCGCGTCGCGAATTCGCAGGGCTGTCACGACGCCGTGGGCCGGCCCACGTCGACCGGCGCAAGCCAGTCCATCAGCGGGCCCACGGGCACGATCCGCGTCGGGTTGATCTGATCGTGCGTCATGTAGTAGTGCCGCTTGATGTGGTCGAAGTTCACGGTCTCGCCGAACCCCGGCTGCTGATACAACATGCGCGCGTAGCGCCACAGGTGCGGATAGTCGACGAGCCGGCGCACGTTGCACTTGAAGTGCCCGTAGTAGACCGCGTCGAAGCGCACGAGGGTCGTGAAGAGGCGGATGTCCGCCTCGGTGAGCTGGTCGCCCACGAGGAAGCGGCGCGTCGCCAATCGCTCATCGAGCCAGTCGAGTCGGGCGAACAGCAGGCCCACGGCGCGTTCGTACACGCGCTGGGTCGTCGCGAAGCCAGCCATATACACGCCGTTATTCACGTCCTTGTATACGACCGCGTTGACGTCGTCGATCTCCGAGCGCAGCGCTTCGGGGTAGAGGTCCGGCGCGCCCGGCGCGTGAAAGGCCGTGAACTGCGTCTCGAAGTCGATCGTGATGTCCGGATAATTGTTGGTCACGAGCCGGTGACGCTCGCGATCCCAGATGCACGGCACCGTGTAACGGCCGGTGTACGACGGGTCCGTCGCGAGGTAGGCCTCGGAGAGGAACTCGAAGTCGCAGACCGGATCGGGCGTGTGCGAGTCCCCCTGTCGGAATGCCCACCCCCGCTCGTCGCGAATGGGGTCGACGACCGACATCGTCACGACGTCTTCCAGGCCGAGCAGCTTGCGCACGATGATCGCGCGGTGCGCCCACGGACAGGCGAGCGAGACGTAGAGGTGGTAGCGGCCCGCCACGGCGGGAAACCCGGAGGAGCCATCGGCGGTGATCCGATCGCGGATCGAATACTTCTGCCGAACGAACTCGCCGCCGGCGCTCGTCTCGGCCGGAAACTGGGGTTTGGCCATACTCGAATGATATCGCGCGCCGGTCCGCCGCGTCGGCCGGCGGCGAGCCGCGCCCGCGGAGGGCGCGGCCGTCACCGGTCAGTGGTAACGCAGCGTGTCCGGCCGCGGCCGGATCGGCGGCGGAAGAATCGTGTCGCGGCGGAACGTCGTGTCGGTGCGGATGACCGAATCGCGGCGCGGCATCGTGTCGTGCCGGATGATCGCCTCCGGACGAATGGTGTCGCGGCGGAATGCGGTGTCCGGCCGGTACGTCGAGTCGATGGCGACGTTCGGGTTGCCGTAGATCGAATCGATCGTGGGCCTCAGCGCGCGCTGCCGCTCCATTTCGGCCTGCTGCGCCGCGCGCTGCGCTTCGCGCTGCGCTTCGCGCTCGGCCTGAAACTGTTCCTCCTCGCGCGCCGCCCGACGAGCCCGTGCGGCGCGCGCTTCGCGCGCCTCCGCGATACTGTCGGCGGTCGCCTGCGCCCGATCGATCGAATCCTCCGCCGCGGTGGGCAGAGCGGTCGAATCGGGAACGGGCGCGACGAACCGCGGCGCGACGTTTCCGCCGGCCGACTGGGTGAGAAATCCGCCGCGTGGGACGCGTCCGGCCGGGACATCGCTGCCCACCGCGAGACTGTTGGCCGGCGTGGAGCGACGGTGGATCATGCCGATGATCGCCGCCGCGATGATCACCACCAGCGTCGCGATGCCCACCGGAATCATCCAGCGCGGACGGCCGGCGCCGGCATTGATGGCTTCCTCGTCGGTCCGGTCGAGATCGATGGGCTCGAACTTCTGCCACTTGGGCACCTTCGGCGGTTTCGCGAGCCTGGCCGACGTGAGCGATTCGAGATCTGGAATGTCGATCGGCTCATCGACGAAATGTTCGATGGCTTCGGCGGTCGGCGCAACGGGCAGCACGGGCAGGCGCTGTTCGTCGGCGCGGTCGAGGGCCTTCGCGGCCTGGGCCGACGCGCGCTCGGCCGCGTCTCGCGCGGCGCGGGCCGCCGCCTCGTTGGCGGCACGTACGGCCGCGGAATGCGCCGCCGCCGCCTCGGCCGCCTTGGCCGCCGCCGCTCGGGCGTCGGCGCGCGCGGCCTTCGCTTCCTCACGCACGGCCACGGCGTCCGCGCGCACCTTCTCCACCTCGGCACGGTACTGCTCCAGCTCCGCCACGCGCCGCTCCATCTCGGCGCGCTGCTGATCGAGCTCGGCGCGCACCTGCGCGAAGCGCTCCTTGCGCTCGGCCATCATCGCTTCGAAGCGCGCGCGCTCCGCTTCCAGCGCGGCGCGTTCGTCGGCGATCTGGCGCTGAAACTCCTCGCGCTCGCCGGCGAGGATGGCCGCCTGCTCCGCCGCGTGATCCTCGATCTCCTGGCGCTTCAGCTCACACTTCTGGAGCTCGATGCGATGCGCCTCGTCGTACTCCTCCTTCTGCGCGATCAGCTCGACTTCCGCCTGCTTCAGCACGTCGCCCGCGGCCAGGATGCCGAGGTAGGTCGCGACGTCCGGCGCGTCGGCGTGGTCGTTGGTGCTGAGGATCCGGTCCGTCGACTCGACCACGCGGGCCGCCAGGTTGGGCGCCGCCTCGCCCAGCGACGTCGCCCCCGGCTTCGACTGCGGGTCCCCGCTGAGGAAGGCCCACGCGAGCATCGCGATCGTCTGTGCGTCGCTCGTCGCGTCAGGAATGCCGGTGATCGGAATGCGCGTCGGAACGAACGAGACGCGCGCCCGATCGGTGTCGCGCTCCAGCACGAGCGTGTCGGGCGTGACACCGCGGTGGACCACGCCGTGATCACGCGCCCACTCGAGCGCGGCGGCAACGTCGCGCAGGATCATCGCGACGCGCGGATTCGAGAAGCGCTCGCCGCGCTCGAGCAATTCGCCGAGCGTCTCACCGATCGCGCGTTCGCTGACGATCGCGATCGTCGTCGGTCCGATCCATCGACTTTCGAGGACGCGTAGAATCGTCGGATGGACGTCGCCCATCAGCAGTTGCGCGTCGGCCGCGAAATGTGCGAGGTCGGCTGAATCCGCCCCCTCGGCCTTCTCGGCGACGACGATGGCAACCTCGGCCGGCCTCTCGCCGCGTGTGGTTCCTATATAGTGTCGTGCCGTTCCATGGCCGCGCAGCTCGCCGAGTATCTCGTACTGGCTCTCGAGCCCGCGGAGCCCTGGCGCCGTCCGTACCTCCGTCATCTCGCACTCCATCGACGCTGAGTCATTGCCGTCCTGAAGTGCGGAATCCGTGCCGCGGCGAAGTCAGCGCTCGCCGAGTCTGGATCGGGACGGCGGAACTCGGCGCCATGAGAGACCTTCAAAGTGCGTACAGCTCGCGAACAACTCCGGCGAATCCTGGCGCTGTCGAACTCCGTAGAAGCGATTACACGCAACGCCTTGGGAGAGTCACCATGCTGTTCACAGCTTCATTGCTCGCGCTGTCGCTCACCGGCACCGTTTCCCCCGCGCCGTGCATCACTCCGACGCAGACCGGCGTCTTCCGCATCACTGCCACCACGAAGGACAGCAGCGATGCCAGCGTCGGCCTTCTCATTCTCGAGAGCGTCGACAACTGTCTCGAAGCGACGATCGTGGCGGGTGAGAGTGGGCCCGCGATCATCGAGAACGTCGCGCTGTCCGAGGATCTGCTCACCGGCCGCGTGCACATGCGCTCGGGAATCGGCGACGTGAAGCTGCACCTCTCCTCGCGCGACATCACGGGCTCGATCGTGTCGGGCAAGCGGATGTGGATGGTGAGCGGGCGTCGCACGAGCGGCGGAGAGGTACGCTCCGCCGCCGGCGATGTCGCACCGCCGAACAAGCCATGACGTAAGTTCGGCCCGATTGTCTGCCACTAGCTCGCGGCAGCGCGGCACCGAGCGGGCGATGGTCGCCGACGATAATCGTCGGCGACCATCGTCATTTGGACGTCAACGAGACGAAAGAATGTGGCGCAGATCGAGCCGCATCGACGCTGGTCGCGTCGGTGTTCCTCGGCGACATTTCGACGGTCAAGCTCCCACTTCCCACTCTCAGATGCGACGTCTCACTCTACTCTCGATCACACCGGTCGCCGCGTTCGCCGCGGGACTCGGCGCGCAGAATCCGCCGGCTACGCCGCCGACCAATCCACCGCAGCAGCAGCCTGCCGCCGGCGCACCTGCGCAGGGCGGCGCCGCTCAGGCGCGACGCCCGCGCCCGTACGCACAGGTCATCCCCGGCCGCGCGCGCACCATGCGCGGCGGCGTCACGATCCATCAGGTCGACGAGCGGTACTTCTTCGAGGTGCCGGACTCGCTCCTCAATCGCGACATCCTGCTCGTGAGCCGGCAGTCCGGTGTCCCCGCGGGGCTCACCGGCGGCACCGCATTCGCCGGCATGGAAGTCGCGCGCCGCGTCGTGCGCTGGAACCGCGTGAATGATCGCCTCCAGCTCGAGGCCATCAGCTACGCGGCCGTCGCCGACGACACGCTCCCGATCGCGCTCAGCGTGCGAAGCAACAATTACTCGCCGATTCTCGCCGCGTTTCCGATCCAGGCTTTCACGAGCGACAGCGCCAGCGCGGTGATCGACGTGACGGACTTCTTCGCCGGCGACACGCCCGCGTTGAGCGGACTCTCCGATGCGGCGCGGCGGCAGTACGGCGTGCGTCGTCTCGACCCCGCGCGCAGCTATGTCAGCAGTGTGAAGGCGTTCCCGATCAACGTCGAAGTCCGTCACGTGCAGACCTTCGACGCGACGACCCCGCCGGGCGATCGCGGCTCGGGTACGGTGTCGCTCGAGATGCGCGAGTCGATGATCCTCCTGCCGAAGACGCCCATGCGGCCGCGCATCTTCGATCCGCGCGTCGGCTACTTCACGGTGCGTCGTGTCAACTACGGCCTCGACGTTCTCAAGGCGGCTGACGAGACCTTCGTCACCCGCTGGCGTCTCGAACCGAAGGACCCCGCGGCGTACGCGCGCGGTGAGCTCGTGGAGCCCGTGAAGCCGATCACCTTCTACATCGATCCGGCCACGCCGACCCGCTGGCGCCGTTTCGTGAAGGAAGGCGTCGAGCAGTGGAAGCCGGTGTTCGAGAAAGCGGGCTTCAAGAATGCGATCATCGCCAAGGACGCGCCGTCGAAGACGGAAGATCCCGATTGGGACATGGACGACGCGCGCTATTCGGTCGTGCGCTGGACGGCGAGCCTCGTCCGCAACGCGATGGGACCGAGTACGCCCGACCCGCGCAGCGGTGAGATCATCAACAGCGAGATCACGTGGTACCACAACCACCTGCGCTCGTATCGCAACTGGATGATGGTCGAAACGGGCGCGGCCAATCCGCTCGCGCGCACGCTGGACATGAGCGATGAGCTCATGGGCGAGACGATGCGCCAGGTCATCGCGCACGAGGTCGGGCACGCGTTGGGGCTGCAGCACAACATGGTCGCGTCGTCGAGCTTTCCGACCGACTCTCTGCGCTCACCGACGTTCACGAGCAAGTACGGCGTGAGCGCGACGATCATGGACTACGCGCGGCAGAACTACGTCGCGCAGCCGGAGGACGGCCTCAAGCCCAAGGACTTCATCCGGCGCGTCGGCCCGTTCGACGACTTCGCGATCAACTGGGCGTATCGCGCGCTGCTCGACGTTCCGACGGCCCAGGCGGAGCGCGCGACGCTCAACAATTGGTTCGTGAATCAGACCGGCCCGTTCAAGTACCACTACGTGCCGCAGGGCATCAACTTCGACCCGCGCTCGCAGACCGAAGATCTGAGCGACGACGCGATCAAGGCGACCACGTACGCCGTGATGAACTACAAGCGGATGATTCCGCAGCTCATCGCGTGGACGACCAAGCCGGCCGACGACTACGGCGATCTCGAGGAGCTGTACGGCGAAGCGCTCGGACGTTGGAACGGCTACATGAACCACGTCGCGACGATCATCGGCGGCGTGAACGTGGACCTCAAGACGGCGGATCAGGGCGCCAACGTCTTCACCGTCGTACCCAAGGCCAGGCAGAAGGCGGCGCTCGCGTTCCTCAACGCCAACATTCTCACCCGCCCCACCTGGCTCGAGCCGCGTGAGATCACGTCGCGGATCGGACCGTCGAACCTGGACACCCGCCAGGCGAACATGATCACCAGCCTGCTCTCGACCGCGCGCCTCGGCCGAATGGCCCAGCTCGAGGCGGTCGACGCGGCGAACGCCTATCCGGTCGCCGAGTTCATGGCGGATCTCAAGGCGGACGTGTTCACCGGCGCGTCGCCCGACGCGAGCCGTCGTGCGCTCCAGCGTGTGTACGTCGAGCGACTGGCCGCGATCATCAACCCGCCCGCCGCGACCAACGGCCCGGGCATGGGCGGTCAGCAGCAGGCGAACCCGCTGCCGTTCACCGTGGCGCCGAGCGTGCCGCGGAGCGACCTGCCGGCGCTCGCGCGCTTGCAGTTGAAGCAGATCCGCGACGAGGCGCGTCGCAACACCACGGCCGCGGGTAGCGCGGCCGCGCGCGCGCACTGGGACGACCTGGCCGCGCGCGTCGACGACGTGCTTGAAGCAAAACGGCGGTAAGGCTCGTCTTATGAGCGACGACGGTGGCTCGCGCGAGCCGCCGTCGTCTGCTCGAGGCGCGATCGCCGCGCCGGGCAGCGGCCCCACTGCTTGCGACTCTCCGCCATGCCACTGCGTCCCCTCTCCGGTTTCACCGCGACGACCGCCAACGCCCTCGATGGGTACGACGTCGTCGAAACGCTCGGTGTCGTTCGCGGCATCGTCGTCCGTTCGCGCTCGATCATCGGGCGCATCGGCGTCGGCTTCCAGACGATCTTCGGCGGCAACATCACGCTCCTGACCGAGATGTGCGACCGGGCGCGCGGCGACGCGTTCGAGACGACGGTCGAGCACGCACGCGCTCTCGGCGCCAACGCGATGATCGCCGTCCGCTACGACGCGACGGAGATCATGCCCGGGGTGACCGAGGTCCTCTGCTACGGCACAGCCGTCCGCGTCGCTCCGCGCATCCGCGCCGCGAACTCGTAGCGCCTCTGGCGGATCGCGAAACGATCCGCGTGCCGTCGGCGTAGGGGCCGGGCGAACCATTGCCCGCCCTTTCCTGTCCAACGGCACATGCGAAACGTCAAACTGGCCTTCCGGACGCTGTTCAAGGCGCCATTCGTCACGATCGTGGCGATCCTCTCGCTCGCGCTCGGCATCGGCGCCAACGCGGCCATCTTCTCGCTGTTCGACCAGATGCTGCGCCGGCCCCTGCCCGTAGCAGAGCCGTCGCGCCTGGTGAATCTGCGCGCACCCGGGCCGCAGCAGGGATCGAACTCGTGCAATCAGGCGGGCGACTGCGACGAGATCCTGAGCTACCCGATGTACCGCGATCTCGAGAAGGCGAACACCGCGCTGTCCGCGCTCGCCGCCCATCGGCTCTTCGGCGTCAACGTGGCGATGAGCGGACAGACGCCGGTCAACGCCGAGGGGATGTACGTCTCCGGATCGTACTTCCCGATGCTCGGAATTCGTCCGGCGCTCGGACGGCTCCTCACGCCGGCCGATGACGACGCGATCGGCGCGCACTACGTCGCGGTCCTCGGACACGCCTTCTGGGAGACGCAACTCGGCGCCGATCCGGACGTCGTGAACAAGCAGATCACGGTGAACGGGCAGAAGCTGACGATCGTCGGCGTCGCGCCGGCCGGCTTCGACGGAACGACGCTCGGATCGAAGCCCGCGGTGTACACGCCGATCACGATGCGCGGCGTGCTGACGTCGGGGCGCGCGAGCGACTTCGAGAACCGCCGCAGCTACTGGGTGTACGTCTTCGGCCGCCTCGAGCCCGGCGCGACGACGGAGCAGGCCACCGCGTCGCTCAACACGGTCTATTCGAGAATCATCAACGACGTCGACGCGCCCCTGCAGAACGGGATGAGCGAGAAGACGATGGCCGCGTTTCGCGCCAAGAAGATCATGTTGACCGACGGCCGCCGCGGCCAGAGCTCGCTCCACAAGGAAGCGTCGACGCCGATCCTGATGCTCTTCTCGATCACGGCGATCGTGCTGCTCATCGCGTGCGCCAACATCGCCAACCTGCTGCTGGCCCGCGCGGCCAACCGGCAGATGGAGATGGCGGTCCGTCTCTCGCTCGGCGCCACGCGCCGGCAGCTCATCGGCCAGTTGCTCACGGAATCGGTGCTGCTCGCGCTCATGGGCGGCGTCGTCAGCATCCTGGTCGCGAACCTCACGCTCCGCGGGATCACCGCCATGCTGCCGCCGGAGGCGCTGGCCTCGATGACCTTCTCGCTCGACGCCGGCGCGATCGTCTTCGCCGGGGCGCTGTCGCTCGCCACGGGCGTCGTGTTCGGGCTGGCGCCGGCGATCCAGAGCACACGCCCCGACCTGGTGACCGAACTGCGCAACAACTCCGGCAAACTCTCGGGCGGCCGCGGTGCGGCGCGCTTCCGGACGTCGCTCGTGACGGCGCAGATCGCGCTCTCGATGGCGCTGCTCATCTCGGCGGGCCTGTTCATCAAGAGCCTGCGCAACGTCAGCCGGGTGGACCTCGGCATCAAGATCGACAATCTCGTCACGTTCGCCGTTTCGCCGGCGTTGAACGGCTACGACTCGACGCGCGCCGATGCGCTCTTCGCGCGAATCCACGACGAGCTCGCCGCGATCCCCGGCGTCGTCGGCGTCACGGAGACGGCCGTCACGATTCTCGCGGGGAACAACTGGGGGAGCGGCGTCTCGGTCGAGGGCTTCCACAAGGACCCCGACACCGACGCCGGTTCTCGCTTCGCCCCCGTCGGCGCCGACTACTTCAAGGTGCTGGGCGTTCCGCTGATCGCCGGCCGCGACTTCAATGCGCTCGACACGAAGAACAGCGCCAAGGTCGCGATCGTGAACGAGACCTTCGCAAAGAAGTTCGGCCTCGGCCGCAACGTCGTCGGCAAGCACATGTCCGTCGGCAACGACTCCCTCGACATCGAGATCGTCGGCTTCGTCAAGGACGCGAAGTACTCCCAGGTGAAGGACGTGATCCCGCCGGTGTTCGTGCAGCCCTATCGCCAGGTCTCGGGATTGGGAGCGCTCAACTTCTACGTCCGCACGCAGCTGCCGACCGAACAGATCGTGCGAGCGATTCGCGACGTGGTGCGTCGCACCGACCCGAATCTTCCGATCGAGGAGCTGAAGACGCTGACGCAGCAGGTGCGCGAGAACGTGTTCCTCGACCGGATGATCTCGACGACGTCCGCCGCGTTC
>Ga0164243_10000694_pt1 | contig 59485 bp, 34 predicted proteins | sample OricompcompostOP_FD_108781 | JGI IMG/M metagenome (GOLD analysis project Ga0164243, IMG submission 108781) | Organic Plus compost microbial communities from Emeryville, California, USA - Original compost - Organic plus compost (OP) | ecosystem: Engineered > Solid waste > Mixed feedstock >... | reverse complement strand
TTCACTTTGATAAAGGCTTTGAATTAAATAAATTCGGCTGGGTGACAAATATCTGGGAGGCGCAGCTGGTCTATGAATTCGGGAAGGACTTTATCTGCGATGCGTTAAAAATGTGGGTAGGTGGTACCTTAAAGCGGTGGCCGGATACCCGTTTTGTGACCTTTGGAGAATTCGGCAACATCTGGCGGGATCATTATAAACAAAATAAGTGGGATTACCGGTTCGTGGAAAGAGGCTGCGGCTTCGGTGATTCCTATAATAATCTGGAGATAAAATGGTTTATGAATAAAGATTTCCGCCTGGCGCTGCTGCGCGACTGGCATAAGAACGGGAAGGACCATGTAATCGACTTTACCAATTATACCCTCCCGGCACAGGAACCCGGTGACGCCACTCCTAAACACCCTATTAAAGACTGGAGCCTGATAAACCGTATCAATCAAAAAGGGCTCAGAGCGCAGGATAAGCCTATTTTAATGGATCAGCTGACTACTCAGGAAAAAGAACTGATTTTTGGTCATTATCCAAAGTTATTTCAAAGCAGATGAGTTATGTTCCATCACGCAGTTCCGGATATGTACCACACCTCGGATATTTGCCGGTTCTTAAGCACAGTGGCAACTCTGTAGGCATCGTCACTAAATAACGCGAATGCCAAGAAAGCAATGGCAATATCCCCCGGGTTTACGATTGGCATTAGCTTATGATAATTTTCGGAGGAGTGGGGAGTGTAAAATCCTGAATGAATTTGATGAAATATCCTTTCCACTTGGAAAGGAGTATCACCTCCTCCCTTGTATTTATCGGAGCCTTTTCTATTCTGTGAAAAACAACCATGCCTTTTGCTAATTCCCTGCAATATGTGTGTCTTTTATAGTGAATAGCATGAATTGACCGGACCAGACCAGCAAAAGAAATACTGCGGCAACTGGTGTACAGTCCATGAAAAAGCCGCTCCCGTGGAAGAAGCGGCGTGGCATAGATAGTTTTAAACGTCAATCAAAAACTAGAGTTCTATGGCCATTAGTTCAGCCCCCAGTTTATGAAGGGCAGTTTCAATTTTCTTTTTTTGAGCATCTCTGGGTTTTTTTAACCCCGACATATAATGATGGATCTGTTTTTCATTAATACCGGTCATCCTTTTCATCGCCGGCGCCGAAAATACATTTTTGTAATAATTCAATAGGCTTTCTGTATCAAATTTATAGATTAATTTGTAATCAGCTTCAACAATATTGCCAAGTTCTTTTTGAATTTGGACAGATTCCTCGGCAGATCTCTTAGCCGCCTCAACAGTGTCTCCAACACCCGTTACTCCCTCTAAGTCATCAGAATATGCCCAATAAGAATCTTTGCTTCTTTCAATAATAACTTTGATCTTTTTCATAATTAATAGGTTTTTAAAGACGTTATTTAAGTCTCATTTCTCTTTTGATTTTGCTTTCTGTCCCCTTCGGCATTTCTTTCGTCCCATGAAAAGGAGCAGGATAAGTTTTTCCAGATTTTTCGTAAATGTAATGCCTGCCAGCAGTTCGAATGTGCTTCCACCCATTTTTCCGAATTAACCTGTGTAATTCACTTGACTTCATATGAACGCGTTTTTGATTGACAGCACAAAGTAACTAAATATATATCACTTTTCCAAACCGTTGTCTTTTTACATTCTCTTAGCACTATTACTTCCTCCAAAGACATTGCAAGTTCTGTAATAAAGAAAGATACTTTTAAAATATCTAATTATCTTTAAAAAACTTTCATTATTGAGATCTGAATGAACATACGTCTTGAATTACGCAAGAGCCAAGCGGCCATGAGGTTATTTAACCGGTACGGCGGCTTTTGGGAATAAAAAAACGGTAATGATTTCTCTTAGTACGCACAACAATATTAAATACAATAAATAAATTAAAGAATGCCCTTTACCAGAAGAAAATTTATTGCATATGGCCTGATGGGCTCAGCCCACTTATTATGGTTACGTGGTGTGGTAAAAGCAAACAGCGTCGGTCGCCTTTTCCAGCTGACAGGCAGCGTTTTGCCGGATGATATTGCCGAAGGAGACCCTTCATTGCTTAAAGAATTTCTGGATCCGCCAGATAAGTTCAAGTCCTCTTGTTACTGGTGGTGGTTTAACGGGCTGGTCGATAAGCAGGGAATCACCCGTGATCTGGAGGCCTACCGTAAGCAGGGGATGGGAGCGGTACTGATGGTCAATTCCGCCGGCGGACTGGGAGGCGTTCCCTTTCCCCAGGGAGCAAAGTTTTTATCTGAAGAGTGGAAAGCTTTATACCGGCATGCCATGCAGGAAGCCGGGCGGCTTAAAATTGATGTAGGTGTTAACATGTGTTCCGGCTGGTGTATGGGCGGCCCGTGGATCACACCGGAAAATGCCGGGCGGTGGTACCTGCAGTCCGAGTTGCGTGTAAAAGGCCCTGGCCGTTTTAATGGTAAGCTGCCTTTGCCGGCCGGCAGAAGTGGCTATGACAATGTTTTTAATCCGCCTGGTTATAAAGATTATATTGATCTGCCACTCTCTTCCCTGGATTACAGAGATACGGCAGTAGTAGCATTTAAGGACCATGGTGACCAGGGAAAGATAAAAGGCGAGCGGGGAAAGGTACTGGACGCCAAAACCAACCACAGAGATGCCAGTAACTTTGCTAAAGCAGCTGAAATAATGGATCCCACCAGGCAGCCGTGGCTGCCTGCAGCAGATGATAAGCCAGCTGCAGTCAGCGAGGTAATCGATCTGTCGTCCAGATTGAAAGCAGATGGATCGCTTGACTGGGAGATTCCAGAGGGGAATTGGATTATACTCAGAACCGGTCATCGTATGACCGGCTCCAGGCTTATGATCGCCCAGCCCGAAGCGGATGGCCTGTCGGTGGACTGGTTTGACCGCAGGGGCGTAGAACTTCAATTTGAAAATATCGGCCAGGTGCTGATCACGGAAGCGGCAAAAGTGGGTAATAAACCGCAGTATTTTTGTGATGACAGTTTTGAGGATGGTTTTCCCAACTGGACGGCAGATATTATTAACAAGTTTAAACATTATCGGGGATATGATCCCACCAGGTATCTGCCTGCTTTGTCGGGTTACATTATCGGCAGTGCAGAAATCACGGACCGCTTCTTAACGGATTACCGAAAGACAATAGCCGACCTGATGGCAGATGAACACTATGGAAGATTCCGGGAGCTTTGTCATAAAAGCGGGCTGCTCGTCCAAAATGAGTCTGCCGGCCCCAGCAGATCCGGCACGATTTGCCTGGACGGGTTAAAGAACCTGGGGCGCAGTGATTTTCCAATGGGAGAGTTCTGGCTGGGGCCCCATCATGACGATCCGTCCACTCTAACGGATGATAAAAGCTACGGCGTCTCCAGGCTGGACTATGGCCAGAATAAAGTTACTAAAATGGTGGCCTCAGCTGCCCATATCTATGGCAAAAAAACAGCCTCCGCTGAAGCTTTTACCAGCTTCCGGCATTGGATGGATGCACCCGGCAATTTAAAACAGGCCCTGGACAGAGCTTACGCAGAGGGGATTAACCGCATCGCGATCCATACCTCCACTGCGACCCGGCCTAAAGACGGCAAGCCCGGCTATGAATACGGGGCCGGAACGCACTTTAATCCCAACGTTACGTGGTGGGATTTATCCAGTGCTTTTTTTAAATATGTCGCCCGTTGTCAGCGTATTTTACAAGCGGGTCTTTTTGTGGCAGACGTACTCTACTATAATGGAGATGCTGCCCCTAATCTGGTACTGCAAAAGCATATTGACCCCAGTCTGGGTCCCGGTTATGATTATGATGTTTGCAATGAGGAGGTATTGATAGACCGGCTCAGTGTAAGTGAGGGTAAATTCGTATTGCCGGATGGCATGTATTATGAGGTTTTGGTTTTGCCTGAAAATAACAGCCGGATGCCGCTTACCGTTTTAAAAAAAATTGCACAGCTGGTGAAACAGGGAGGGACGGTGATCGGCTCCAGGCCACTGGCGGATTCAGGGCTGTATGGCTACCCGGAGTGTGACCAAAAGTTAACCAGCTTAGCAGACACCTTGTGGAAGGGAATCTCTGAACATGCCGGGGAGCACAGACAAACCAGAAATAAATATGGAAAAGGGCAGGTCGTATTCGGTGAAAGTGTCAGAGAAGTCTTGCTTAGCCGGGGCGTGTTACCCGATTTCACGTATGAAGCGGTTGATCCGGGTAAGGATATATGGCTGGATTTTATTCACCGCAGGGTACCAGAAGCAGAGATGTATTTTGTGACCAACCGGAAAAAAAGTACTGCCTTTGCCCGGTGCAGGTTCAGACTGCCGGCTGGTCACCCGAAAAGCAGCCGCAAGGAAAAAGAAAACAAGTTGTCTGTGCTGCCTGAGCTGTGGGATGCGCTCAGTGGCACGCGTATTACAGGTATTCAATTTAAATTAGAGCAGTCTCATATAGTACTGGATCTGTGCCTGGACGCGTTTCAATCTGTTTTTGTCGTCTTACATGAGCGCAAGCCAGCTGCTGACTATTTAAAAACGGAACGCGCGCCGGCAGCGACTACATCTGCCCCGAAGCTTTGGCAGGCACCCGCACAAAAGCTGTTTAAACAGGTCCTTGAATTAAACGAAAAGTGGGAAGTGGCTTTTGATCCCGAGTGGGGCGGTCCTGAGAAGACAGAATTTGCGCAGTTACAGGACTGGAGTCAGCACATGGATCCAAAAATCAAATATTATTCAGGCAAGGCCTGGTATAAAAAGCACTTCGATATGCCTGTTTCGCTGAAAAAAGAGCCCGGAGATACGGATGTCAGAAAGCTGTTTTTTATTGATCTGGGAAGCGTAAAAGACATTGCCGCCGTTAAACTCAACGGGGTGGATCTGGGCATTGTATGGACGGCCCCCTGGCGGGTAGATATTTCCTCGGCCGTTAAAGCAAAGGACAATATACTGGAAGTCGAAGTGATCAATCAATGGCCAAACCGGCTGATTGGCGACGCCGCGCTTCCAAAGGCTAAAAGGCGTACTTCCACGAATATTGAATTTAAGCCTAGTGATCCTTTGCTGCCTTCCGGTTTGTTAGGTCCCGTGACTGTGTTACAATGTTAATACCGCAAACTGGCCCTGCCCGCCAGATAGTGCATTTTAGCTGGAATGTAAACCGAACAAATAATAGACCGTTACCTGAACATCATTTTATAAAAACATAAAGAAAGACAGGAAATCTCGTAGACTCGCCGGGACATCCGGATATCTATGCGGCATATATAAGAATTATCTTCGCTACTGACAATTTGTATTGGATTTATACAAATATTGAAGGTAAAAATCGCTGAATAATTTTTATGGAAATTTATAAAACGAGCGGGAGCCTGGCGCCCCTTTTTATTCGAATCACGACAGGAACCGGTTTTATGGTGCACGGATGGGCCAAAATAACCCGCGGCCTCGGTGGTTTTGAAAGGCTCCTGACACAGATTGGCATCCCATTGTCGCACCTAAATGCGCTCATCATACCTTATATCGAGTTACTGGGAGGATTAGCCCTTTTTATAGGCATTGGCGTCAGGATCGTGTCCCTGCCTTTAATCATGACAATGTTGGTAGCCATGTTCACAATACAGATCCGGTTTGGTTTTAGTACGGTTAATACCATCGGGTTAACACAAAGCGGGCCTGTTTTCGGTCCACCGGGCTATGAAATCAACCTGATCTATATAGGAGGATTACTCAGTTTATTGGTGACAGGAGCCGGAACATTTTCCATTGATGCCCTTATTCATCCAAAGCGGTCCGGGGTACGGTAAGGACCTGTTCTTTATTTGGCAGTTGTATAAGACATTGACGATAGAAGGATATAGCTCCTTACTCGAAAGATTTCCCGAATTTGTGTTCAATTTCTTTCCAGTAATTGAGATCTACAATATCCAGAAACTGATCCATGTCTACAGCCTGGTCTTTAGGTAAGGGCATACCCGCCCGCAGGTTGCCCAGTGCGTTTTTCAGTGTAAAAACCAGCTGAAACAAAAGAGTCGTCGGATATAAAATCATCGTGTAGCCCAGGGCACCCATTTGCTCCGGCGATAACCAGGGTGTTTTACCTCCGTTTTCAAGGATACTTGTTGCCAGGGGTACTCCCTTGAATACGCGGCCGATTTCTTCGAGTTGCTTTTTATCAGCGATGCCATCGAAGTAAACCCCATCTGCGCCAGCTTTCAGGTATTTTTCTGCTCTTTTGATGGCATGCCTTAAATTTTCCGGCTCGATGGCGTCTGTTCTGGCGAGCAGGAAAAGTTCTTGACGACCACGTGCATGCACCGCGGCTTTTATTTTGTCTTCCATCTGTTCAGAAGGGACGACATGTTTATCGCCCATATGCCCACATTTGATGGGGAGCTTCTGGTCTTCAATAAACAAGGCAGAGACACCCATTCTGATATATTCCTGAATGGTTCTGGTGACGTTTTTAACATCCCCGTAACCGTCATCCGCATCTACCATCACCGGTAAGGTAGAGGCGCCGATGATGTTTCTGACAGCCATGCCCTTTTCTCCGAAATGCTCCAGGTCTACATCCGGGACGGCATGCATAGAGGCAGATAAAGCAAAACCGCCGATCTGAAAACCTTTAAACCCTGTGCGTTCAATTAATCTTGCCGTCAGGGCATCATGTGCAACCGGTAAAAGAACAGGTTTTTCTGATTCAAGTAATTGTTTCCATGTAATTCTTTCTGCTGTGATCGAGTTCATAATCGTGCTTTTTAAAATAACAAGGATCCCTATATATAAAACGAGTGTTGTCCTATTACAGGTGTATTCATTCAAAAAGGATACCAGCCGTTCTTTTAAAAGTTTACTGAATTTCACTGAAAGGGTCCCCGGAACCCCGTGACAGGTGACGTCATTATAGCAGCCTAGTGGATATGCTGACTCATATCGGGGTGCTTTGCCGGCATTAAGGCAAAGCCATTTTTTCTGGGTCCGGCTGCTATTTAACGCAAAAGCACTTCCAACTTAATGGAAGATAGAATTATGGGATTGACCATAACAAGCATGATCATCCAGGCAGTTTAAGCGCAGGAGGGCAAACAAGTCGAAAGCGTGACGTTCATATCAGCTACTTTATAACTTATTATCTAATTCATAATCAATTATTTTCAGGTGTTATTTAAACTAATTATTTAACCCGTGAATGATCCCCTTAGTCCCTTTCACATGTCTATTTATTAAGCTCAGGAAATTCTGAAATGCGAAGTATTGTGCAGCCGTAAGGGATCAGCGTCACTTCCTGTGTTTTTTGTGCCGGCATACCTTCGTTATAGCTGATGCTATAAGGAAGCGGCCCTGCCATATCGTTATATAATTTCCAGTGCGGTATTTGCCTGGCCGGAACGGTAAGTTCAATGGGCGCGTTTGACAGTGTCCATGGATAGACAGGTTCTGTTGACTTTTTACTTACCCGGTAAAGGGAGTCCAGTGCAGTATCGTCAATATTCACGAGTCCGTAATTCCAGGGACTGACAGCATAGGCCTCCAGGTACTTGTCCCCGTATATTAAAGGGTCTTTTGTATTTTGAACTTCTTTTAGAGAATCTTTTATTTTTAACGCATACACGATCGGTCCCCGCTCCACCGAAACCGCGTTTTCATGCCATTTATTTTTAAAAATGTGCATGGGCAGACGCAGCACCACTTTGTCATTATTTTTCCAGGAGCGGGTCAGGGTAGTGATCTGGCCGCCGGTCACTTCTTTTAGCTGTTTTCCGTTGACCGTAATAATGGCCTTCTGGCACCAGGAAGGTATGCGCAGATAAAACGGAAACGCAGTAGCTCCTTTATTTTTCGTCGTAAAAGTAAATTCGATGGACTCATCAAAGGGATAATAGGTCTCTTCTTTTATATTGTACTGAATGCCGTCTGCGACCTTTGCCGTGACTTCGCTGGGCGCGTATACGAGAGCGGCCACCCCCTTGTCGGCTGTCGCATAAAACAGATTCTGGGTAAACTTAGGCCAGCCCTGATGCATATTAGAGGTGCAGCATGGATAACCGGTCAATAAACCGTAACAGACATCTGTTCCGCTGTGGTTGACATCAAAGTTGCGGACATGTCTGGTGAGCATAACCTGGTTGGCTTGCTGAAAATACTGACGGGCCATATAATCCGGAGTGGTCTGTGAGGGCAGAGCGTTAAATGCTATTTTCTCAAGCTGGTCGGCGTAGCGGACACCGCCGGTGATGCTCAGTGCATTTTCCAGCGTAAACATCATTTCTACAACAGAACATAATTCCACGCCCTGCGTCGGATCGTTGCCGTGTAAGGCCTCATCCGCTGCATACATGCCGCTAGCGAGTCCGTCGAATTTATTCAAATCCGACAGTCCTTTACTGAAAGCGTCCAGATATTTCTGATCCGGGTCCTGCTGGTAATAAATAATGGGCTCTTTCATGCCTTCTGCCAGATTCACCCCATGAATGGACCCTTTGCGCTGTAGAAGGTCAGTGTTCAGGAACCCATCTGTAAAATCAAAGCTCTGCTCATGAAGCAGGCGGCCCAGGTCCAGCAGGAATTTGTCGCCTGTTATATTATAGAGCCAGTAGACGACCATGAGATTGTCAGCGACCCGGTACTTTGCCCAGAAAGTCCAGTGATCCAGTGGTTTTGAGGGCAGCTCTTTAAGCTGATATCTGAAATAACCAGTCAATAGCTTGATGACACGCGGGTCTCCGGTAGCGGAATAATACTGTTTTAATACTTTCAGCATGACCATTTTTGGCCACCAGTCCCGGCTATTGTCTCTCTGAATCCCGGCCTCAGGTGTATAATCTCTGGAGGGGCCGAAATACCCATCAGGCGTCTGGCTGTTAATGGTCCACTCGATCCAGGGTTTTACTTTGGCGATTAATGCCTTGTCGTGTAAGATATAGGCCAGTGGCAGCAGCCCGTCGATCCAGTAAGGCCCACGTTCCCACTGGTCCCCGTCGCCGCCCAGCCAGCCGTTTCGCTTACCCATTACGGCGGGATATAATTTATCCAGCTGACCGGTAGCGCCGTTTTTCTGCCTGATCAGCATTTCTCTGAGCCACCCGTGGGGTGTTATCGTCCCCAGTGGCATTTCCATGAACTGACTTTGGTGTAAAGGAAGACGGTTTTCGGGTGTCGCCGGGCCCTGGCTGTAAGCGCACAGCGTCAGCATAATAAAAACAAACACAACATTAATTCTTTTCATATCATTTTTTACTCAGAGCAATAAAAATAGTAAAAAGCAGCTAAAATAAGACATGATTACTGCACTTATTGACTGCACTCGTCTATACTGACCTGTCGGTTGAGGCCCGGGCTTTCAGATATTTAATCCGCTGGTAGAGGCACCGAACAGAGACTGTGATGGGTTAAGAAAACAGCCCGGTGACTGATAAGGGAATAAAATTCAGACAAGCCCTGGTAAACGCGCCTGCAGTAAATACAATAAGGTCAGATTATATGACAGCAAAGAGGTGTCGCCAGTGGCTGCAACACTTTACTGCTGCTGTTACAAAGACAGCCACTGCGGAGTACTCCGGTTTGACATTACAAATCTGATTTTCCAGATGTCAGCTTTAAAAAGCGATTCGATCAACTTCCCTCAGATGCATTTTTCGCCTGCTCCCGGTACCTGGCAGGTGTCACAGCGTAATGTTTTTTAAATACGCGGCTAAAATAATTCGGGTCCTTATACCCGCAGGCATAGGCGACCTCGCCGACAGGCATGTCATTTTCCAGCATAATAGCAGCACGCCTCAGCCGGTACTCATTGAGTAACTCCGAAGCGCTTTTATTTAATGTCTTCTTTAAATTCAGGTGCAGTGAAGTCCGGCTCATATTCAGGTCCCTGGCAAGCAGCTCTATGGTGACGTCGCTATCTGCAAACCGTTTTTCCAGTGTGCCGGTGAGCTTTGCCAGGAATTCCTGATTTTTATTATTGCTGGGCAGATTATCAATGGCCAGTTCGCTGATGCTGACCACATGTTCCCTGAGCTTTACCCGGGACTGTATCATATTGGCCACCAGCAGTTCAAGCTCCTTCAGGTTAAAGGGCTTACCCAAATAGGCATCGGCCCCGATATTTAGGCCATCCACCCGGATATCCTGGGATTCCCATTCAGACAATAATATAACCGGGATATAACTGAGCTGAGGGTCATTTTTGACCCTGCGACAGAGTTCCAGCCCGTCCATTTTGGGCATATTCACGTCACTGATAATAATATCCGGCGGTGTCTTTTCTATTTTTTTCAGGGCAGCGAGTCCATTGGCTGCAGTAGACGTATTATAGTGCGGAGCAAAATGACTGGATAAAAAGACCTGAAGCTCCTTGTTGTCCTCTACTATTAACAGCGTATACCTTTTCTGCCCTTCACCTGCTGTTGCCGGCTTTGACTGCGGGGCACTGACCGCAGGAACGGTTGTGTTGTGAGGCGGATCCGGCGCCCAGATCTTTCTTTTGGGAAGGCCGGCGTTTGCCTTTAGCAGCACCGGCAGCGTAACAACAGCGACGGTTCCTTTACCGGGAGCGCTGTCAATGGTAATATGACCATCCAGGTACCCTACGAGGCTTCCTACTAATGCAAGGCCGATCCCGCTGCCTTCTTTGCTGTCTTCAGCCTTATAAAAGGGGTTGAAGATATTTTCCAGTGCGTCAGCGCTCATGCCCATGCCTGTGTCCGCGATTTTTACGGTAATAACGGGATTACCGCTGTCTGGCAGCGGTATTTCCTCGGTGACCCGAAGCGTAACTTCACCGCCCCGGGTGTTTTTGATGGCATTAGAAAGAAGATTGAACACAATTTTCTCAATCTTGTCTTTATCAAAATAACAGGGCAGACCGGCCACTTCAGTATTAAAGCTCAGGCGGGTATTATTGCTTTTAGCGATCGTCTCAAAATAGGCGGTTGTCTCTTTTAGGAAGGCAATGATATCTGCATGGGTGAGTTCAACGCTATTATGCCCAGTTTCCATTTTGCGGAACTCCATAAGTTGCTGGATCAGCTTAAAAAGCACAGAAGCGCTGTTCTTAATATTGACGAGTTCCGTATTTTTTTTAAACGCAGGCCCTTTCTCCTCGATAAATTTCTCGATAGAGGCCAGGATGAGGGTGAGTGGCGTTTTAAATTCATGAGAAATAAAAGTGAAGAAGTTTAACCTGTTTTGGGTCAGCTCCTTGGTCTTTTCTTTTTCGATCCTTTCTATCTGTACTTCCGTTTTTTTCTGGTGTAAAAACTTAATAAACCGGGTATACAGCCATACCAGCACTAATATCAGCAGAACGTAAACAACATACGCCAGCCGGGTCTGGTAGAAGGGAGGGCTGACTTTAATGCGAAGGGTCCGCTCCACACTTTGCTGGGCACCATCCGCTCTGACGGCGACCACATAAAACGTATAATTGCCTGGAGATAAATTAGTATAGGTTACACTGTTCTTTCCGCCCACATAGTTCCATTTATCTTCAAACCCTTTTAAATAATAAGCATACTGGGTGCTCCCGGGGTTGGCATAATCTATGGCTGCATAATTAATGGTAAACACATTCTGACGGTAGGAGAGGGTAATAGCTGACGCATAATCGATCTGATTTTGCAGCACGCCATCTGTTGAAGGAGTAACACTTTTATTGAACAGTTGAAAATCCGTAAAAATAAGCGGTACCAGCGGGTGCCTGGAGGCGATATGCTCCGGATGGAAAAACGAGAGCCCGTTGATGCTGCCGAAATACAGGGTACCGTCACCGGCCTTCAGATAGGATTTGAAATTAAACTGATTAGAAGGCAGGCCGTATTTATTGTTATAATTGACAAAGCGGTTCGTGCCGGGATCATATTTGGACAGCCCCCGGTTGGTGCTGAGCCAGACAAATCCTGCGCCGTCTTCTATAATCCCATAGACATTATTATCCGGCAGGCCGTCAGCGGTGGTAAAACTCCTGAAACTGTCTTTTGTGATATCATAGATCGATACGCCGCCGCCAAGTGTTCCAAACCAGATATGCTGTTTGCTGTCTTTATAAAGGCTGATGATCTGATTACTGGTCAGTACAGCGTGGTGGCCGCCGGCGCTGTAATGGTAAATAGTGCCCGAGGAGGGATTATACCGGTAAATGCCATCAAAACGGGTGCAAAACCATATATGACCGCTATGATCCTCTGTTATATCATAAATAAATTGTCCCCGGAAGACTTCCGGCCGGAAATGGCTAAAGTTTCCCTTTTGATAGTCATAGATATTGACACCATTTTGAGTGCCGATCCAAAGTGTGCCTCTACTGTCCCTGTAGACAGCATATACATTGTCGTTGGACAGCGATGTGGAATCACCCGGCCTGTTGGTGTAGATAACGGTTTGTTGCTTTTTAAAGTCAAATTTATGGAGTCCGCCCAGAAAAGTACCCACCCAGACATTCCCGTAGCCGTCATCATGAATCGCGTGTACGTTATTAATATTTAGGTGAAAGGGGCGCGTGTCTTTATTGATATACGAATAGCTGCCCTGTACCGGGTTGTAGATGGTGATGCCGCCGTCCTCTGTCCCGATCCAGATCCGCCTTTTGTTATCCTCCATCATCTGGCTCACCGCCTTACCCAAGAGGCCTTTGCCATTATCGCCGGGCATTATCCTTTCAAAGGCATACGTGTTGGAGGGAATATAATTGATGCCGCCAAAATAAGTTCCCAGCCATATCGAGCCGTCTTTAGCCATGAAGGCCGAGTAAACGGCCTTGTCATTGAGTTTTTTGGGATCACCCGTAAACGACTGCCCGTAGTGCTCACTTATACCGGTACTGAGATGATATACATATAACCCGTGTTCGGTCCCGATATAGAGTTCATCTTTGCCACTGCCGGTAATGGCTCTTACCGTGTTGTCTTCCTTGGTTTCTGCCTGTGCGAACCTGAGCTTATAGAACCGCTGCGTTTCTGCGTCAAAATAAAACAGGCCATGATTCGTACAGAGCCATAATACACCCTGGGTATCTTTATAGATATTAAATACATCAAATCCACTGATCCCCAGTACGGGTAGCACGCTGCTGTCGAAGGATCTCAACACCCTTCCGCCGGCACCGATGATCTGGAGCTTATTTCCAGTGCTGATCAGAAAGCGGTTATCTGACAGCTGCCCCATAGCCCTTACCGGAATATTCTCGGGGCTGATCAGCGTGCTTTTATGCCCGGATATCTTATAGAGTCCCGCCGTCGTGCAGACATAGACCGCTCCGGCTGCTTTTAAAAGCCCCAGGATATTAACTCTGCGGCTAAAGGCCTCGCTTCTCAAAATATGCTCCGTTTTTTGCCGGTAGATAAAGAGCCCGTCCTCCGTTGCCAGGTAAATCATATCCTTATTACAAAGCAGGGTATTTATTTTGTCAGGAGAAACCCCCTGCAGCGAGTCCTGTATATAGTAATTTTTGATCTGGTAACTGTCATACCGGTTCAGGCCCTCCCTGGTGGCAAACCACATTTGCCCCTTGTCATCCTGGCTGATGGCGTAAACCGTGTTATGCGATAAGCCCTGATTGGAAGTCAGCTTTCTAAACTGGATTCCCTGCGCCAGCAGATAGCCAGGGCAGCACCAGCACATAAGTATAAAAAGAAAGGCGATAAGTGGTTTCATAGCAGGGGATCGTTTATCCTTGAACTCCAGTGCTAATTTCAGGATTAAAATTTAATATGCAGATAAATATATAATATGTTTATAATTTTTGAACAAAAGTGATGAAGATTTAAACCTTGGTGCTAGCCTGGCGCAGTGATTTTAACGCAGACAGGTTTTTCTTTTCCATACTTGAGGCTGCTGATATAATATTAACTGTAGCAGTGATTTTCTAAATGGAGGTGCCGTTTACTACCGGGGTAAAAATCTTTATACTGCGAGTCCAGCAATTCAACGCCAATCTTAGCGGAACGTCAGCCCCTTAAATAGCCAGAGCCGTACTTTAGGCAAACTGTTAGATAGTTTTAAAACATCTATTTTATTGTTTATCAATAATTTACAGTATTTAATTGTAAATTACTGATAATAATAATTTCTAAATATTTGATTATAAATGTACAATATCATCCAACAGCGATATAACAATTGTCATTAACGGAGGCATTCCCACCAGCCATGTTGACGACTTCTGTTTATTTATGAAAAAAAAGATGGCTGCTTTGTTCATTCAAATTTGCCCCCGTCCGGTCAATTTTCCCTGTTGAATTTTAACAGGAGAATAAAAACATAAAAATTGTTTAAAAAATGAACAATTTTCCGGGTTTATTTAACAAGTGTGCTAGACAAAAAGATACATCCATGGTAAAATTGCTGTAGGAAAATATAGCGCACTTTTCTTTTGAGGGATGCTGAGCCGGGGGAAAAAAAGTTTATCTGAGAAAAGGCTTTATTGGCATTATGAGATCCGGTAACCCGTCAGGGATTTCCCAGATATCTGCTTTGCAATATTTTGCTTTTGGATTTATCTATTACAAGGTCCGGTTCATTTTATCCGGATGGAGGCGGAAACAAAAACTAAAAATCAGGCCACGAGATGAAAAAACGATCAACATGCTGTTTTCTGTTATTGGTTTTGGCCGGGCTGATGACCGGTTGTAATAATGGCACCTCTAAAGCCACAATGGCAAAGCCGGATCATCCGGGGACGGACAGCGCTGATTATCGCTTTCAGATGGGTATCAACCTCAATGAGCAGGTGGACGTTGCCGACATGCAGGATATGCGGGATTCTGAAACTAAATGGATCAGGTGTTTTGTGGAAGTTATCGACCTCTACAAGGCGGGGACGCTTGAGACGGATGCGAAGATCGCTGCTTTTAACCGCCTTAAATCACAAGGGTACCATACCGCGCTGAGCTTGAAATTCAACTTTTTAAAAAACGGCTTTCCCGCTAAAGGCAGTACGGACTGGAATAATTACTTCGGCTTTATAAACACCTTGCTGGATAAGGTCATGCCATATACCGATGTGCTGATCGTGGGCAATGAGCCGTTTATTGAAGCGGCCCCCGCCACCTGGAATGAACCTCTGAACAGCTTTTATAAGCAGGCCTGCGACCGGGTACACGTTTATTTTGAGCAAAAGGGTATCCGTAAGCCTGTTTTTCTGGGGGCTTTTGATAATCTGTATCTCAGTGGCCGTCAGTCCAACGCCGGCTACGTCAACTTACTGGCCTTTGCCAGAGGGGCAGATTACCTGGCTGGCGTGGACCTGCATATTCACCACAGCTCCCAGGCAGATATGGCTGAGGCGCTACGTTATGCTGCCGGCAGTATCCGCGAAGATCAGCATCTGCTTGTAACAGAGTTTTCGCTAATGAAATACTGGAAATCATACAATAATAGCGATATCGCACCCGCCTTTATGGCCGCTGCCCGTACCAGTGCCACTGATAGTATTTTTGTGCCGCCCGCTGACATCACCAAAAACTATCAGTATATCGATTATGCACTAAAAAATCCCAGACCTGCCCAGGAGTGGTATGCCTTCTGGGAAAACTCCCCCTATCTGGCAGCTAAAAGCAATTACCTGTGTACAGCCAGGGCTGCCTTTAAAAATACCGGCAAGGTCTATCTCAGTTTTTATGCGCTCCGGCAATCCTACCCGCTGCATACTGACTTTACAGCAGATACAGATCCCTGGGTACTCAACGCGCTGTTCATGAACCGGTCGGTACAACAGATAAACGGCCGCAACCAAAAATCCTATCGTTTTTTAGATCAGTTTATAAAAATCGCCAATAATGAAAACCCCTGCCAATAATAATTATTTAAAAGCTTAAAAAAATCTCAGTATGAATCAAACTGTTATAAGACAGACTGGAAGCAGATTATCCTTTCTTTTGACGCTGCTTGCCTTTTTCATTTGCAGTGCCCTCTCGGCCCAGCAGATCAGTATCACCGGAAAGATCACCAGTGAGGCCGGAGAGCCGCTGCACGGGGCGACTATCCGCGTCAAGGACGCAAATCAAAACACGCTGTCAGGTGATGACGGAACATTCACCCTTCAGGTGGATAATGCAAATGCCACCCTGGAGGTGGAGTATGTGGGTTATGCCACCCGGCAGATCGAACTCAATGGCCGCCGGGCAGTCACGGTTGTCCTGACGCCGGCCGGTAAATCGCTCTCAGAGGTGGTTGTCATCGGATACGGTTCTGTCAAAAAAAGTGACCTGACGGGATCTGTGGCCTCCATCAAGGCCGATGATCTGACCAAGGGTACGAATGTAAATATGCAGCAGGCCTTGCAGGGCAGGGTCGCCGGTGTACAGATCTATCAGAAAAGCGGTGAACCGGGCGGTGCGATGAGCGTGCAGATCCGGGGTATTACTTCTATCACCGGTAATAATGCGCCGCTGTATGTTATTGACGGAATGCCGGTCAATGACGCGGTGGCTGTCGGCTCCGCCAGCCCCGGGGGCACCACCAGCAACCCCAATAACAGAAACCCGCTTAACACGCTGAACCCTTCCGATATCGCTTCCATAGAGATACTCAAAGACGCCTCTGCAACGGCTATCTATGGCTCCCGCGGCGCCAACGGGGTGGTACTGATTACTACTAAAAAAGGCAGCGTCGGCAGGCTAACCGTAGATTATAACGGATCTTACGGCCGCCAGCAGGTCAGCCATACCCAGCGTTATATGACGGGCGATGAGTATACCACTGCCATCAACGGTATTATTCATGACGGGAACCTCAATACCAGTAATTATCCGGAGGTTACCGGCGATAATTATAATACCGACTGGCAAGATCTGCTCTTTAGAAAAGCCACCATCCAGTCCCATGACGTCTCCTTTAGCGGCGGCAACGCCACCAGCAAATATTACGTTTCTGCCGGATACTTCGGACAGGACGGTGTTATGCTCAACTCCGGCACCAAAAGATACAATGTCAATGTCAATCTGGAACTGTCAGTGCCTTATAAGTATAATGTGGGCGTCAGCCTGGCCACTACTTATATCAAAGATGCATATAACGCGACGGGCACGGGCCTCAATGATAACGGCAGTGCTTTATATATGGCTCAGAACTATGACCCGACCGCGCCCGCCTATAATGAGGATGGTTCCTATTACAGGTCGCCGTTAATGGCACCCATGGACAATCCGCTGGCTGTCATTAACGGGCAGTATTCCACGGGAGAAACCTACAGGACCTTTGGCAATATCCATGCGGAGTATTTCTTTGTACCCACCTTGTCAGCCAAGGTAAGAGTCGGGGCAGATATCAATGATGCCCAGCGTTCATTCTGGATCGACCCCTCCACGCTGACGGGCGCCTCTTACAACGGGTATGCGGATGTGCGTGATGGTAAAAGAGGCTATTACCTCATTGAAGGAACGGTTAACTACAATGAAAGTTTTGGCAAACATAAAATAAACGCAGTGGCCGGAGCCACCTATGAGCGCTATACGTCTAATTCCCTGGTGGCCAATGCACGGTCCTTTGCGCTGGCAGACCTGACTTACTATGCGATCGGCACCGGTGACCAGACCCTGAACGGCGTCAGCAATGGCAAGCAGGAAAATATCCTGATCTCTTATCTGGGAAGGGTAAATTACTCCTTTATGGACCGGTATTTACTGACTGCTTCTCTGAGAGCTGACGGCTCTGCCCGTTTTGGCCCGGAAAATAAATACGGTTATTTTCCTTCCGCAGCGCTGTCCTGGAAGATGAAACAGGAGAACTTCTTAAAGAACGTGGAGGCCGTGAGCGACCTTAAGCTCAGAGCCAGCTACGGGGCGATCGGCAACCAGCCGAATGTCAATTATCTGTACCTGTCGACCTATTCTGCCGGCCGCGACGCCGTATTCAATGGCGACAGAGTCACCTCCATCTCGCCGACCAGAAGTGCGAACGTCTTTCTGCAGTGGGAATCCGCCCGGCAGACAGATATTGGCCTGGACTTTAGTTTCTTTGGCTCCAGGCTGTCAGGTACGGCGGATTACTATAACCGCAAGACCTTTAACCTGCTTTATGATATCCCGCTGCCTTTAAGCTCCGGCTTTGGTGCCCAGACCCAGAATGTGGGCAGTATGCGCAACTCGGGTTTTGAATTTGCGCTGAATGGCACCATCGTAGACCAGAAAGATTTTAAGCTGGACGCCGGCTTTAATATTACCACCCTTAAAAATAAGATCCTGAGCCTGGGGGGTATCGATCAGGTGATCGGATCCGGTCCCGGCAGCATCGGTGATTACAGCATCCTGAAACCGGGAGAGTCCATGGGTTCTTTCTATGGGTACGTGGTAAAGGGCGTCTGGCAGACAGGCGATGACTTCAGTAAGGCGCCGGCTGGCGTGCGCCCCGGAGATCTTAAATACCTGGACCTGGACGGCAACCAGGTAATCGATGCCAGCGACAGGGTCATCCTGGGCAGTTCCCTGCCGGATTATTATTATGGCTTCAACCTGAATGCCAGCTATAAGGCCCTTTCGCTCAATGTTTCCTTTGAAGGCTCCCATGGCGCTAAAATGCTCAACAGCGCCCTGGTGGATTCTTATTACCCGGTGGACTTCAGAAGAAATAAACTAGCAGCGCTTTACCTGAACCGGTGGACACCGGACAACCCGACTAATGAGTATCCTTCCTTTATCCCGGGAGATGTACAGGGACTGAAAAATGTGACCAATAAAACAGTGGAGGACGCTTCTTACCTGCGGCTGCAGGCAGTACAGCTGTCCTATCAGCTGCCGCTGCCGGAAAATAAGTTCGTCAGTCACGCCTCGGTATTTGTCAGTGGACAGAACCTGTTTACGATTACCAATTATTCCGGCAGTGACCCGGCCGCCAATGCAGTGGGCAGCAATATCAACAGGGTTGACTATAATACGTATCCTATGACAAGAACCTTCACCGCTGGTCTGAATGTCCAGTTTTAATCTATAAAATATTACTTTGATGAAAAATATAATTAAGTATATACTTCCCCTGGCTGTGCTGGCCACCGTCAGCGCCTGTGAAAAGCCGCTGGATGTCACGCCATATTCAGAGTTCGCGCCAGGCAACGTGCTGACAACAGAAAGCGGGATAAAGTCTTTATTGTTTTCGGCGTATGCACAACAGCAGACCCAGCAGAATTCCAGGTTTGTGATCAATGACGCAGAAGACTGCACCGATATGGCTTTTAACTCGGGCGGCGCCGAAAACGGGCAGCTGGTCCAGATCATCAATTTTACCTGGGACGCCAATCTGGGCACTTTCCAGGGAGATGTCTGGGCACCCAATTACCGCTGTATCCGGGATGCCAACGGCGTTATTGAAAACATTGACAATGTCAATACGTCCGACGCAAATAAAAAACTCTTTAAGGCAGAGGCCAGGGTGCTGCGCGCCTATAGCTATGCGACTTTATATAATTTCTTCGGCCCGGTACCGCTGAGGACCACTACTACGCAGCCCGGCGATCTGGCCAGGGCTACAGATGAGGAGATGAGAAATTTTATTGCAACGGAGATTACAGAGTCGGTAGCAGATCTGCCTGATCCCGGTAAAGAGCAGGCGCATGGCCGTTTTAATAAAGGCGTTGCCTACGCCATACTGGCAAAGTTTTACCTGAATACCAAAGAGTGGCAAAAATCTGCCGATGCCTGTAAGTCCGTTATGGATCTCAATTATTATTCCACCACGCAGTACGCGTTCAAGGACCTGTTCCGCGTAGAAAACGAGGGCCAGACCAATAAGGAGATGATCCTTGTACTGCCCTGTAAAAACGAGGTGGATTTCGGGAACTGGTTTATGGCAGGAGCATTGCCTCCCGGCTTTAAAAGCACACCGCAGCTGCCTGAATTTAATTATCAGTCGACCATGTCCAACTTTGCCACCCAATACCGGCTGAGAACGGCATTTGTAAATACGATGGCCCAGGAAGACAAACGCCGTCAGCTGATCTGTACAAGCTACATTAATAATGCCGGAGCGACAGTGGACATCTCTGGCGGGGATAATCCCAGGAGTTTTAAATACTGGGATAATGCCACCATTGGTAACAACAGCGGCAATGATGTGCCCATTTACCGGTATGCAGACATCTTGCTGAGCAGGGCAGAAGCACTCAACGAACTGAGCGCAACGCCGCCAGCGGAGGCTTTTACCCTGATCAATCAGATCAGGGCCCGGGCCGGGTTGCCCGATCTTACCCAGGCAAACACCCCGGATAAGAAAAGTTTCCGTGACGCTATATTCAGAGAACGCGGCTGGGAATTTATTACAGAGGGTAAAAGAAGAGAAGACCTGATCCGCCAGGGAACGTTTATTTCATCTGCGATCGCAAGAGGGGTACCTGCTGCGCAGGCGACACCTGATAAGGTGCTGTTTCCCATACCCCAGTCTGAGATCCAGGCCAATAAGCTCTGCGAGCAAAACGCGGGCTATTAAATAAGGATATCGGAAGACGTCTGTAAGAGGTCCTCAGGGGATATATCCAAAAATGAGCAACAAATAATGATTATATAGCCTGTAAACGGATATATCCCTTATCCCTTTTCTTAAAAAAACGTCCACCTCAAACAGAACAATCATCATAAAAGCCGGAAAGCTTGGCAAGGTTCGCCGTTTGACAACGCAGTATTACCGAACACTCCGGCCCCTTAAATTATTAGAAAAGCATAATGTTCCATCCTGATAACACCTTTAAAAGCCTGTATAAAGTAATTGCTTTAATCATCCTGATCGCTCTTACTGCTGCTTCCTGCGGCACGCAAAAGCCGCCTGATCAAAGCAAGGCAACGCTGTCACATGGTAACCGGTTAAGCGCCCGGGTGAGTGATCCTTCCAGTCCTGTAGGCGACTCTTTACTTTCGTTGCCTTCCACCGTCAGGCCTGTTATAGATGTCTGGATGCGGGACACTTATGTGATGGCTGGACCGGATGGCTATTACTACCTGACCGGTACCACTGCCAGCCCCGGGCGGGTATTTACCGGACGGGTACACTGCTGGGATTATAATGACGGACTTTATCTCTGGCGTTCAAAAGACTTAAAGCATTGGGAGGCGATGGGGCGTATCTGGTCATTTGACCAGGACGCTGCCGACTGGCAGAAAAAAGGCATTCCTGTAAGGCCAGGCAGCAGGTCGCTGAATGGAGACGTACTGGATTCAATGTACAGAGCCGTTTGGGCCCCTGAACTGCATTATATTAAAAGCAAGAAAAAGTGGCTGATCGCCGCTTGCCTGAACGGGGGAAAAGGCTCCTTCGTGCTGGAAAGTATTTCAGGCAAGCCGGAAGGACCGTACCGTAACATCCAGGCCAATAAAGATGCAGCGATCTTTAATAATATCGATCTGGGCATCTTTGAAGACAGCGACAGCAAGGTCTATCTGGTGGGTCATGATCACTATATCGCCCGGATGAACGCTGATCTGACAGGACTTGCCGAACCCTTTAGAAAACTAAAGGAAACGCCCTACAAAAGGGAACCTTATATAGAAGGCGTCTGGCTGGATAAGCATCATGGCAAATACCAGCTGGTACAAAGTATCTGGTCTGTCAGCCATAAGGACGGCAGCTACAGCTATCTGAGAGGCGACAAAGACGATAATAAGCTCTATAGTTATGACGTCGTGGTAGCCGAGTCGGACAGCATATACGGCCCTTATGGCCCCAGGTATACGGCTATTATAGGCGGGGGACACAATAATTTCTTTAAAGACAATCAGGGCAACTGGTGGTCTACTGTTTTCTTTAACCCGCGGGGAGGGATGGCCAAGACTTTCCCTGTTACCTGCCGGCCGGCGGTGCTGCCTTTAAAATGGCAGGCAGGAAAAGTCCGCCCTGACAAAAAAGCAACTGATCTATTTTACTCTTCTTTAAAACATTAAACATGCGCCGTACAAAAATACTGTTTTCGCTACTGGGTATCCTTATCTGCCTTTTGCAGGCAAGGGGGCAGGAGTTAGGCCTGAACTTTAATCATAATCCGGAAAATATTGATTTTAACTATGTGAAAAAGGTGCATCCCGACTGGATCAGGACCACGCCCCGGATACTGGATTATGTAGACGGGTTAATAGATCCTGCCACCAGCACCGGCCTTGAGAAGGTCATACAGGCAGGCCAGGCAGGCTACAGGATTGTTTTTGGTTTTAGATGGGATTTTAAAAGACGAAAGCTTCGGCTGCCTAAGCCCGGCTCCGGCAGGGAAGCGCTCTACTTTAAAATGGCAGATACGATTTTAGAAAAGGTCGGCCGCTACGTGGACATTTTCTCCCTGGGCAATGAGCCGAATTTAGAGACAATGGATATCGATTTGCAATATAATGCACGCCACGAGGTACCACTGGTGACCTTTACCAGGCGGCTTATGGAGCATGTTACGGGATTTTATAAACAACATCCGGGCTGGGCGCTGCCCCAACTTTATGCAGGGTCGCTGCCGGCGCTCTTTGAGCAAAAACAGCAGCAGACACCAGGGGTAGCCGAACTCATCCGGTTTGCCGAAAACACACCTGCCATTACCGGTCTGGCCATCCATTTACATATTGAAGATACGGCAGAGATTGACAGGGCTTTTCAGTACGTCCGCTCTATTATGCCAAAAAAGCCGATCATCGTACCGGAGTTTTCTTTGTTCCGCCTATACAATAAACATTTTAAGGATTCTATTGGCAGCAGCGCTGAAGGCAAGGCTTTTCTTGAAAAATATCATCTGCCCCGAGGGCTGAAAGTCTTTGAATGGCTTACCTTGCTAAATAATGGCAAGGTGCCGCACAGCGCCTGGCAGCAGCTGTTTTTGTCTCAGCCCTGGTATGTACCGCATTACCTGGATACCTATTACCGCTACTACCAGAAGTATCACGTGGTGCTGGCTACCTATCCGTTATTACAACAGGGGTATAGCAAACGGGTAACACCCGCAACGCCTTCCTGGTTTTTAAATCCGCTATACCTGCAAAAATCACTGGGCAAAGATGCCGGGGGGAACTACTATCCCAATCCGCTGGTCTATGACGATTATATGCGGCTGCTGGAAGAAGGCAGGCGCTTAAAAAGTCAACAGCAATAAAAGAAGTATACGCATTAAAATCTCATGTTATGCAAAAAACAAACAACCTATCACATTGTATAGAGCCGGAGCGGCTCAACAGCATATTACCTATCCTATATCTGTGCCTTTTTATATTCCTGGTCACATCTGCGAAAGCGCAGTTGAAAGGTAAAAATGCGCCGGGGCAAACCTATACCAATCCCGTATTGAACACAATCTTCGCGGACCCGGCGGTCATTAAGGCACCTGACGGCTGGTATTATGCTTACGCCACCAGAACCTGGCATGAAGAAAAGGAAATGATCCATTTACAGGTGGCCAGATCCAGAGATCTGGTACACTGGGATTACCTGCCGGACGCTATGCCGGTAAAGCCTTTTTGGGCGGACAGCACCACAGAGTTCTGGGCGCCCGATATCCAGTACGATGCTGACAGCAAGACTTACTATCTGTATATCGCTTCCGGGCATAACGGTTCCAGGGAACACTGTATCGGTGTACTTACCTCCAGTTCCCCCACGGGGCCTTTTACCGATATGGGTAAACCCTTGGTCTGTGGTCCTGGTTATACCCATATCGACCCCATGGTCTTTCAGGATCCCAAAACCGGCAGGCGCTATATACTCTGGGGTTCGGATCATGCACCGATCCAGATGCAGGAAATGAAAGGCTGGACACAGCTGAAGCCGGGCAGTAAACCCATAGATCTTTTGTTGCCGACAAAAAAGCAAAACAACTATGACAATATGATTGAAGGTCCCTGGCTGATCTATACAAAGGGCTATTATTACCTTTTCTTCTCCGGAGATAACTGCTGTGGTCCTAAATCCCATTACGCAGTCATGGTAGCACGCGCCAAAAAGATTACGGGACCTTATGAGAAGTTTAAAGGAGTAGACGGCTCAGGCAATGGAGTCATACTGGAACTAAACAGTCATTTTGATGCACCTGGTCATAATGCCGTTATCACGACCAACAATGGAAAGCAGTATTGGATGCTCTATCACGCAATCGATCCCAAAGACCGTTTTCAAAGCAAAAAGAGCCCGGTTGGAATGACCTTTGACAAACGGGTGCTCTTACTGGATCAGATTACCTTTAAAGACGGCTGGCCAAGAATTAAAGACAATAGCCCTTCCTTTGTGCCAAGGCCCGCACCTGTACCGGACAACCCTGAATAAAAGGATTTACTTTCTGATGTTTTATAACCTGTTTAATTTCTTATTTATCTCTAATTATGAAGCGTTCCATTTTTTATTTACTGCTGGGTATCACGTGCATCTTTGCTGCCTGTAATACCACTGAGCAGAAAAGCAAATCGACAAAGCCCAATATCATCATCATTTATGCAGATGATCTCGGTTATGGCGACCTGAGCTGTTATGGCGCAACCGGTGTCAAGACACCTAACATAGACCAGCTGGCCAGCAGTGGCATCCGGTTCACAGATGCCCATAGCACCGCCTCGACCTGCACGCCTTCCAGGTTTTCCGTACTGACGGGTAGTTATGCCTTTCGCAATAATGCGGCTATCCTGCCGGGCAGTGCCCCCTTGCTCATCCGGCCAGGCACGCCGACCTTACCGGGCATGTTGCAGAAAAACGGCTATACAACCGCGGCGATCGGTAAATGGCACCTGGGACTGGGAGACGGCACACCGGACTGGAATGGCGCTTTAAGTCCCGGTCCGCTGGAGATCGGCTTTAATTACGCGTTTATCGTGCCGGCGACACTGGACAGGGTACCGACTGTTTTTGTAGAAAACCATCAGGTGGTTGGCCTCGATAAGCGAGATACCATCGCGATTAGTTACGACCATAAAGTGGGCGACCTCCCCACAGGCCTTGAGCATCCGGAAATGCTGAGAATGCAGGCCGATTCTCAGCATAGCGGCACCATTGTAGACAGCATCAGCCGGATTGGTTTTATGGCGGGTGGCAGAGCTGCCTGGTGGAAGGATGAGGATATTACGAAAACAGTCCTGGGACGGGTGAAAACGTTTGTTCACCGCAACCGGGAAAATCCTTTCTTTCTTTATTTTGCGGCCACCGATGTGCATGTACCCCGCGCGCCGGATCCGCGTTTTAAGGGTGCCAGTTCAATGGGTCCCAGAGGAGACGCGATCGCCGAACTGGACTGGTCTGTAGGGGAGGTGATGAAATACCTGAAAGAAGAGGGGCTGACGGACAATACCATCATTATTTTCAGCAGTGATAACGGGCCGGTGCTCGATGACGGTTATCAGGACCAGGCTGAAGCGCTGGTGGGCAGCGACAGGCCTTCAGGCCCTTTTAACGGCGGTAAATACAGCGCTTTTGAAGCCGGTACAAGGATGCCGACTATCGTGAACTGGCCAGGTAAAATAAAGCCGGCTGTCAGCAGCACATTATTCAGTCATGTGGATTTTTATGCGTCTCTGGCAGATTTGGTCGGCTATAAGCTGACACCGGCTGAGGCGCCCGACAGTCAGGATATGCTGGAGGTATTGCTCGGAAAATCAGATAAAGGCAGAACAGATATGCTGGAAGAGTCTTATACGCTGTCTCTGCGTATGGGGGACTGGAAATATATCTCCCCGCAAACGGCGCCGACGCCGGACTGGATGAAAAACAAAACCATCGCTACAGGCCTCTCCCAGATACCACAACTCTATAACCTTAGATCTGACAGTGCTGAACAACAAAGTGTCGCTGAGCAACACCCCACTGAGCTGCAGCAAATGCAAAAAGTACTGACACAAATACAGCGCAACAAAGGCACGCGGCCGGGGTTTAAATCTGCAACCATGGCTGCTGCCAGGTAGTAACACCTCAGGGAGGATATAGTAAATAAACGTATATCAATATACGACCATTAAAATCATTCAAATGGAAAGAAGAAATTTTTTAAAGCATACAGCGCTGGCCACCGCAGGGCTTTCTACGGTGCCGTTGCTATCTAAAGCGGCTTCAGGCAGTAAAACGAAGAGCGATAGCCTTCGGCAATATACACCGGTTCAGCCACAGATCGCTGTCCCCAGGGGAGCCATCTATATACCTGCCCAGGCCTATAATACCTGGCAACAGTGGAAAGAATACGATAATAAGGTAACGGAGCGAGACTTTGCCTACGCAGCCAGTATCGGTCTGAACTCCCTCAGGATCTGGCTTAGTTATGAGTATTGGCTGGAAAATCCGAAGCGCCATGAAGCCTGCCTGGAACAAATGCTGGCGGCCGCAGATAAAAAAGGACTTAAAATACTGCTTGCCTTATTTGACTCCTGCGGGATTGATAATACGCCGGCCGCACGTAGCGATAAAAACCCCAAGACCGCCGTAGCTGTTATGTCGCCCGAACTGGCCATTAGCCGGGATGAGCGCCGCTGGAAGGAGCCGGAGCAGTTTGTCAACCGCATTATGGAGCGCTGCGCGGATGACCAAAGGCTGCTGGCCATCGAAGTCATGAACGAGCCTCCCCTTAAAAATGGCCGGCTGGCGATGTCCCGTTATTTATTCAAAGCGGCTAAGCACCGGCAAAAAAGTATTCCGCTGACCGTTGGTTCCTTACCGGGCATGCAGAACTGGGGGAATTTCATGGACCTGAATATTGACATCTTACAATATCATAACAACTATCCCACACATTTACCTGCGTTTGTAAACGAGCTGCAAATGGCAAAAGAAGCAGCAGCAGTCTTGCAGCGGCCGTTATGGATCACCGAGTGGCAAAGGCTGCGGCCAGGTGGCAGTGGCTGGGATGAACATACACTAGCCAAAGAGGCCTTGTATCCTGATTTTAAGAGCCTGGCTACACCTGTGCGGGAATCTGGTATCGGGAATTATTTTTGGTCGCTGATGGTGAAACCCGCCTATCTTTTACCACAAAGGAATGTAGGTACCATTAACGGCCTGTTTTATGAAGATGGATCAGTGTTTAGTCTGGCCGATGCCAGGGCGATCGCCGGTGATCCGGGGTTTACAGCCCGGGAAAGGAAGCAGTAGAAAGAAGCGAAAAAATAAGACTTATAATCTAAACGACTTTTGATTTTTCAACGGAGGTGCCCTAAGCACTGTCTTTCTCCAATAATTTAAACCTTATTGGGCAGGGAAATTTGTTGCCCGGACACAACAATGATCTGAAAAAGGGTTTAGCTCCCGGCTTTCTATACTTCAATCATCTGGCTTAAAACTCTAGGTAGAGTACAGATTTCCGGGGAAGTGCTTTATTTTTCATTTCCAGGCGAAGTGTCGTCTTCCCTTAAAAACTTTAATTGCAGTAAAGGGAAATACCTCTAGCCTTTCCTGTTTGCTTTTCAGACAACTTCTTCCTAAAATCCAGAAATTCAGCAAGGGCAATCTGTTTTTCTCTATTATTGCTTGTGCCGGGAAAAACGAATGACTCGGCAGTTTGCTGCGGGCTATACTTTTTGACAATTTCTTCATAAGGTTTCCTATGGGCAATTTTATGTCGTTTCTATTGACAGTAAAATGCCTTTCTGCAAAGGCATCTCATAAATCCCATACTTTAAACGGTTTTACCAATAAAGCAAATTATCAGTAAAAAAGATATAGGTTGAAGGCGTTTTATTAACTGCAGCTTTTGTGCAATTCCACTATTTAATACATAGAGGCCGTCTTAATTCAAACAGTCAAATTTTCACCATCACCTTCCCTTCATAAGGATAAGCGCACTCCCATTGTTTTGTCTCTATTTTTCTTCGGGGCGCTTACCAGGTAGCAGAGTAGACACTACATCTGTAGCCAGCCCTGTTCAACGTCCGAAAATCAAGCTTCGAGGTTCAATATGACCGGTTCAAGCTGCTCGCCGCTCTGGCCGTTTTTATTATGGGATAATTTTACACCGACAAAAAAGTCATCTTATGAACACTAATTTGAATTCGGTATAAAAGCGGTTATCTGTTTGGCCCGAAGCATTTTTGCGAGCATTTGAATCTCCCGTAAACAGCAGACTCACCGGAGTGCTCTGATAACGAAGCTTCGAAGCCCCTGGCAGAAGGCATGCTATTGCTCGGTCAAATAAATTAGAAGATCTATTTACCAATTATCTAAAAAATAAGAGAAATGAAAACAAATCAGATAGGTAAAACACAAGTTACCTTTAAATCCAATGGGTTAAGTATTGCGGCGATATTATATGTTCCGGATTCAATTAGCAGTCCCTCAGCAGCCATTGTCGTTGGTCACCCGGGCAGCGGTGTTAAAGAACAGACTGCCGGCTTATATGCAGGATTTTTTGCCCAAAGCGGCTTTGTCGTATTAACATTTGATGCAGCATATCAGGGAGAAAGTGAAGGATACCCCCGGGGCCTGGAAGATCCGGCGCAGCGGATCGAAGATTTTAAATGCGCTGTATCCTATTTAACCACGTTGCATATCGTGGATCCAGATAAAATCGGTTTATTCGGCATATGCGCATCCGGAGGATATGTCATTGCCGCTGCCGCATCCGATCACCGGGTAAAAGCCGTGGCTACTGTTATCGCTGCTGACATCCATCGCCAACTCAGAAAAGGGGGAGACGGGAAACAAGATCCGGCAGTTATCGTATCAATGTTGGATGCAGCCGCTGCAGATAGAACAGCAGTAGCTAAAGGGGCAGCTCCCGGCTCATTCCCCTTATTTCCAGCGTCCGGGGCAGACGCAAAAGCATTAGGTCAACATGTTTATGAAGGGTGGCAGTATTATAATACGGACCGCGGACAGCATCCCAGGTCTGCAAAAACCTTAACGTGGAATAGTGTAGACCGTATTGCGACATTTGACGCCTTTGCGTTTATCGACCAGATTGCTCCCAGGCCGCTGCTGATGATTTCCGGATCTGAGGCGGCAACCCTGTGGATGACAAAGGAAGCTTTTGCTGCAGCCAAAACGCCTAAAGAGATTTTCGTGATCCAGGGCGCTACCCATATGGCACTCTATGATAACCTAAAACATGTAATACCGGCAGTGGAAAAAGCCTCCGGTTTTTTCAAATCAGCGTTATGACATACTGCACGAAGTTTAATATTTTGTCAATTGCATGATAATGAAATAGGACAGGTCCAGGGACCTGTCCTATTTCATTATCATAAGTGTTCATTTTTCTGCAACCAGCGATACCATCTCAATGTAAATGCGACTGGATTTTCGAAAGCTTCCTGTGGTAATTCTCAGTTCGTTCAGAGCAGATTTCCATAAGTGCCTGTAATAACACCAAATCTATACCCTGGAAGGAGGGTGCCATCACCTTCAGGTCAATTTCATATAAACATTTGCCAACATCCGATAGATTACTCTTTTTTAATATTAATATTTTTGTCATTCGAATAATTTACTAATGAACGTATAGTTTATATCTGTAATTAATTTAACCGAAGTAACATGGATATTAAAACAACCGGGAAAGCTGCCTTTACGCAGTCTATTTTTAAAAGTGAACTGTTTAAAAAGGGGAGAAGGTTAGCTCCTGTTTTACTTTTTATCTGTTCAACGCAGCTGATTGCCGCGCCTTTTAATCCCTCAAGTGGTGATGATGCCACCAGCGGCGAAATGGCGCTTAATAAAACGGCGCCCGTACAAGGCGTTGTCAAAGATGAACTGGGAGCGCCGTTAGCCGGGGTTTCCATTAAGATCAAGGGAAGTAACAAGGGAGTACTGACAGATGCCAGAGGGCATTTTTCCATCGATATCGAAGTGGGAACGGTGCTGGAGATCTCTTATGTGGGCTACATGGATAAGGAGTTAACCTATACGGATAAGCGCGATCTCCAGATTGTGCTGGAGCCCTTTAACCCCTCCTTGGATGAGGTTGTCGTCGTCGGATATGGTACCCAGAAGAAAAAAGATTTGACCGGTGCGATTACCAGTATTAAGAGCGAGGATGTAACGCTTAATCCAAGTGGGAATCCGATGATCGCCCTGCAGGGTAAAGTGCCGGGGCTGGATATTACGAAATCTTCAGGTAAGGCCGGCGCCGGCGTGAATATGCAGCTCCGTGGTACCCGCTCTCTGAGTGCGGATGGCAATCCACTGGTGCTGATCGACGGAATGCCGGGGTCCTATAGTGCACTGAATCCAAACGATATTGAGAGTATTGATATCCTAAAGGACGCCTCTTCTACTGCCATATACGGCGCTTCCGGTGCCAATGGCGTCATTTTGATTACCACCAAAAGCGGCAAAGAGGGCAGAACCCAAGTCAGCTATGACGCTTATGTGGGATACAACGGCTGGTCAATGAATCCTAAAGTCCACATGGGCGATGAATATTTTAATGTCAGGAAACTGGCACAACAGGAAGCCGGCACGTACACCACAGACGAAGAGGTACTGTCTGCTGAAGTGTACGCGGCTTATCAGCGTGGAGAGAATATCGACTGGGTAAAAGCCATTATGGCCAGTAAGTTAACCCAGAACCACAGCATTTCCCTGTCAGGGGGAACCAAGAAAACCAAGGCCTATTTCTCCCTTAATTATAACGATGAGAACGGACAGTATAAGGGAGATGCCTACAAGGTTTTAAGCTCTAATATCCGCATAGAACATCAGGTCAACGACTGGTTCGCAGCTGGCCTGAACACTCAAATGTTCTATACCAGAGCCGGTAGTGCTTATTCCAAAATGGAAAATGCCCTTAGGTCTGTTCCCTATGGCAGGCTCTATGATGATAATGGTAACTTAAACGTGCTGCCTGTAGCGGGAGATGAGCAGACTGTGAACTACTTGCTGGACACAGACAAGGATGTTTACCGCGATGAGGATAATAACTTTAGTCTGTATTTTAATCCTTATATACGCCTGACTCCCCTAAAAGGGCTCTCCTTTGAGTCCCGTTTAAGCGGACAGTTGAATTACTCCAGAAGTAACCTTTTTGAAGGAATTGGCTCTTATCAATATTACTGGGCTGAGGGCGCCTCTGCCACCGGTACCACACCCACGGTAGCGGCCACTGTCGACCAGAACAGAACCTATAACTATAGATGGGATAATATCCTGACCTATGAATTTAATATCGCCAAAGATCATGCCTTTAAAGTCACTGGAGTGAGTACCTATGAACATAATCAGGGAGAAACCACCAATATGTATAATAACCAGTTTAGCTCTAATGCTTATTTATGGGAAAACATGGGTGTGGGAAAAAGCCCGGCGGTGGCATCTGGCTATTCCATGTCCAGGAGCCTGGGGCTGATCGGCAGGCTTAATTATTCCTATAAAAGCAAATACCTTTTTCAGGCCTCTGTCCGTGAAGACGGATCATCAAAACTGGCAGACGGCCATAAATGGGCTTCCTTTCCGGCGGTATCTGCCGGATGGAGAATTTCTCAGGAACCGTTTATGCAGGGGACAAAAAAGTGGCTGTCAGAGTTAAAACTCAGGGTAGGCTACGGCGTATCCGGTACAGCCAGCATTGACCCGTACTCTTCCATCGCCAATATAGAAGCGGGATACTATTCTCTGAGTGGAGAAAAACTAAACAAGGATAATTATTCGCAGCTCTGGGCCAATCAGGATCTGACCTGGGAAAGGTCTTACAATACGAATATCGGGATAGACGCCGATCTGCTGAACGCACGTATCCGGTTTACAGGAGATTTCTATATTACCAACACAGACGGCGTCATATGGACGAAGAATATTCCGGTGGTAAACGGAGGCTATGATGCCAGTACCTCTTTTCAGACAAGGGTAAACATGGCTAAGACCAGAAATACGGGTATTGAGCTCGGCATATATACTACCAATGTCTCTACCAAAAAGTTTACCTGGAACTCTGCGGTGACTTTTGCGACCAACAAGGAAAAGATTACAAAACTGGCTGAGGCCTCTAACAGCCCTGTTATAGGAGATGACTATGCACTGCTGGTCGGCTATCCGGTCAATTCCTACTATAGCTATAAAATACTGGGCGTATGGCAAAAAGGAGAGGAACAACAGGCTGCTTTGTATGGTCAGGCGCCTGGAGATTTAAAAATTGATGTGCCCAATCTTGTCAAAATGGGAGACCAGGGGTATGCTAAGCTGGATGCAAACGGACATCCGGTTGTAGATGATAATGGCAATACAATCATCTATAACGCCGATAATCCCTATGCGATCAGTGACAATGACCGCCAGATCATAGGCCATAATTCACCGGACTGGTCGCTGGGTTTTCAGAACACCTTTGCTTACGGGGGCTTTGATCTGACTATCTACGCCTATATGCGCTATGGACAGATGATCAATTATTCGCTGTTAACCGACTATGATCCCACGGGCACAGATAATTTTCCATCTTATTTTAATTACTGGACCTCCAGCAATCCGTCCAACGACTTTCCAGGCTTAAATGCTTCGATTCGCCGCCAGGATTATGTGGGATTCTACGGCCTTTCTTATGTGGATGGTTCTTTTATTAAAATCAAAAACATTACCCTGGGATATACATTGCCCGACCACCTGTTAAAGAAGATGCACATTGATAAGCTACGTTTTTATGGCACTATTACCAATCCGCTGGTCATTGCAAGAAGCCACCTGATCCAGGATTATGATCCGGAACAAAACGGCAGCCTTGATTTTCCGCTGACCAAACAAATGGTACTGGGCGTTAATCTGACATTCTAATATTACCAAACCGTATTAAACAGACGATAATGAGTAAAACGATTTTATATAAACTGCTCGCAGGCGCGCTCCTTTGCCTTGGTTGCTATTCCTGCTCTCTGGATGAGTATAACCCTACGGCAGGAGATGCAACAGAGCATTCATTTAACACCTGGAGCGGACTGCTCGTTCAATGCTATACACCGCTTTATGACCAGCTATTCTCGGCTTCGGATTTTCTGTATGTTTCAGAAACCGGCACCGATCTGTGGCTGAGTCATAATGACAATGACAATACCAAGGAGCTATACTACTATGAATCCCTGACCACGAGTACCAATGCGACCAATAAGCTGTTTAAGCAGGCGTATTCAGTAATAACCACTTGTAACTCCATTATAAACGGCGCGGATAAAGTGGAAGGAGGCGAGGCTTCGGATATCGCAGAAATGGTGGGTGAGGCAAAATGCCTGAGGGGATATTACTATTTACTGCTGGCTACCTATTACGGCCCGGTCACTTTAAATTTAAATGCGGTAGGGACTGCTCCTGAATTAACACCCAAACGTAATACCATTGGTGAGATCTATACCCAGATCATCAAAGATCTGACGGAAGCTTCTGCGGCCCTGGGCATAACCCCAAAGGATGGCATCGCCAGCAGGGTCACTAAAAAGGCGGCTTTAGGCTTGCTGGCCCGCGCTTATGCGCAAGGGGCGGGGGAAGGGCTTAAAGAAAATGGTGTATCTTACTGGCAGCGGGCTAAAGAAGTGTCAGAAGACTTGATCACCAAGGGTGCCTCTTATAATGCAGTTTTATATACCGACGTGGCTGAAGTGTGGTCTGATAATAATAACCGCAATAACAAAGAAGCGCTTTTCTTCGCCTCCGGGCCTGTCAGCGGAGAAAGCGATGCCTGGAACTATGCCTCTAAATCTAACAAATTATTCTCCTTTACCTATTGTGATCCTAACGCGCTGCCTGAACTGGTGATTACGAAAAATAAACAGAATTACTTCTACGGCAGGGTGAACAATAATAACTTTGCGCCCTCCCGGTATTTGGTCAACTGTTTTGATGCCAGCTGGGATAAACGCTGGGAGAATTCCTTTACCACGGCTTTTGCGAATTTTTCCATGGTACAGCCTGCCTGGATGGGCTATGACGATAATGTCGTTACCCTTACAGCTGCCATTTGCACTAAATATGGGATTAACGCCTCGCATATCGGGGAGAAGATCTACCCCTATGCGGATGTCAACGCGACGGCTGCTACCTTTGGGGGCAACCAGTATGAGGCGTCCGTCTGGCCCAAAGGGCAGCACAGTGGCGATGTAAGCGCGCTGAAGGCGACCGAAAACGTATATGTAAATCCCTACCCACTGGCAGCTGATGAGGACCGTTTTGCGATCTATCTTTCGAAGGATAAACTAAGTCCTGCGGAAAAAGCAGCCCGTGGTTATTGTTGCATTAACATAGATGATCTATTTGCTCCTGACGGCCGGTACGTAAAAACTTCCACTGAGTGGATCGCTAGGCAGGGCTTAAACAATAGTGGATTTGAGCTATATCCTTCGCTCAGTAAATTTAACTGGTCACATTACGGAATGGACTATGGGTCTAATTTACAGGTAAAACAAGGCGATATGTTTATTATGCGGATGGCGGAAGTATATCTGATCGCGGCTGAGGCAGAGCAGCAGCTGGGAAACGGCGGCAAGGCCGCCACCTATCTGAATGTGCTGCGGGACAGGGCGGTCAGAGAAGGTGCCGCCAAGCACGATCTGAGTTCGGCTACCGAGCAGGACGTGCTGGATGAATATGCCAGAGAACTCTGCGGAGAATTTAACCGCTGGGCCTTACTGAAACGCCATCATGCATTTGAAAAAGCATTACCCGGCGCTAACCCTCGTGCAGCAGCCAGCTTTAAATCCTCTATTGACTATTACAGACCTATTTCTTATGATTTTTTAAGTCAGATCGATAATGCGGAAGAGTATGGAGATAATGGATATGGACAAACGGGAAGTTCAGGCCTTAATGGTTTTTTGAATAAATAGAATTCGTGCAACATTCAATAAGGGTCCTGTAATACTTATTTTTCTGTAAACTTTAAAGCATGATCGATATAAGCCGGAGAGACTCTTTTTAATCAAAACCTATTGGTGTTTCAAACGCAGCAATCGCCAGGCAGAAACGGCGAGCCAGATGTCTAAAACAGATCTTTCAGGCATCTGGTCGCTGCGTGGTAACCACACATGCCATGTACACCGCCACCGGGTGGAGTGGAAGAGGAACAGATATACAGCCCTTTAGCAGATGTCCTGTAAGGAGATAAGCGCAGTGCGGGACGAGTATAGAGCTGTCTTATATCTATGATACCTCCATTGATATCACCGCCTATATAATTGGGGTTATATGCTTCCAGTGCTTTAGTATCAATAGAACTTCGGGCGATGATTAATTTCTTAAATCCGGGTGCGAACCTTTCTATCTGATCTTCGATAACTGCTGTCTGATCATGGGTGGAAGCGTTTGGCACATGACAGTATGCCCACGCGGTATGATGGCCCTTGGGCGCTCTTGTAGGATCAAACAGGCTGGGTTGGCTCAGTAAAACAAAGGGCTGCGACGCGCTGTGCCCATTTGAGGTTGATTTTTCTCCCAGGACTATTTCCTGGATGGTACCACCCAAATGAACCGTACCGGCTTTTCTGCAATCTTCGCTCATAAACGGGATCTGTCCACTTAATGCCCAATCCATTTTGAATACCCCCATTCCGTAGCGATAGTTTTTTAACTGCTTTGTATATAGTGGCGAAAGCATATTGCCGGCGATGTCCAACAGCTGCCTGGGGGTAACGTCCAGCAAAACGGCTTTGGAAGCAGGCAGCTGATCCAGCTTCTGAATATAATTTCCGGTTTCGATCTTTCCGCCAATGGACTGGAAGTATTGTCCAAGCGCATTGGCGATCGTCTGGGAACCGCCTTTAGGAATAGGCCATCCGTATAGGTGTGAAGCGGCCATTAACACGAGACCGATGGCTGAGGTGGCCGTATTCGACAAAGGCTGTATAGAATGCGCGGCCATTCCGGCCCATAATCCTTTCGCTTCTTTCCCTTTAAATCTTCGAGCCAGTACTGTGGCCGGCTGTAAGGCCAATAACCCGAACTGCGCGAGTGCGACCGGATGCTTAGGAAAATGCAGCGGACCCAGAATATCATTAACGATCAGTGGCCATTTTTCCGCAAGCGGGGTTATCAGGGCTTTATATTTATCTCCGTCCACTCCCAGAGAATCGGCGGTCCGGGCAATAGATCTTTGTAAAGTAGCTGCTTTACCGTCATCAAAAGGATGTGCTGCATCAATTTCAGGATAGATGAATTCGACACCGAACTTTTCCAGCGGCACCGTCGTAAAAAACGGAGAACTTACCGCCATTGGATGCACGGCAGAACAAACATCATGCAGGTAGCCTGGAAGCGTCAATTCCCTGGTACGCATGCCGCCTCCAATGGTCTCTTTTCCCTCAATAAGTAATACGGAAAGCCCGTTTCGCTGCAGGGTTATTGCAGCTGCCAGCCCATTAGGGCCGGATCCCACTACTATCGCGTCATAATCGTATCTGCTCATAGGTATAAAAGAGGTTTGACTACCGGCTCCCGCCTACTGAATGAATCAACAATTCAATAATTATGCAAATATACGTGATAAAGAGGCAGTTTGTGTGTGCCCTGCTGCCTTACCTTCGGATCTGTATGCCTGCGGTCAGCAGCAATATACCCTCCACAGCTGTCCCTCGAAGAAAGATATCTGTTTAAAATCAGGCATAAACCGTCATCACTTCTTACGGACCCATAACCTGAACTAAGTATGGTCAGCCCCTTAAATGTCTTTTCAATGACAGCCGGGTCACTTTCAAAAAAGATGCACTTTTTACATTGGGGCGTCTTTTTGGATGCTATCCACTGAATATGTCTTGAGCGCTTCATCATTAATTCGTTATAATATTAGCCCAATAGTCACCAAATACCGCCACGGATAAAAAATACCCAAGGATCAGGTTCACAATTACACCAATTGTAAATGCAATAAATGGCTTCAGTCCGGCATTTGCCAGTTCCTTGAACCGCGTAGTAAGTCCTATGCTTAAAAAGCTAAAGGTAAAGGCCCAGGTACGAAGCGATGTAATCGGCGTGATTAAGGCTGGTTTAACAACTGCGTTATAGTCTTCCAGTGAATTTCCCTGTACGATCAGTGTGGTCAGGACAGAAGCGACTAAAAACCCGATCACAAATTTAGGGAAGCGCCACCAGATCTGCCCTATCTGGACTTTGGAATTTGTTTCAGTGCGCTCCCAGATGGTCACAGAAATGAGGGCCAAAATAAATGACCAGATGCCGATCCATATATCACGGCCAATGACCTTAATCAAGGTATAAGAAGCAAGTGCCTGGTCTGCCGTTCCTGAGATACCCAGATGGCTGTCTGCCAGACCTCCATAGGACTGGGCGGCGGCCAGGCCTGCAGCATCAGCAAATTCAGAGGTGCCGATCCAGGCACCGGCTACGCCGGTGGGCAAATGCAGCAGCCTTGCCACAAAAGGAAGGACGAATATGATGACGATTGCCCAGAAAACTACAAGACTGATGGCAATAGGAGGGTCTTCTTTTTTTGCCCTGACTGCGCCTGCGACGGCTATGGAAGCAGAGACGCCGCACACCGCGCCTCCTGTTCCGAGCACGGCGGCTAACCGGCGATCGAGGCCCAGTTTTCTGGCAGTAAAGAAAATGGTCAGAAAAGTGACAATAGAAACGATAGAGGCCTGGAAAATGGCGATGGGTCCGCCCCACATTATTAAGGTAAAAGGTAAGGTCGCGCCCAGTAGTACAATTCCCAGCTTGATATAAAACTCCACCCTGAAGCCGGCGTCCAGCCATTTGGGAAGTCCGATCACATTTGAGATAAACAAGCCAAGCGCCAGGGCCAGTAACGGCGGCTCCAGATTGTATTTACTAGCCTGGTCCCAGCTGCCAATAATATAAATGATGGCTGAGAGAAAAAATATAAAAAGAAAGGACCTTATAAAATCCCTTGGCTTTTGTCCTATAAAAGAAGTAATCAAAGTAAACAGCGCTAACAGACCTGCTAATAAAGCAATATACCTGATCCCGTTTTTTGCCAGCTGCCCGCCAAGATCGGAAAAGCCCGACCACTTTGCGGGCGCTACTGCAATCCAGGAAATACTGGATCCTGCCAAATAGAAAACATAGGCCAGAAAGACGATGCCTAATCCAAGCCATACAGCCCACCAATCTTCCTTTGAAAGGAAGGCTTTCCATATAGAAGGTTTGGGAGAGGACGCATTTTGTGAGATACTGGAATTCATATTAGATTTTTTTAATTGATCTGACTATAAAAATAATGACGGTATCCTGTTTAATAAGTGCCTGCATTCAGGGTGCTTGGCGTGAGATAATAAGTATGGTGAGTCCGCGTTAATTCGATATGCAAGGAATCTCGGTTTATATCGAGTCCGTCCAGTATTACCCGGTCGCCACCTTGCAGCGCCCGGTAATGCAATACCATCTGGCCTGTTTTGGGTAACACCGGCCGTACATATTCCCGGTCTCTTCTGGTGGAGTAGGCTAATGGATTGATCTGATATTTTTCGTTCATTATCAACTCTCTGATACTGTCAGCATTCCAGAGTGCAGCAACAGCGTGGCGGTCAGCGGTTCTATTAACGTCTTTAACGGCCTTTCCGCTTCTTTTTTTGAACCGGCCTTGCCGGGCACCTGCCATGTTTTTATTTTCCATATAAAGAACATTATGCAACGTATCGGCGAAGTAATGAAAGGCATTTCTTCCTCCGGCCGTCCCGGTAATTTCGAAACTGCGAAGCACATCCTGCATGGGAGAGCCTCCGCCGTTGGAAAGATCCAGCAAGCCCGGTCGGGCCACCCGGAAGCTGAGACTGCTCCAGTTTTCAAAACTGACATCCTGCCACCTTTGCGTGTCTAAAGGGTTATAAGGAATTTCCCGTCCGTTTATCCGAAATACCTGCACCTCGTAATTACCTCTTAGTTCGCTCACGCCTTTGACGGCCGGCTGCTTATAAGGATCGTATCTGAAATTAATATACTGAACATAAAAAAGAACACCCAGAAAAAGAAACAGACTTATCCCTTTTAGTATATATCTGGTAGCTTTCTGCCAGCCGTTGAGCTGCGGATAAATATAAAAGGGGCGGACCACCTTTTTTTGGATCAAAAGGCGGTAGATATAGGGGGCGTCTTTTACTAAAAGAAACAGTGCCAGCAATACAAAATAGGAGGCGTATTCATGTACGCCGCCGTCATAGGCAAAGTTGACATAGGTAATATCGCCAAGCGCCCCCAGCAGCATGACAGCGCCCAGTGTTGTAGTGCGTTTAAATAACAAGAAGGTGCCTGCTGCAACTTCAATGATGCCGGCAAATACCTGATACCAGGGTACAATCCCGATCGACAGCCAGAATATTTTCTGCGCTGTGAAATCACCAAAATGCGTGTTAAGCAACCCCAGGGAAGGATAGGGCATCTGGACAGGAAAGAGTTTGGTAAAGCCAAAACCGATGATCCCGATACCGGCCCGGTAGCGGACGATAACGCGCAGCCAGTAATAAAGCAGGTTGTATTGTCTGCGGCGTGAATCTGCTAAAGACCAGACGAACCCAGCCAGGACTGCGATGACCAGCAACACCACCCAATTGCCATACCCCAGCAAGGATAGCCAACTGTTTCTCGGTATTCTCAGAAAGCCGAGTCCGGGAGAAAAGCGGGCAATGTCATACAGGTCTCTGTAATGAAGATGAAGCCAGTCAATGGTAAACAAATTGTGATACCAACCCGCATTGAAGGGCAGTGACATCAGGACGAAAAAGACAAAGGCGATCCTGAAGAGTATCTTTTGCGATGTACTCCATGCAGGCAGGTCTTCTCTGTTAAGGGTAGCCTGCCGGACGGAAGCTGGTTTAGGTCCTGAGCCGGCAAGGGTTAAGTCCGGGCTTTGCATGTCGCTGAGCCCTTCCGACTCAAAATATGATTTAATGATTGACATAGAATACACTTTTTACAGCGTTAATTTTTACAGGCGTAACAATTCTGTTCTTCCGGTTTTTGCCGCTTCTTTTAACAGATATCTCCGGGCTAGTTTTTCCAGCGTTACTTGAACGGTGTTACCCCTTTTATCTGTTCCTTCCAGTAACCAGTCTTTGTTACCCTGTCTTTTATAATAAAGCGTCCATTGATCTTCAGGATAATGCGGATTTTTATTATGCAGATACAGCGCCTGATGAATACTATCTACTGTATAGTCATAGTACTGACGGCCGCCGGAGCCAGAGAGCTCATACTTCCGGTTCAGATCTCCGGTAGCAACAGACTCTTTGTTCGTGGAGTCCAGTACAAGGTGACGGCTGGTGCCTACGCTTAAAGTGGCCCAGTTTTCAAAAATGACGTCCTTCCATCTGAGTGTGTCTGAAGCAGCATAAGGCAGGTCGTTGCCATTCCACTTAAACACACTTACGGTATAAACACCTGCGGCTCCCGGCAGGCCTTTACGCTGAGGCAACTGGTAATAATCACCCAGGCGGTAAGCCGAATACGTCTTTGCACCATAGAAAATAACAAAAAAAAGGATCAATACACTTTTTACGGCCAGTCGCCCATTCGCTCTCCAGCCAGGCGGCCACTGCAGCGCGTCATCTGCCGGCAGGGTTTCTTTTTGCTGAAAGAGCAGACTGTAGATACGCCCCAGGTCAAAAGAGACCAGAAAAAGCGCAATGATCACCAGATACAGGCTATACACGCCTTCTCCGTTATCATAAGCGAGGTTGGACACAAAGACATTTCCAGTAAAGAAGATGACGATTCCGGCACCAATCACTGTTGTCTTACGATTGAGCAAAAGAAAGGCAGAGAGCATCTCTATCAGGCCAAGAAAGCGTTGATAGCCCGGAACAATGCCCAGACTCATGGAAAAGAGTTTCCAGCGTGTAAAATCTCCATAGGCCGTATTCAGATTGCTCAGCGAAGGGTAGGGCGCCTGTAAAGGAAAGAATTTAATGAGTCCGTAACCTAGCAGAGCGATAGCCAGACGGTAACGTAAAATAATACGCAGCCACTTGTGTAATTTGTCCAGGTCCGTTTTGCGCCGGCACACTGACCGGTCATATAGCGCCCAGCCCGACGCACCTGCCAGCGCTAACGCGGCGATAATGATCAGACTGGCATACCCTGACCAGGCGAGACTGATCCAGGGAAAATAACGGGTGATGTCGAAAATATCTTCATAGCTGATATGCAGCCAGTAAATGGCCCCCAGGTTTCGCCAGTAAGCGGCACTTAAGGGAAGGACAGATAAGGCAAAAAATATAAAAAAGAAGCGAAAGCCGTACTTTTCCCAGTTTCTCCACGAAGAAGCCTCCGTGGCAGGATTCTTTTCAGATAAGTTTGTCATAAAGATACTGTTTAAATAGTCCGCATGCTGATTGTTTATTTATCTTGAGCTTGCTTTACTGTCAGAAGTCTCAGAGGGTGTATAACTGCTACGGTTTTTATCTTTTTTAATAACTGTGCGCCGCTGCAGGTCGAAGGTTTCACCAGGTCCCAGAAAATAAAATGGCCCGCCGGTAGAGGCCAGCGGCGCCGGCTGGGCGCTCTGTCCATTTATGCGCGCAGCGTTATAAATGGCTACATAAGACCTGCCGATAACAAGGAAAGTATTTTGATGAACAACAATAGCCGTGCTTTCGTCAATGCCAATACCCAAAAGATCCGGATGGCGCTTCACTACACCCGTCAGATCGAACTGCCGGTTGCGGCGCAGAATATGCTGATCGATGGCAACATGATGCAGCAGGTCCAGACCGCTGAGGTGGTCTCCTTCCAGAATCGTGTTGGTCTTTGTATCACCACGCAACAGAAAAGATCCCTGAATTGTCGCGCCAGCCGAAGTCCCGCCAATCACACCGCCGCGTTCCAGTACTTTATTAAACTGCTGCTGACTGCGCGTATCCAGATAGGCATCCGCTAACCGCCATTGCCTCCCCCCGACAAACCAGATACCTGTTGCATTTTGCAGCGGCGCTGTGAAATCAGTACTATTGGCGGTATCCTTGTTTCTGGTATGCAAAACGGCGATCTCTCTAACTCCGAGTCTTTTCAGGGCATCTATTTCCGTAGACTTGCCCTCCCGGATCCTGGCTATTGCCCCGTCATCAGAGGCGGTGGGAATAATTACAATATGTGCGGCTTTACCTCCGGCCAACTCTACAAAAGTTTTCCAGATGTCTTCACCGACTTTGCCGCCACCTACGATGACCAGACTTCCGTTGCGGGGCCCGACAAAGTTTTCAGTGGTCTGTCCGGCCATGCCGGCGTTTTGGGCAGAAGCATTTAGGTTGCTCATTATTAAAAGCACCATCAATAACCATTGAATGTTCTTGTATGTTTTCATAAGACCATTTTTTTAATTTGATTGTTTGTTAATATCCATCGTTTTGTTTCAGATTTTTATCGGCCAGTAATTCTGATGTAGGAATTGGAAATACGTATTTACGGGGATCGGTAATACCAAGGACGGCTGCTACCTGACCGGTCCTCACCAGATCAAACCAACGGTCCGATTCAAAGGGAAACTCAAGTCTTCGCTGTAGCTGAATGTCTTCCAGTATCTGCCTGGCCGAGCTGCCTGCGGCAAGAGGCGGAGTTCCGGCGCGATCCCGTACAGCGTTAACATCTGCGAGTGCATCCTCCAATCTATTTTTTTGAACGTAGGCTTCGCTGCGGATTAAATACAGCTCTGACATCCTGAGTATATAGGCGGGATCCGTTCCTGTGGGTGTGCGGTAATAAAGCTTTCCGTACCAGAGATTGCCCGGGGGAGCAGTCTGAGCGATCAGGGCATTTCTGTTGCCGCCGACTGCCGGATCATTGAGCAGACTGACAAGCTTATTATTAGGGGACCATTCTCTTCTGCCACCTAGTGCCGGCGGCAGCCACCAGTTGCTTTCTCCGTTGGTCGAGGAAATACTGTAGTGAATTTCAAAAACAGATTCAGCCGTTCCCGTCGCATTGTTTGCAAAAAACGCGCTATAGGGTTTCAGTAATTGATAATTCTTGTCATCATCAATGAGTTTAGTGGCAAAGTAGGCTGCTGAATCCCAGTTTTTCTGGTATAAGAAATAGCGGGAAAGTAACCCCCAGGCTGATTTGCGGGTGGCCCGGTTTCTGTCAGTTGTAAGGGGAAGTAGCCGCTCTGCCTCATGTAAGTCCTTCAGGACCTGCGCATACGTCTCTTCTTTTGAGCTTCTTTTGATACCCTGATGATCCTGGGGATTGTTCGTAGGGGTGAGTATCAACTGTACGCCGCCCCAACCCCTGACCAGGTCAAAATAGCAGAGTGCCCGGACAAAATGGGCTTCTCCCACATATTGATTACGAAGCGAATCTGTAAAAAGCGGATCTTCGACTTCAGGCACCTTTGTGATAATGGTATTGGCGGAAAGAATGGTCTGATAGATAGCGCCCCAGGCATTAGAAACATAGGAGTTGTCTGCTGTTATCTTATGGAGTGTGATCTGCTGGGGAGCAGCCTGGGAGCCAGACCACTGTATGTCTCCTGCTGACAGGTAGGACAGCGCGGGGAAATTAGAACCATAATAGCTATTGCTGCCCAGCAAGTGATACATACCGTTTACGGCAGTTTCAACACTGCCCTGATCGGTTATTGACTGAGATTGATCAACCTGTTGTTTCGGATCCACCTGCAGGAATTTCTCGCAGGAAGCCAGCGATAAAGTGAATAAAAGCAGATATAATATTTGTCTCATGTTCATTTTTTAAAAAGTTAGATTAATACCTGCCTGGATGACTCTTGGCTGTGGAGGCGTGCCAAGGTCATAGCCCATAACAGTTGAGCTGGAGGTGACGTTTACTTCGGGATCAGGTCCCAAATATTTTGTCCACAACCAAAGGTTGTTTCCGCTGACATATACCCTGGCCGTTTTTATCCGCCAGCGGTTCAAAAGATCCTGGGGGATATTGTAACCGATTACCAGGGTGCTTAGCCTCAGAAAGGAGCCGTCCTCAATAAACCGGCTTATGGGACTCAGTGTGTAGTTATTGCCAACGGTAGTAATGCGGGGGACATCCGTGATGTCTCCCGGCTTTTGCCAGGCATTCAGTTGATTCCTGTTCATGGCCCGGCGATCGTCTCTTGTGCCCCCCGATTCCAGGAAATAGCGGTTATTGTTATATACCTTATTACCATACTGGAAGTTGAAAAACAAGGAAAGATCAAAATTTTTGTAGGAGAAGTTATTGGTCAGCCCTCCGAAAAGCTTAGGCCAGGCATCACCAACTATCTGGCGGTCCGCCGCAGTGATTACCCCGTCTTTGTTGACGTCGTCATATACAGCGTCTCCTGTCTCGGGATCTACGTATAACTGTTTATAAACGTAAAAAGAATACATGGGGTAGCCCTGGATCATCCGCTCTGTGTTATAGGAGGCGTCTATTGGGGTCGTCAGCTTAAGGATCTTGTTTTTATTTTTGGAAAGATTCAGGCTGGTCTGCCAGTTAAACGCCTTGCCTTTCACATTAACGGTGGTCAGCGAAAATTCAAATCCACGGTTTTGCATTTCTCCGTCATTTTTTAGAATATAGTTATAGCCGGAGCTCTGTGGCAGCGGTACATTTAACAAGAGTCCCGTTGTCTTCTTATCATAGAGATTCAGTTCCAGAGAAATCCGGTCATGCAGGAAAGAGGCGTCAAGCCCGATATTGACCTGACGGGTAGTTTCCCATTTCAGATCGGGGTTGGCTAACTGTTCCGGTACGGTTCCCGGGTTATCCTGATAGTTGGCTCCAGCACCCCATAGCCCCCTTGACGCAAAATTGTCTATTCCGTTCTGATTACCCGTAACACCATAGCTTCCTCTTAGTTTCAGGTCGCTCACAAAGTCTGTGTTTGATAAAAAGGCTTCTTTTTTTAAACGCCATCCAAGGCCCAGGGAGGGAAAATAGCCCCACCTCCGGTCGGCGCCAAACCGGGAAGAACCGTCCGCACGCAGGTTGCCTTCAACAAAATAGCGGCCGGCATAGTCATAATTTACCCGGGAGAAAAAAGAAGCCAGTTTATAGGCCGTTGTAGAAGCAGTGGAGGTGGTGGTTGCTGCAGAGGCAATCTCAGTGTAGGAATCGTTGGGGAAATTAGCGCCCGTGGCGATGGTCGCGCCTTCGGAGTTGCCCTGTACTGTATTGCCGATCAGCGCGGTAAAATGATGCTGCTGACCAAATGTTGTCTGATAGTTCAGGGTCTGCTCATTGGTCCAGATGGTGTTTCTGGAAACCGCAGATTGGCCATAATTATGATTTGCAGATCCGAGATTGGTGTAACTATTCCAATATTCATATTCTTCGTAGTTGTTATAATCCAGGCTCCAGCTGGTCCGAAACTTCAGACCAGGCAGGATGTTCGCTTCCGCATAAATATTGCCGATATAGCGAAGGCTGATGGAATGCATATTGGTATACTTGATCAGGACATCCAGGTTATCGAAGCCGGCCCATTTGGCATAAGACCCGTCTTCATTAAACTTAGGAAGATAGGTAGGGGTATGTAAGGCCGCCTGAAATATACCTCCTTTCGGGCCGTCGCCTATTCTGGCGTTGTCACGATAGGAGCGGGAAATTAAGTTGCTTGTCCCGATTTTGATAAAGTCACTTAACTGCTGATCAAGATTCACCTTAAAACTGGCCCTGTTATAATCATTGGTCCGGAGCTCTGCCTGTTGGCTGTTGTAACCTCCCCCGATATAATAATGCGTCCTTGTGTTGCCGCCAGACACAGACAAATCATAGTTTTGCAAAGTGCCGGTACGGAATATATCGTCTAACCGGTCATAGGTTTGCTGCTCTTCAGGCAAGCCCCGTCCGCCTTCTGAGACAGGCCTGAAAGGCCTGGTATCATAAGAGTTTCCGTCATTAACCCAGGCTTCGTTGATAATCGTTGCATGTTCGGGCCCTGTCACCAGGTCCCAGAGTTTAGGGGCCCAGGCAGCGCCTGCCGAAGCGCTCAGGCTGACCTTGGGTGTTCCTTCCTGGCCACGTTTGGTGGTAATAACGATGACACCATTAGCTCCCCTGGCGCCATATATAGCGGTGGCCGTCGCATCTTTTAATACAGAAATAGACGCAATGTCTGCAGGATTAATATCGGCAAGTGGATTGTTAGATTGTCCCTCTGTGGTAATTTTTTGCAACGACTCATTATTGACAAAAACGCCGTCAATGACATATAAGGGCTCATTGCTGGCGTTAATAGAAGTCGTTCCCCGGATCCTTAAAAACAGTCCGTCTCCCGGTATGCCTGTATTTGCGGTCACCTGAAGACCGGGCACCTTTCCCTGCAATTGCTGGTCAAAGCTCGCTGCAGGTTTGCTGCGTATCTGATCTACATCGACACTTGTGACAGAGCCTGTCAGCGCCTTTTTGCTTTGTGTGCCGTACCCAACCACGACGACATCACCGAGTCTGTTCTGATTTTGTTGTATTTCAATGACTACCGGGGACTGACTTATGGTAATTTCCTTTGTCTGATAACCGATAAAAGTGACGACCAGTTTATAGGGAAAAGTCTGTCCGGTTTTAAAGTTGAATTTTCCTTTCCGGTCACTGATGGTACTGTGAGTGATGCCTTTAATCTGAAGCGTCACACCTTCCAAAGGTTGCCGGGTCATGCTATCGATCACGGTCCCATATAATTCTGAATTAATATGCGGGTTTGTGTTGATCTGGGCCAGTAACCTGAAAACTGATAATTGAGTGAGCAGTAGAATAAACCCTTTGAAAAAGCCCTTTTTCATGTATATTTGCATTGATAAAAAGTAATAGGTATGTGAACCGGTCTAACCGGAACACAATGCTTTTGCGAGCGCCTTGATTTTTTATTTCGGCCGGTGTCTAGTCCTAATAGCCACCGGCTTTTCATTGTAGTGTTGGATAAGCTTACATCAACAACTTCTGCGTGAATTCATTTTTATAAGGTTTAGTTTGTTATTATAAAATCGTCCTGAGAGACACTGCCTTGATCCACACACAATAAACTTCAATACATAGCAATGCCGGCAGTCTGGCGTGGGGCCAGTTGTTTTATGCATTACAGCTACAACAACACGGGTTGTAGCCAGTGAAAACAGTATGCTTTCCTTTCGGTTGAAACCAGTTCATAAATTTTGAATAATCATGTTTCATGAACGCAAATATAAAAGGAGATTATTAGTCTACCAAATTAATAGACTAAAATGTAAAAAAATAATTCACAGGCGCCTGCCTGTTTATAAAGGAGTGCCTTAGACTGAATAGAATATCAGTATCACAGCGAAAAGACGGCAACTGTTTAATGGGGTAGGCGCTTTTTTGCAAACTGCTAAAATCTCTTCGGCCCGGTTTTATAGATGCTTGATACAACTATCAGAACTGATGCGAGTTACTGATCTTTATAACCACCTTTATCAACCCACTATAATAAAGAGGAGAATTTTTTGTGCATATATCATCGGAAACGATTTCGTAAATATTTCACTGCACAACATATAATGACATTATATTTAGGGAATGTCCCGATAGACAAAATAAACAGCACATTTGTACGGAATCTGCACTCGTCTGTCGGCAGAGAGAATTTATAAAACATATGTTGAATGGCCAGGAAATAACCAATATAGGGCTCTGATAGCCAACCAGGAATACTTATTTCAATTGTATTTACTTTATAATTACGAGTATGCATATTGCATGGAAGAAAATCGTCGAAGATGATCACGAAGCCTATTCAGCGGCTTACCTGCTGTTTTATGATCGGTTTTACAACTATGGTCTGAGATTTACGACCAATGTTAGTTTGGTGGAGGATGTTATACAAGAAGTACTTATTATGATCTGGCTGGATCGTAAGCGTCTTGCGGAAATTTCAAATCCTGAAGGGTACTTTTTTACGACCTTCCGCCGTCATTTATTTAAAAAAATAAAGGCGTTGACAAAACAATTCCCTTTGATCCTTGATAATGCAGAGCCCGAATTTGCCAGAGAGACCATTTTAATTAACCAGGAGATAGACAAGGAGTTACAGCAAAAACTGCAAGGTGCTATTGACAAGCTGTCTGCACGGCAAAGAGAAGCCATATTTCTTCGTTTCTACGAAGGGCTTAGCTATCAGCAGGTTGCCGAAACGCTGAACATAACCACCAAGGCAACCTATAAACTTGTTGCCAGGGCTTTGCTGGAGCTTAAAGAAATAATGGGATTGCCATTATCCATATTACTGACATTGCTACTCAAATTCGATTAATTTTTTATTTTTTTTTATTTACATGGGGTAAAACGATATTGTTTTTACTCATTATTTAAGAGCAGATGATGCGAAGAAGAAAAACCTTTAAGGATTATACTGTCCAGGATTTCATTTTGGATGAACAGTTCCAGGATTGGGTACTGCATCCCGACGTCGACAATAATGATTTTTGGCACAACTGGTTACAGGCTAATCCTGACAAACACAAGACACTTGAAGAGGCTGCTATCATACTTAGAAATCTGGATTTCAACGTAATGAGGCCGCCCTCCGGCAAGGCGGAAGCTTCAATGGCCGAGGCCTGGCAAAAAATAAAAATGCAGGAAGTGCGTTTGCCGAAGAAAAATGGAATACTACGGCAGGTGCCCTACTTATGGCGTGTTGCGGCGATATGCGTTATGCTGTTAGGATTGACGCTACTGCTGGTGCAGTTGTTGAGACCAGGCGAACAACCAGTACAGGTGGTGACCAACTTTGGTGAACTGGACACCGTTTATTTACCGGACCGTTCAATGGTGGTACTGAATGCAAATTCGGCGATCAGCTATAATAAAAGCTGGGATAAAAATAAACCTAGGGAAGTGTGGCTAAAAGGAGAGGCTCTTTTTCATGTCAGGCATCTGGATAAGGATGGTGTCATTGCCGCCGGTGAACGGTTTTTAGTTCATACAGGACCGGCAACTGTGGAAGTGTTGGGGACTTCGTTTGATGTACGGCAAAGGCGCAGCAAAATCGAGATCGCCTTACTATCCGGGTTAGTGAAGGTGCATTTCGATATAAGTGGTAAATCCGATATTCAGTTAAAACCCGGAGACGTCGTTGTAATGGACACACTACTTGCAAACGTGAACAAGATAAGAGCGAATACAAATGATTATGCGGGATGGACACAAAAGCGGCTACTACTCAACAATCCCACCCTTCAGGAAATCGTAAACTATCTGGAAGATATCTATGGAAAGAAGATTGTGTTGAGTGACCGGTCTCTGGCCAACAGGACCATCCAGGGGCCAATTATGCTTGATTCACTGGACGATGCGCTTTTCATCATATCAACTGTGCTAAACGTAAAAATTATTGAACAAAATAATATTCTGATCATTAAATCTCCCTAATATTTAAAATCAAAAAATACCATATGAAGCAGCGTTTTTCCAAGGCTTTGCTGGTTTCCATTTTAATATCCAGCCTTTGGAGCCTGCAGGGGCGTTCATTCGCTCAGGCTCCTGATAAAAACCAGCCCGTAAGCGAGGCATTAAAGCAGATCACCAAAGCTTTCGGAACACAGTTCGTGTATGATCCGGTACTCTTGAAAAGCAAGACAACCGGGTATAATATGAATAAGCTCAAAAATGAGAAACTTGAAGATGTGCTTAAATCTGTTTTATATCCGAATGGTCTGGTCTTCTTGTATGTCAAATCAAACTATTACACCATTGTTTCCAGGCAACAGGTCAGCGGGGTGGCGGCACAAAAATTGAGCGGTAGTTTGCAGCCTGTACAAGCCTCTGAGCGTCAGGGTTATTCGCTTTCCGGAAAGGTAGTCAATGAAAACGGCGTCGCACTGGGGCAGGTCAGCGTCCGTATTCAGGGTACAAGTGCAGGCGTACGGACAAAAGAGGATGGCCGCTTTTCTATCGAGTCGCCCACAAAACAGGCAGCACTCTTATTTACATATATCGGCTATGAAACGCAGACAGTTAATGTAAAAGACGAAGTCTTTATCACTATAAAAATGACACCCAGGGCCGATTCTATGGAAGATGTGGTGGTAGTCGGTTATGGAACACAACGCAAAAGTGATGTCACCGGTTCTGTTGCCTCTGCCAACCTGAAGGATTTTGAAAACGCCCCTAATACCAACGTAATCCAAATGCTGCAGGGAACCGTTCCAGGCCTAAATATTGGTCAGGTAACCAGTGCCGGATCGACACCTTCCATGAATATCCGGGGTGCCAATACGATATCAGGGAACAGTAATGTGCTGATCATATTAGATGGTATTCAGTTTAACGGTTCTCTGGAATCTATCAACCCAGATGATATTGCTTCAATTGACGTTTTGAAAGATGCAAGCGCGACTGCGGTTTATGGCGCACAGGCAGCCAATGGCGTTTTGCTTGTCACCACCAGAAAAGGTAAAAGCGGGCAGCCGAGGTTTTCACTGTCTTCCTCATATTCTACCCAGACACCCACAGTCAGTTTGCGGCCCATGAGAAGAGAGGCTTATCTGGATCACGTCCGTCAGCTTTATTATGATCAGGCCTATCTGGCCCCTGACTATACAAAACCTAATCCCGATTTTGACCTGGCAAGTAAGCTGGATGCCACCATGAAAGACGCTGACGGAAACATCGTTCCTTTAGATTTTGACTGGTGGGGAGAGGCGACAAACCCGGGTTATATTAATGACAACCAGTTAAGTGTTTCCGGCGGAAGTCAGAAAGTCAGTTATTTATTTTCCGGCGGTTACACCAATCAATCCGGTTTTATTATCAATGATAAATTTAAACGTAAAAGCCTCAGAATAAACCTGGACATGCAGGCCACCGACTGGTGGAAAATTGGCGTCCAGGCCTTTGGTTCATTTGTGGATAAAGACGGCGCCGAGCCTAAATTATCTTCCATTATCGAACAGTCTCCGCTCATTAATCCCTATGATGATGAGGGAAATGTAAAGCCATACCCCTTTAATACCAATTATTCAAGCCCGTTTTTAACCTATGATGTTGACGACTATGAACGTCATAATTATTATTTTGCCAATCTTTATTCTGACCTGAACGTTCCGTTCATTAAAGGATTAAATTACCGGATTAACTACGGCAATAATTACAGGATCAATCAGCACTATGCTGCCAGCATCTATGGTGCAGGCCTGTCAGGGAGTGCCTCCAAGACACATGAAAGTTACTATGATTACACCTTTGATAATATATTGACTTATACAAGAACATTTGGCAGGCATAGTCTCAACACCACGCTGTTATATGGAGCCAGTGAAAGAAAATATGACCAGACAGAGGCAGAGGCGACCGGCTTTTCACGTCTTACACTGGGCTATAATAGTCTGGAACAGGGTATTAACCAGTACACAAGTTCAGATGCCTGGAGAGAGGCTTTAAGTTATCAGATGGCACGTGTCAATTATAAATATGCCGACAGGTATCTGTTGACAGCCACCTTGCGCAGAGACGGTTTTTCAGGGTTTGCTGCCAACCACAAATACGGCACTTTCCCTTCGGTTGCCCTGGCATGGGTACTTACAAAAGAGTCTTTCTTTAAAGCCGACTGGGTAGACTTTTTAAAATTGCGGACAGGCTACGGGGTCAGCGGCAATCAGACCTCACGCTACAGTTCCCTGTCCAGAATTTCAAGCGGTGCTTCTTATATATTTGGAGACGGCGGAAGTACATTATTTGGCCAGCAGGTTGAATCGCTCCCTAATCCCGACCTTAATTGGGAAAAAACAGAAGGATTAAGTGTGGGTGTCGATTTTAGATTGTTGGGGGACCGCCTATCCGGCACAGTCGATTATTATAATAATAATACAAAGAATTTACTGTTCAGTGTCCAGATACCTAATATCACGGGTTTCAGCGAGATCAATTCAAATGTCGGAGAGCTTCAGAACAGAGGTATAGAAATATCCCTAAGCTCCGTAAATGTTAATCATAAAGACTTTAGGTGGACTTCGTCCGCCAGTTTCTCCCAAAACAGCAACAAGATACTAAGGCTGACAGGAGCAGATTCCGATGGCGACGGGAGAGAAGATGACCTGGTGTCCAGTGGACTATTCATCGGCCATCCGATCAGTACCAAGTTTGACTATCTGACAGACGGCATCTATCAGGTAGGAGAGAAGATTCCCTCCGGCTATTACCTGGGCACCTACCGGGTCGTCGATGCAAATAATGACGGGGCTATCACCTTAGATGACAGAAGAATCATCGGATCGCAGGACCCCGCCTATCGTGTTAGTCTTTTAAACAAATTTGAATATAAAGGTTTTACCCTGACAATTTTTCTGAATTCGATTCAGGGTGGCAAAAACGGTTACCTGGGCGCGAATTCTCCTTCAATTATCAGGGACGATAATCACATCCGCTACAATTACCTGGATGGAATTGATTATTGGACGCCAAGTAACCCGGATGGGAAATATCCACAATCCATTGTGGCCCCTACGATTTCCCCTACTGTCTATTACGACAGAAGTTTTATTCGTTTGCAGGATGTTTCCCTGTCTTATCGTTTTACCGGTGGTTGGGTAAAACGGCTTAACCTCCAGAATTTTAATGTCTATGTCAGTGGCAAGAATCTGGCAACCTGGACTAAATGGGAGGGCTGGGATCCTGAAACCAATCAGGGACTGACGATCAATGGCCGGCCTGTTATGAAAGGTGTCGCAGCCGGCATAAACCTAACATTCTAAATTATTCATTATGAAAAAGATTATTTTCATTTCCGTCATATTTGTTATTTCCATAGCCTCTTGTAAAAAGAGCTTCCTGGACGAAAAACCGATTGATTTTCTGAGCGCTGACAACGCATTTGTTACTTATAACGATTTTAACGCCTCTATTTATAACTTATATGATCTGGTAAGAAAAGAGTTCTATAACGGAGGTGAACGGCGCCCCTTTGATTATATCTACGGAACTGATTTGGTGTATGACGGACAGCCCTCTGTGGACAGGCATACCAATATGGCGGCCACTTATGCGCCGACCGGCGGCCTGGATATTCCACTATATCATTGGAAAGCACTCTACAAAATAGTCTCTGAAGCCAATACGGTTATCAGCAGGATCGGGGCTTCACAGATGAATGAGGATCAAAAAGTGCTGACAGAAGCAAGGGCACGCTTTTTTAGGGCCATTGCTTACCGAACGCTCGTATACTTATACGGCGGCGTTCCCATTACACTGGAAGAGCTGAAAAAACCCAAAACCGATTATACCAGGGCTACAAAGCAGCAGGTATTAAATCAGGTGATAGAAGATCTGAGCTACGCAACACAGCATCTTCCAAAAATAACCGATGTACAAGATGGCGAGATCAGCGATCTGGTGGCCTGGCATTTACTCTCAGAAGTCTATCTGGCTGCCAAAGAGTTCCGTAAAGCCGTTGATGCTGCAAGCATTGTTATTAACAACCCCAATGTTCACCTGATGCAAAACAGATTCGGCTCCAAGGCTAATTCAACGCCCGGGGACGTGTATTTTGATCTTTTTCAACAGGGCAATCAAAACCGGAAGTCCGGTAATATGGAAGGGCTCTGGGTGATTCAGTTTGAAACGGATGTATTAGGGGGCGCAATGCTTTCATCATCAACTTCAGGTTCTTATATGGAAGAGCGTAACTTTGCGCCACAATTCCTTAACCTAAGGATCCCAGGTCAGGGAGCGGTCTCACCCATTCTTTACCCGCGCAGCGACCTTTCAGGCGGCAGAGGTATCGGGTGGGCCATTACAGATACTTATTTTAGTGACACGATATGGCAAAGTGATTTTAACAATGATATCCGCAATGCCAATCACAATTTTGTACGGGATTTTGTGGCAACTAATCCGGCCTCACCATTATTCGGTCAGACGATCTCTACCAGGAATCCGCCTCCCGGAGTAAAGGTACCGAACCGCTACCTCTACGCGTTTCAGTCCAAAGTGACTACTCCGGGTGATCATCCATCCAATCTGTTTGCAGATCAGTCTAATTTACTATTAAAAGCCAGCGCGGGAGCGACCTATGCCGACCAGTATATGTTTCGACTTGCGGAGACCTACCTCTTAAGGGCAGAAGGATATCTGGGACTGGACAACAGGGATAGTGCCGCCATAGATATAAACGTGGTGAGAAGCAGGGCACACGCCTCACCCGTCACGGGTGCAAAAGTAGATATTGATTATATTTTAGATGAACGTATGCGGGAACTGGGGGTCGAGGAAAAAAGAAGGCTGACCCTGATGCGGCTGGGAAAATGGTACGAACGGGTGAAAAAGTGTAATCCTTATTACAGCGATGCCCTACCTTTATATAACTTGTGGCCGATACCTGCTGCGGAAATTGAGCGCAATAAAGATGCTAAGTTAGAACAGAATCCGGGTTACTGAGCGCCTGCAGAGAATCCGTTTATCTGAAAGGGTTAAGGCCACATTAAACATAAAAAATAATTATAACTGTTGCGGATCGTAAGCAGCGGCAACCAGTTCAAAATTGAGCATCCTCTTTAAGGGGTAAAAACGTCAAATATCTTCATATGTTTCGAAAAGTCAGTATATTAATAGTCATATGTTTACTTTATATACTTAGCTATCCTGCAAGAGCCGCGGCAGGTGGCGATGGAACTATCCTGGATAAAAATACACCGATCTATACCTCTGCCAGTGTGGGAACGCCACTTTTTCTGGCAGTTGAGGCTTTGCAGCGGGACTTGAGAAAAGTCTTGGGTGGCAGCCATCCGATATTACCGCTGACGGCCATTAAAACTACCGGAATTGTGGTATTGAATTCGCAAAAGGACGGATTACAAAAAAAACTGACGGGTTGGGAAGCGCATCAGGTGTATCGTTCTAAAATAGCAGGCCAGGCTGTAGTTATCGCCCAGGGTGCAAATACGCGCGGTACAATTTATGCGGTCTATACGGTTTCAGAGAAACTTCTTGGGGTCCCGCCACTTTGGTATTTTTCCAGTTGGCAACCGCAGAAAAAAAAGCGTATTGTTGTTCCCCCGGCCTTTCACTTGCGTTTCACACCGCCTACGGTGAAATACAGGGCCTGGTTTCCCAATGATATGGATCTTTTTCAACCGTGGCGCAAACAAAGTGCAGATAATTATGCCCTGTGGCTGGAAACGGCGCTACGCCTGAAATTAAATACGATAGAGTGGATCGATGATGAGCAGGATTACAGCAAACCTTTTAGCGTCTCCCCAACAACACAGCTTATCAGTTATTACGGGCTGATCAATACTTCACATCATCACAGCCCTTTAAACGCGAGCTTCTCGGGCTGGAAGGACTATTGGCAGAAGTACCGGGATACCACAGCGCCTGCACTGCTGCTTTCCAATGAAAAGTATCTGGAGGAATTTTGGCGCTATAATGTAGAATGTGTCCGGCGCAATCATATCGATATGCTGTGGGTACTGGGTTTCAGGGGGAATGGCGATCATCCATTCTGGTATACGTTCAAAGATGCACCCCGCTCCATGCAGGAACGTGGAGCCGTGATTACCCGAATGCTGGAGCGCCAGCGACAGATTGTACTATCTGTCACACACGACCCGTATACCAAGTTCCGGACCATCTTTTATGATGAGCTCTCTGATCTGCTGGCCAAAGGCTATATTCGCCCGCCTGCAGATAGCTCGTTTATATGGACGTATGTCGCTGCAAGAAGGGATCATTATCCCAATAATGATATCCGGGAAGTAAGCAAACAGCAAAATCTTTTACTGGGTTATTATTTTAACTATCAATTTACCTCTACAGGCAGTCATCTGGCTGCCGGAGAGGGGCCCTGGAAAATGGAAAAGAACTTTCGTTTCGTAGCCAGTAAAAGCAACAGGCCAATCGCGTATAGCGTCGTCAATGCCGGCAATATCCGGGAATTTCTAACGGAGCTCTCTGCCAATGCAGCAATGATGTGGGATTTCAAGCAATATTCATCAGACCGGTTCCTGCTGACCTTTTGCCAGCAATATTTTGGCGCAAAGGCAGCTCATCAGGCGGCATTATTGTACAAAGCTTACTATGATGCATTTTGGCATCAACGAAAACCAGATCTGAAAGGATTTAACAGGCAATATATCTTTCAGGATCTTCGCTATAAAAAAGCGATAGAGCAAATAGCCGGAAACTTTAAAGACCGGAGTAACTTAAACCCACTGACAGATATCGCAGCCGAACAGGTGCCAGGAAGAACTTACAGGATTGTACCGGAAGATAATAATGCAGACAACCAGATCGATGCCATTATTCATGGTACGGCTGTCTCCTCCGAAAAATTTTTGAAAACTGCTACTGCAGCAGATGCGCTATATAAAATTGTAGATCCGGAGGGACAAGCATTTTTTAGTGACAATCTTCGTCAGCCAGCTTTTTATATGTATTACCTAAATGACTGTCTCTTACAGTTATCCAAGGCATATAAGCAAGAAGATCGTGAACAACGCGGGCGCTTAGTGGCGGCTGCGATCAATTCATTGAAAGCGGCTGAGAACGCCTTGCGTAAAAATGAACATGGCGTCTTCACTGACTGGTACAGTAATGACCGGGTCTTTGGATTTGATCATCTTTATAAAGTACTCTCAAAAATTACACAGTCATGAAAAAACTGATGTCCTTATCATTGCTACTGGTCTTTCTGTTTCTGGTAAAGGCCACCGCCGGCCAACAACCAAATATGAAGGAACGCCCAAATATCCTGCTCATACTGGCAGATGATATGGGTTATAGTGATATCGGTTGTTTCGGAGGCGAAATACACACGCCCAATATAGACCGGCTGGCGGGAGAAGGAATACGCTTTACACATATGTACACCAATGCCTGGTGTTCACCCTCCCGCGCCTCCTTACTTACCGGTTTATACCCTCAGCAGGCGGGCATGGGGTTATTAGCTGAGCCGCGCACCGGTCCGGAGGGTCCTTATGAAGGCTACCTGAATAAAAATTGTGTGACGTTAGCTGAAGTACTGAAAGCGGCAGGTTATGCCACGGCACTCTCGGGAAAGTGGCATTTGGGAGATAGTAGTATCTATTGGCCGGGGTATCGGGGTTTTGATCATGCATTCGGGTTGATTAGTGGTGCAGCCAACTATTTTGACATTAGTAAAACAAAGAGTCGCTCTGTCGTCAGGAAGATGGCGCTGAATAAAGATTTATATCACCCGCCTGAAAAGGGCTTTTATATGACGGACGCGATAACGGCTGATGCTTTACAGGTACTGGATAAATACAGCGATACACTAAGTAATAAGCCCTTTTTTATGTATGTAGCTTACACGGCGCCACACTGGCCATTGCAGGCCCTGGAAAAGGATATCAAAAAATATAAAGGAAAGTTTCATCAGGGCTGGGACGAACTCAGGCAGCAGCGCTTCAATCGTCAAAAAAAGCTTGGAATTGCCGACAAGACAGATCGCCTGGCAAGCAGGGACATCGATGTAAAACCCTGGAAAACATTGTCAGCAAAGCAAAAAATGGCGATGGAACAAAAAATGGAGGTCTATGCGGCCCAGGTTGATAGAATGGATCAGGGCATCGGCCAAATACTGGATAAATTAAACAGTATGCACCAAAAGAAAAATACGATTGTCATTTTTCTGTCTGATAATGGCGGCTGTGCCGAAGGTTCACTATGGGGCTTTGATAAAAGAAATAATGGATTGAAGCCAGGCGGGGTAGATTCGTATATGAGTTACGGCCAGTCCTGGGCAAATTTAAGTAATACGCCGTTTCAGTATTATAAAAAGTCTCTGTTTGAGGGCGGCATATCGGCGCCGATGATCATCAGATGGCCTAAGGGCATTAACAAGAAAAGAGAAGGGACCATATTAAAACAAGTGGCTCATTTAACAGATATAATGCCGACGCTTTGTGCATTAACAGGCGCTCAATATCCAGATACATTCCACAACAGAAGGATCCAGTCCATGGAAGGTCAGAGCCTGGCAATGCAGATCAAAGGAGCTCCAATACAGCCGCACAAACCCATATATTGGTCGCTGGAAGAGCGCAAAGCTGTGATCTTGGGTAATTATAAACTGGAAACTCCTTCAAAGAGTGCAGCATGGCAGCTTTATAATCTGGCAACGGACCGGATAGAATCTGAAAATCTTTCAGATAAAGAGCCTGAAAGAGTCAGAAAAATGAAAGCCCTATGGACCGCCTGGGCCGGCAAAGTACATGTATTTGACGGGCAGCGTAAAAACCATACAGAATAGTAAAAAATCTATCCACGCCTTCAACTTGTATGAAGGCGATATAATTATCTCTTAGCTTATTAATATATAACATTTCTCAAGATGAATAAAAACTACAGACAGGTTATTTTAAATGCCGGACTTATATTAAGTGTGTTTCTGGTAAAAACGGCATTCGCCTCAGTAAATGAGCCATGGCATACCACAACAGCCGCCGCAATGAAAGTGTCAGGTGATACCGCGCACGTAGATTCCAGTTTCCATATTTTCCTGCTGATTGGTCAATCCAATATGGCGGGAAGGGCCCCCCTGGATTCCTTAAGCAATGTAACCTCTCCCGATATACTGATGTTAAATAAGAACAATCAGTGGGTGCCTGCTAAAGACCCGCTCCATTTCGATAAACCGCGCATCGCAGCTGTCGGACCCGGGCTCAGCTTTGCCAGGAAAATGCTGGCAAACGCGCCCAAAGGAATAAAAATTGGCCTCATACCCTGTGCCTGGGGCGGTTCTCCGATACGGGTGTGGCAGCCAGATAGCATCTATCTGAATCATCACCCTTTTGATGAAGCGATACAAAGAACTAAGGTTGCTATGCAAAAGGGTGTGTTAACCGGTATCTTGTGGCACCAGGGGGAGGCGGATAATAACTCCGTAAAGGCTGCTGCTTATATGAAGCAACTGCAGACACTGGTCAGCCGGTTGAGAGCCGAATTTGATAACCAAAAACTGCCCTTTGTCGCCGGAGAAGTAGGGTATTTTAAAAACAAAAACTTTATTAATCCTGTTCTGGACAGCATTACCGCAGTAATTCCCTATACAGGTATTGCATCCGCAAAAGGCCTGAAAGACAAAGGGGATAAGACGCATTTCAATACAGCATCCGCAAGGGAGCTGGGGAAACGCTATGCAGAAATCATGCTACAGTTATGCAGTGATAATCTTATTAAAAAACACCAGCATTCTGACAAGTAACTGTGTTTAATCACAGGGCGGGCATCAAAATATAAATCCTGCCAGTTTTACCACCCGATACCGTAATCCTCACCGTTATTACTACTGCCGCCCCAGAAGCTTCCATGTTCCTGATCAATAAAAACCGCATTCAAAGGCCCGCTGGTCCTTGTTCCGAGTGTGGGTTGATAGCCCATCTTTTTCAGCGCTTCTATGTCTTTTACAGGGGTTTGTTTATTAAGAAGGATCTGACCTGCTCTGGGTTTGGGGTCTGACAGCTTTGTTCCCCCAAGAGATAACCAGAGTTGATTGCTGTTAATATTGGGCGCTTCCGTGGCTTCCTGCACGCTCATGCCAAATTCAATCATGTTCAACAGGAACTGCAATTGATTTTGTTCCTGTGTATCACCGCCCTGTACAGCAACAGACAGGTAAGGTTTCTGATCTTTTAATGCAAGAGTAGGGGAGAGTGTCACCCTTGGCCGCTTGCCGGGTGCGACCACATTAAAAGGATCGATTATACTGTCCAGCACAAAACTTTGCATGCGCTGACTCAGCCCCACACCCGTATGACCGGCAATAACAGCAGGTATCCAGCCGCCGCTCGGCGTAACAGA
>Ga0164243_10000693_pt1 | contig 59507 bp, 62 predicted proteins | sample OricompcompostOP_FD_108781 | JGI IMG/M metagenome (GOLD analysis project Ga0164243, IMG submission 108781) | Organic Plus compost microbial communities from Emeryville, California, USA - Original compost - Organic plus compost (OP) | ecosystem: Engineered > Solid waste > Mixed feedstock >... | reverse complement strand
GGGATCGTCGCCGTTCACATGCAGGATCGGCGCCTGCACGCCCTTGGCGACGTCGCTCGGATAGGGCGAGGAGCGCGCGAACTGGGGCGAGGTGGTGAAGCCGATCTGGTTGTTGATGACGAAATGGATGCACCCGCCGGTATTGTAGCCGCGGATGCCGGAGAAGCCGAAGCATTCCCACACGATGCCCTGGCCGGCGAAGGCCGCGTCGCCATGGATGAGCACCGGGATCACCTGGCTGTGCTTGCCCGGACCGATATCGTCGCGGAACGCCTGCTGTGCGCGCACCTTGCCGAGCACGATCGGATCGACCGTCTCGAGATGCGAGGGATTGGGCACCAGGCTCATATGCACGGTGATGCCGTCGAACTCGCGATCGGTGCTCGTGCCGAGATGATATTTGACGTCACCCGAGCCGCCCACATCCTCGGGATTGGCCGTGCCGCCGGAGAATTCGTGGAAGATGACGCGGAAGCCCTTGGCCAGCACATTGGCGAGCACGTTGAGGCGGCCGCGATGGGCCATGCCGTAGACGATCTCCTTCACGCCATAGGCGCCGCCATATTTGATGACGGCCTCCAGCGCCGGGATCATGGATTCGCCGCCGTCCAGACCGAAGCGCTTGGTGCCGACATATTTGCGGCCCAGGAACTTCTCATATTGTTCGGCCTGGATCACCTTGGTGAGGATGGCCTTCTTGCCGACGTCGGTGAACTCGATCTCCTTGTCCTTGCCTTCCATGCGATCCTGCAGGAAGCGGCGCTCGTCGACATCGGCGATATGCATATATTCGAGGCCGACATTGCCGCAGTAGTTCCGCCGCAGGATCGCCACGATCTCCCGGATGGTCGCCCATTCGAAGCCGAGCGCGCCGCCGACATAGACCTTGCGGTCGAGATCGGCGCCGGAGAAGCCGTGATATTCGGGCGTGAGATCGACGGGCAGTTCGCGGTCCGAGAGGCCGAGCGGATCGAGATTGGCGGCCAGATGCCCGCGCACCCGATAAGTACGGATCAGCATCATCGCGCGGATGGAGTCGCCCGCCGCCTTGGCGATGTCGGCCTCCGCGATCGGCGTGCCGGCCTTCGCCGCCGCGGCCTTCACCGCGAGCTGCATCTGCGTCGGGTCTAGAGCGGCGGTGAGGTCGTCCGTCGCGTCGAGCGGCCAGCCCTTGCGGGCCCAACTCGGCCCCGCTTCGGTCTCCACGGTCACACCGCCGAAATCCTGCGTCTCAAATCCCATGGCCTGCTTCCTTGCTCCGCCACGCGCCGGCGGATCGAAGCGATCCGCCGCAATTGCCTTGTTCAGCCCTTCAGCACCCCGAGCAGCGTCGTGCCCAGCTCCGAGGGGCTCGCCGCGACCTTGATGCCTGCTTCTTCCATCGCCGCGATCTTGTCCTCCGCGCCGCCCTGGCCGCCCGAGACGATCGCGCCGGCATGGCCCATGCGGCGGCCCGGCGGGGCCGTGCGGCCCGCGATGAAGCCGGCCATCGGCTTCCTGCGGCCCTTCTTCGCCTCGTCGATCAGGAACTGGGCGGCCTGTTCCTCGGCATTACCGCCGATCTCGCCGATCATGATGATCGACTGGGTCGCCTCGTCCGCCAGGAACATCTCCAGCACGTCGATGAAGTTGGTGCCATTGACCGGATCGCCGCCGATCCCGACTGCCGTGGTCTGGCCGAGGCCCGCGTTTGAGGTCTGGAACACCGCTTCATATGTAAGCGTGCCCGAGCGGGAGACAACGCCGACCGAGCCCTTCTTGAAGATGGAGCCGGGCATGATGCCGATCTTGCATTCGCCGGGAGTCAGCACGCCGGGGCAGTTCGGGCCGATCAGGCGCGACTTGCTGCCCGAGAGCGCGCGCTTCACCCGCACCATGTCGAGCACCGGGATGCCCTCGGTGATGGTGACGATCAGCGGCACCTGCGCGTCGATCGCTTCCAGGATGGAGTCGGCCGCGAAGGGCGGCGGCACATAGATGACGGAGGCGGTGGCGCCGGTCTTGGCCACCGCTTCCTCGACCGTGTCGAACACCGGCAGGCCGATATGGGTCGTGCCGCCCTTGCCCGGCGTCACGCCGCCGACCATCTGCGTGCCATAGGCCAGCGCCTGCTCGGTGTGGAAAGTGCCGGTGGCGCCGGTCATGCCCTGGGTGATGACCTTGGTGTTCTTGTCGACGAGGATGCTCATGCTAACTCCCGAAGCTTATCGCATTATCGGCTTTTGGGATCACGAAATCGTGACGGCGTCTTGCAGGACGCAGATGCGATCCCAGGATGGATATGGTTCGCGCGGGCCCATGGCTGATCGCCTCGGCGGCCGGCGCGGTGTCATGGGTCATTGCAGCTCTCCGCTCGCCTGCGCGACGATGCAGATGCCGTTCGCGCCGATCAGGCTGATGACCGGGCTTCCTTCCGGCACGAAATAAAGCTCGGTGGAGAGATGATCGGGCCGATAGCCCGGCTCCCACATGCTTTTCACGAGGATGTCCGGCTCTTCGACCTTTTCGTCGGGCGCCCGGCCGAACTTGCGCTCCAGCATGGCCGGCGGGATGGAGCGCGTCTCGTGGAAATCATAGACGCGGCAACCGTTGATCCATTGATGGCCCATCTCGACGCCGGAGAGGACCAGCTCCAGATGCTCGCCCGCGACGTCCCGGCGGAACGCCGTCATCGGTCGCAGCTTCGTCGTCGGCGCGCTTTCCGCCAGCATCGACCGGCCCCGGTCGATGATCCGGCCGGTCTCGCTGTCCGCCGCGGGCTGATATTCCTCCCAGCCCTTGCCGGCGAGCGAGGCTCTGGCCCGGTCGAGATCGGCGACGTCCGCGCAGGCATCGGTGAACGCCGCATAGACCGCTTCCGCCGGATAAGCCGGCTGCGATCCGGCGCTTGCAAGCGCCGTCGCGACGATCCCGATCACGCCCATCTCAGGCCAGGCTCGGCTCGATGCCCTTGCACGCGACGAGCAGTTCCTTGACCGCGTCGACGCTGACCTGGAAGTTCTTCTTCGCCTCGTCGTCGAGCGCGATCTCGATGATCTCCTCCGCACCGCCCGCGCCGATCACCACCGGCACGCCGACATAGAGACCGTCCAGCCCATATTTGCCGTCGACATGGACGGCGGCGGGCAGGATGCGCTTCTGGTCGCCGAGATAGGCCTCGGCCATGGCGATGGCGCTGGTGGCCGGCGCATAATAGGCCGAGCCGGTCTTGAGCAGCGCGACGATCTCGCCGCCGCCGGCGCGGGTGCGTGCCACGATCGCGTCGATCGCTTCCTTGCTGGACTTGCCCATCTTGACCAGATCGTCGACCGGGATGCCCGAGACCGTGGTGTAGCTGGTCACCGGCACCATCGTGTCGCCATGGCCGCCCAGCACGAAGGCGTTCACATCCTTCACGGACACGCCGAATTCCCAGGCGAGGAAGGTGGCGAAGCGCGCGCTGTCCAGCACGCCGGCCATGCCGACCACCTTGTTGTGCGGGAGCCCCGAAAATTCGCGCAGCGCCCAGACCATCGCATCGAGCGGATTGGTGATGCAGATGACGAAGGCGTCGGGCGCATGGGTCTTGATGCCCTCGCCGACCGACTTCATGACGCCCAGGTTGATGCCCAGCAGGTCGTCGCGGCTCATGCCCGGCTTGCGCGGCACGCCGGCGGTCACGATGATGACGTCCGCGCCCGCGATGTCCGCATAGTCATTGGTGCCGGTGATCTTCGCGTCGAAGCCCTCGATCGGCCCGCACTGGGAAAGGTCGAGCGCCTTGCCCTGCGGAATGCCCTCGGCGATGTCGAACAGGACGATGTCGCCCAGTTCCTTCTTGGCGGCGAGATGGGCGAGCGTGCCCCCGATCATGCCGGCACCGATGAGCGCGATCTTCTTGCGGGCCATACGCCTGAATCTCCTTTGGCGGATCGTCAATGGGCGAGGCCTTAGGCTGATTTCGTGGCCGGTTCAACGCCGTTCGGCGCGGATTTCCGCTTTTTTCTGCAATTAGTTCGCAATTGCAACAAGGGTCACATAAAGGTCAAAAATCGCGCTTCCTGCGGACGATCTGCGTGGTGAGCCAATATTCGCCGGGTGCTGCCTGTGCCGGCTCGGGCCGCCATACCGGCGAGAAATGATCGAGCCTCGCCGGCGGCATCGCGCCGATCGCCTGGCTGTTCACGACGAAGCGCAGGTCGCGCCAGCCGCGCCGGTCGATTCGCACCAGGATCAGCGTCGCATAGTCGTCGAGCACGCGCGGCGCCTGCTGGAGCCGCGAGACGCGGCCGCCAGGCAGGATGCGCTGCACGGTCCCGCCGCCGCTGCCGAGCAGCCACTGGTTCATGTCGCCCGGTCGCAGCCAACTGTGCGGGAAATAGGCACGGTCCCAGTCCGGGCCGGTATAGATGATTGCGCTGCCCGGTCCGGCGGCTTCCAGCGCGCGGTCCAGCCCGGCCTGCGAACCGCCGCCGAACCATTCGGCGCGATAGTGATAGACGATGGTGCCGACCAGCGCGCCCGCGATCATCGCACCCGCGCCCGCCAGCCGCACGCGCCGCCACACCTGGTCCGCCGCGATCAGCCGGGGCGTGAAGCTGGCGGCAGCGAGCAGGCCGATCAGCAGGCTGAGCCAGGCATGGCCGGTGGGCTCGCTCCAGAGGTGGATGCGCAGCATCGGGCCGGCAAGCACCACCAGCGCCGTGCCGATGACGCAGCCGGCCAGCAGCAGCGCGAAGGGATGGCTCCGTTCAGACGGCCCGTTGCGCTGCAGCCGGCCGATCAGGCCGATCAGCCCGACAAGGATCAGCACCGCCATGCCCGGCACGCGCAGGAACACGCCGGTGAGCAGCAGCAGGTCGGCATTATGCGCCATCAGCTTGGTGCCGAGGCTGACGAGGCCTTCCAGGGTGAAGGGCTCGGCGGGCGACTCGAAGAGCAGTTGCAGCAGGATCGGCAGCAGCAGGAAGGGCAGGGTCGGGAGCATGGTGCGCAACCGCCGGCGGACCTCGGCCCGGTCGGGCGCGGCAAACAGCAGCATGGCGAACAGCGTGCCGGTCGCCAGCGCGCCGCTCACGCCGCACAGCCCGCTGGCCGCGCCGAGCAGCGAGATGCTGAGCAGCGGCTCGCGGCCGCCGATCTTGCCGCGGGTGAGCAGGATGGCGAGCTGGCAGCAGAACAGCGTCAGGACATAGGGGTCTGCGCCCATGTTCACCACGGCCTCGATGAAGCGCGGCGACAGCGCGATCAGCAGGCCGGCGACGAGCGCGGTGCGCTGGTCCATCCGCATGGCGATGGCGCGCAGCAGCAAGGCGATGCCGCCGAGCGCGAACAGCAGATGGACGAGGCGCAGGCCCGGGAGGCCGAACGGATCGATCCGCCACAGCAGGGCATCGAGCAGCAGCGGCAACGGCGCGGTGTGCGAGGGTGCCGGCATGAGGCTGACCGCGCGGCTGCCGACGAGCCAGCCCAGCAGTTTGCCGAAGGGCAGGGCGATCGCCTGGAGATGCGCGATGTCCGGCACGCCCGGCGCGGCGGTCAGCGAGAAACGCACCGCGCTCACCGCGAAGATGAACAGGCAGAGCTTGACGAGATGGCGCAGGAGCAGGTCTATCCCGAATTCCTTGCTGATGTCCCCCGCGCGTCGCCCCATGCGGCGATCATAGCCGATAATTTGGACAAGGCCATGTCGGCAGGTGATTTGGCGACGGAATATGGCCGATGCGGCCTCATCAGCCTGCGCCCCCTTTCCCCTTCATTCGCCGGAATGACGAAAAGGGGACAGCGGTTCTCAACTACAAACGCAGAGAGATTTCTGCGAGATCGGGCTGCAAGAACCGCGCATTGGAAACCCCGGCCTCAGCCGCGCGGCCTGGCCCCATTGCCGCCCTGGGAGCCATGGCCCAGCGCCAGATAGTCCGCGGACTGCATCTCCATGAGGCGCGAGACGGTCCGCTCGAACTCGAAGCGTCCATCGCCGGTCGGGTAGAGATCGGCCGGCGCCGCGTTGGCGCCTGCGATCAGCTTCACCTTGTGCTCATAGAGCTCATCGATCAGCGTGACGAAGCGCGCCGCCTCGTTGCGCTTCTCCGGCCCCAGCACGGGAATGCCGACGATGATGACGGTATGGAAACGCCGGGCGATGGCGAGATAGTCGGCCGCGCCGCGCGGCTCGCCGCACAGCCGCTTGAAGGAGAAGACCGCGACGCCCTTCAGCGACTTGGGCACATGCAGCGTGCGGCCGCCGCCCACCGGCAGTTCCTCGCTCGGCACATGGGCGCTGTCCTCGGGCGGATAGTCGGTGAGGCGGAAGAAGATCTCGCGCAGCCGGGCGGTCGTCGCTTCGCCATTGGGCACATGCCACACATCCGCGTCGCCCAGCCGGTCGAGCCGATAGTCGGTCGGCCCGTTGAGCGGCACGATGTCGAGCCGCTCCTTGAGCAGCGCGATGAAAGGCAGGAACAGTTCCCGGTTGAGGCCGTCCTTGTAGAGATCGTCGGGCGCGCGGTTGGAGGTCGCGACCAGCGTCACCCCCGCGTCGAACAGCGCGGTGAACAGGCGGGACATGATCGCGGCGTCCGCTGTGTTGTTGACCACCATCTCGTCGAACAGCAGCACCCGCACCTCGCCGGCGATGGCGGCGGCGACGGGCTGGATGGGATCGCCCCTCTCGCTCTTGCGCGCCTGGTTGAGACGGGCATGCACGTCCAGCATGAACTCGTGGAAATGGATGCGGCGCTTGGCGGGGCCCTGCAGGCAGTCGCGCAGCAGGTCCATCAGCATCGACTTGCCGCGCCCGACGCCGCCCCACATATAGACGCCGCGGATTGGCTCGGGCACCTTGCGCAGCATCCGCCAGAGCACGGAGCCGCGCTTGGGCGTCTCCTCCAGCTCTTCCTGCAGCCGTGTGAGCCGCAGCGCTGCGGCGCGCTGGCCGGGATCGGCCTTGAGTTCACCGGCGGCGACCAGGGCGTCGTAGCGATCGAGGAGGCGAGTCATCGCCCGCGCCTAGAGCATTTTATCGCCGGGTGGAATCACCGGGCGGCAGCGATGCGACGGAAAAACGGACGGTTGCAGGAAGGACAGGCGGCGCGCCAGGAAACCCCAACGCGCCGCCTTCTTTCACGCGAGCCGTCCGGCTCGATCCGATCAGGCGAAGGACACCGCCGCCTTGCGACGGCGCATGGCCGTGCCGGCCAGCGCGAAGCCGCCGATCATCATCGCCCAGGTCGCGGGCTCGGGCACTTCGCCGATCGGCGTGTCGTCGATGGTCAGGCCGTCGAACGCCAGGCCCGTGTCGTAATTCTCGTCGTCCCAGTTGGTGACGCCGAAGACGAGCGTGTAATTGCCGGCATCAGCGACCGTATAGGTCATGCCGATCCAGCCGGTATAGCCGCAGCCTTCGTCATAGCAGTCGCCCGAGCTGTCGCCGAGCGGGCTCCAGGCCGGACCGCCGGGGATGATGGGGGTCGAAGCCGGATCCAGCACCACGCCGGGCGCCAGGCCGGGCAGGCCGAAGCCGGGGACGGTATCGCCGTCCGGCGTCGTGCGGGCCGTGAACAGGATGATGTCGTCGCCGGTCTCGGGGCGCAGCGCGGCCCAGCCATAGTCGGCATAGCCGGCACCGTCCGACGTCACATAGTTGAAGTAGAATTGCAGCGACGAGCCGGCATTGGCGGCGAACGAGGAGGACTGGAAGGTCGAGCCGTTCGTTTCGCTGCCGAGGCCGAGCGAGCCGACGCCGTCCAGGCCGTTGAGGGTCGACACATATTGATATGTGCCAGTCAACGGCGATTCCGTGACGACGCCGTCAGCGCCGAGCGTGCCGCAGGTGCCGACGCAGGTGTCGGCATGGGCCGGCACCGCCAGCGCGCCGGCCAGAGCGAGCGGCGCAAGATAGACAAGTCTGGATTCCCACATGTTCACAACCCCTTCAAAAAGGTAAATCGTTCAAAGATATATTGAGTGATTTGGGCGGAATGCCCGTTGCGACCCGTGCGGCGTCGTTAACGATTCGTAAACCGCTTGTCGACCGTGGCTTACGTCGGTCGGCGCGCAAGGCGGTCGCAACCGGACGCACCGTTGGCCTCGCGCGACGAAGCGAGCCTCAGTCGGCCCGCTCGACCAGCAGCTTCTTGGTTTCCGCGATCGCCTTGGCGGGCGAGAGGCCCTTGGGGCAGACGTTCGCGCAGTTCATGATGGTGTGGCAGCGATAGAGGCGGAAGGGGTCCTCCAGCGCGTCGAGCCGCTCGCCCGTCATCTCGTCGCGGCTGTCGGCCAGCCAGCGATAGGCCTGGAGCAGGATGGCGGGGCCGAGGAAGCGGTCCGAGTTCCACCAGTAGCTGGGGCAGCTCGTCGAGCAGCAGGCGCACAGGATGCACTCGTAGAGCCCGTCCAGCTTCTCGCGGTCGGCGGGCGACTGCAGGCGCTCCTTGCCGGCGGGCGGCGGCGTCACCGTCTGCAGCCAGGGCTTGATCGAGCTGTATTGCGCATAGAAATGCGTGAAGTCCGGGACGAGGTCCTTGATGACGTCCATGTGCGGCAGCGGCGTGATGCGCACGTCGCCCCTGCAATCCTCGATCGCGGTGGTGCAGGCGAGGCCGTTCTTGCCGTTCATGTTCATCGCGCAGGAGCCGCAGATGCCCTCGCGGCAGGACCGGCGGAAGGTGAGCGAGCTGTCCTGCTCGCCCTTCATCTTGATGAGCGCGTCGAGCACCATCGGCCCGCAATCGTCGAGGTCGATCTCGAACGTGTCGTAGCGCGGATTCTCCCCCGAATCGGGATCGTAGCGATAGACCTTGAAGGTCTTGACGCGGCTCGCGCCATCGGGTGCCTTGTGCACCTTGCCCTTCTTGCGGATCACACTGTTGGCGGGGAGCGAAAACTCGGCCATGACGTTCTGTTCCTTGGCAGCGCGCGTGCTGCGACGCGGTATCGGGCGTGCTGTAGCCGCTCGGGCAGCGCGGCTCAAGGGTGAGGAGGGACTGCATGAAGGTGACGGGCTGGCTGGTCATCAATCCGAGGAGCGGCAGCTACGACGCCGATCTGGTCGAGGCGATCAAGGCGCGCTTCGTGGAAGCGGGCGCACCGGTCGCGCGGGTGATCGCGCTCGGCGACGAGGAACTGCCCGATCGTGCCGCCGTCGATTCGGCCGGTGTCGATCGGATCATGATCCTGACCGGCGATGGGACGATCAGCGCTTTGGCGACCATGCTGGAAGGCTGGGACGGCGAGCTGCTGGTGTTGCCGGGCGGCACGATGAACCTGCTGGCCCGCGCGCTGCATGGCGAGGCGGATGCGCTGGGCATCGTTGGTGGGGTGATCGCGGGGACGGCGCGGGCGGTCACGGTTCCGGTGGTGGCGAGCGAGGGTTTCGTCGCCTATGCGGGCGTCGTCGCCGGACCGACCTCGACCTGGGGCGACGTCCGCGAGGATATGCGCAACCTCGATCTCGCCGCGCTGGCGGAAAGCGTGCCGCGCGCTCTCTCCGCCACCCTGGCCGAGAATGAGATCGCCATGGAGGGGCATGAGGAGCGCTATACGGCGGTCTATCTGGAGCCGGCCGAGACGGGCATCCGCGCCTTCGGCATCCTCGCCGATCATGTCGGCCAGCTGGCGGCCTATGGCTGGGCCTGGGTGACAGGCGACTTCCGCAACGGCCCATGCGAGCCGCTGCCCGTCGAGACGCGACTGGTGCTGCGCAATCTCGCCGGCAATGCGGGCATCGACCTGCTGGTCGACGGCGAGAAGCGGCGGGGCGCCAACCCGATGATCTTCCGGCAGGAGATGTCCAGGCTGCGCTTCCTTTCGCTGCTGGGCCGGGCCGACTGGTCCTGAGGCTCTTGTCACGTCCGGCAACGGAGCGGCCGTCATTGATGCAAGCCTTTGCCATCGCGGACCCCGGCATGGCCGCGGCGCTCCTTTCCGGGCGCAAGACCCAGATGCGCGTGGTGGCGGACAGTCCCCTGGCCAGCGCCGCGCCGGGCGCTCGCCTCCGGCTACGCGAGGCCTGTATCGCCGGCCGCTGGGAGGCGGGCGAGATCTACGCCACCTCGCTCGCGAAGGCGGAATTCGTCCTGTTCGCCGATGGCTGGCGGCAATATCGTGACGGCACCGGCGAGCGCGGCCGGCGGCCGACCGATCCGGATCATCGCTGGCTGACGGCCATGCACATGCCGCCCTGGGCATCGCGCGCCACGCTGGTCGTCGAGCAGATGCGGCAGGAAAAGCTCCGATCGATCAAGCGCTCGGACCTCCGCGCCGAAGGTGTGCGACCGCTGCTCCTCGGCTTGCTATGGCGCTGGCCCAGGCCGCTCCCGGGTCTCCACTGGAGCGGGCGAAAGGCGTTCGCGCGCTACTGGGACATCCATCACAGCGCGCCGGGTGAGCGGTGGATGGACAACCCCATGGTCGTCGTGCTCACGTTCCGCGTGGAGCGGCGGACCGGCTAGAGACTGTCCGCTTCAGATTCATCGGCGCGGCTCCGTTGCTGAATGAGGGCTGGCAGGGCTCGCCACGCCGCATATCACAGGGCACCGCAAGCCACCATCGCGATCGCTGCCATTCGGCAACTCGAATTTCAGCCTGAAGATAAGGAACGCACCGGGGGGTGGGTTCAAAGTCCGTAGCCGGTCGCAACACATGCCCCCGGCGGCTGACAAAAGCCGCATCCATCTTTTCGGTTCGCACTCGTGATCGAGCCGATTATCGTATCCGTCCATGATGCTATTCCGCCCCATGCTCGCCGCGCTGATGGCCGGCGCCGTCCTCCTCCCCACCGCCGCATCGGCCGCGCCGCCGGACCCGGCCGATCCCGATCTGCCGCGCCTTCAGCACATCCTGCGCGCGACGCCGCTGATCGACGGGCATAATGATTGGGCCGAGACGCTGGCCGACAAGGCCGGCGACCAGCGCTGGACCATGGACCTGCGGCGGCTCGACCCGGAAGCCTATGACACCGATATCGAAAGGCTGCGCACCGGCATGGTCGGCGGGCAGTTCTGGTCGGTCTATGTCCCGGCCGATCTGCCGCCGCTCGAGCAGGTGAAGAAGACGCTGGAGCAGATCGACCTCGTGAAGTCGTTCGCGCGGCGCTATCCGGGCGACTTCACGCTGGTCCGCACCGCCGCCGAGGCGCGCGCCGCGCATCGCGCCGGCCGCGTCGCCTCGCTGATGGGCGCGGAAGGCGGCGGGCAGATCGACGAGAGCTTCTCGGTGCTGCGCGCCTATGCCGCGCTCGGCGTCGGCTATCTGACGCTTACGCACAGCCAGACGATCAGCTGGGCGGACAGCGCCACGGACAATCCGAAGCATGACGGCCTCACCCCGTTCGGCGTGGCGGTGGTGCATGAGCTCAACCGGCTCGGCATGCTGGTCGATCTGTCCCATGTGAGCGAGGCGACCATGCTGGATGCGATCGCCGCCAGCCGCGCGCCGGTGATCTTCTCGCACAGCTCGGCCCGGGCGCTGTGCGATCATCCGCGCAACGTCTCGGATGCCGTGCTGAGGGAAGTGGCGAAGAATGGCGGGGTGGTGATGGTCGCCTTCGCGCCCAACTATATCTCGGAGGCGCGCCGTGTCTGGGGCACCGAGCGCGGGTCGCTGGACATGCTCTACAATGCCCCGCCGTTCGGCGGCCTCTATATCGGCCAGCCCGAGCGGGCGCAGGCCGCGCTCGCGCAATGGCTCGCGGCCCATCCCGAGCCCAAGGTGACGATCGACATGGTCGCCGACCATATCGACCATATCGCGCAGGTCGCCGGTTATGACCATGTCGGCCTGGGCGGCGACTATGACGGCCTGCCCGCCCTGCCCGAGGGCATGGACGGCGTGGAGAGCTATCCCGCGCTGCTGCTGACGCTGATGAAGCGCGGCTGGAGCGATGAGAATATCGCCAGGCTGGCCGGCGGGAACATTTTGCGCGTGATGGAGCAGGCCGAGCGCGTCGCCGCGCAGATGGCGAGCGAGCCGCCCGCCACCGCCACGATCCGGCAGCTCGACGGCGCAGCTGCGCAGACCGGTCAGGCCGGATCGGCAGGGACCGGCGCCGCCACTCTCGTCGCGAGCCTTCAGCCATGACCGACGCGTCGCTGGCCCGCGCCATTGCCGCCGCTGCCACGTTGCATGGCGAATTCCGCCTGCGGTCGGGCCAGGTCGCGGAGACTTACTTCGACAAATATCGCTTCGAGAGCGATCCCGCCCTGCTGCGCCGCGTCGCGGATGCCATGCTGGCGCTGGTGCCGCCGGGGACGGAGGTCCTGGCCGGCCTCGAGCTGGGCGGCGTGCCGATCGCGACCGCCATGGCGCTGGGCTCGGACCTGCCGGCTGCCTTCGTGCGCAAGCGCGCCAAGGATTATGGCACCTGCCTCGCCGTCGAGGGTGGCGATGTGGCGGGCCGGCGCGTGCTGCTCGTCGAGGACGTCATCACCACCGGCGGCGCCGTCGCCGACGCGCTGGCGCTGGTCCGCGCGGCCGGCGCCGATGTGATCGGCGTCGCCTGCGCGATCTGGCGCGGCGAGGGCGAACCCCGGATCGCGGCTGCGCCGGATCTCCCGATCCGCGCCGCCTTCACGCGCGCTGATCTGGAGGGCGCGCTGGCGGGTTAGGACGGTTCATGATCGCACCGGCGCCTCATTACCCTTCCCAGTCGGCGTTGCCGAGCAGGCCTCTTCCCTCTCCCGCTGGGAGAGTGAGGGAACACCGATGTTGTAACACGCTTGAAGTCGCCATCTGAATCTCTCGGCTATCGCGATGGCGCCTCGTGCCCCAATCTATGCCATTGCGGGTTGGTCCGAGGGGTTCCTGCCCGAATGGCCACGATCGCAAAGCCTTGGTTAGCGCGAACAGTAGCTGACGAACACGCCTCAGTAGAGTCCAACCTTGCCGGAGAAGGCGGCGAAAACCTTGCTTGTATCGATCCCGATGCCTGCCTTGAACACCAATGGCATCCGTTCGATCGCAGTGATATCGGCCGCGACATCGCCATCAATGACCACAACATCGGCGCGCTTTCCCGTTTCGAGAGTTCCCACCTCTCGATCGCGCCCAAGATAGCGCGCTCCGTTTAACGTCGCGATTTTGATCGCTTGCGGAACACTGAAGCCTTCTTCAACCAGAAGTTCGATCTCCCGCTTGCCTGAGAAGCCTGGCAAGACACCACCGAGCCCGGTCGGATCGGTACCGGCGAGCAGCGTGCCGCCAGCGTCGACAAACGCCTTTTCCAGCTTCATGTTGGCGGCGAACAACGGCGCCTGGAGCTTGCCCCAGGGGCTCGCGACCGTTTCTTCCCAATCCCTGCGATAGACCTCTCTCAGTTCGGGGATCAGCAGGTCAAGCGCCGCTTTGGGCGGGCGTGGCCGGCCAGATACCAGGGATTCGAAAACCGCCTGGGTCGACGTCAGCGCAACATCATGCGCGATCAACGTTCGAAACAGCGCTTGGACCTGGTCCGATCTCGGATCGAGGACTGCAATCGTCGGTGCCTGTTCGAGATCGTCCGGACAGGTGTCGGGCTTCTTGTTCTGCACGAAGTCCGTCGCGACAGCGAAGCCATGCTCGAGATTGTCGATGCCGAGTGCCGCCGCCTCGGCATAGGTCACCGAGCAGAGGTGGCCGGTGATTTTGAGTCCATGCGCGTGGGCGGCGTCGATCGCGGCGCGAAGGTCTTCGCGGGTAATGCCGATATAAGCCTTGAATGAGGTGACTCCTTCGGCGGCCCAATAGTCGACCGTCCGCCGTGCATCAGCGGCATCCTTAAGCTTCATCATCTTGGGCGCGAAGATGTCGCCGGCGTCAAGATATGGGCCCGTCACATCGATATCGGGGCCAATCCTGCGCCCCGCTGCGATGTCGTCGCGGATGTTCAGGTCCTCGATCGGCGCCATCGACCCGGCCGTTCTCACCGTCGTTTCGCCTCCGGCGAGATAGAGATGGGAGAAGCTCTTCGGAAATGGCTGATATTCACCCGGTCCGGTCGGATAAAACATATGCTCGTGGACCATCACGAAGCCGGGAAGTAAGGTCTTGCCAGTGGCGTCGATCACCGTGGCGCCGCTCGGGTATTGGATCCGCCGGGATGGGCCGAGCGCTACGATCCGCCCATCGCGCATCACCAGCGTCATATCGCGCTGTGGAGGCGCGCCCGTGCCGTCGATCACAGTGGCGTGCGTAAGCGCGATCACAGGTTCGGCGTGGATGACGAAGGCGCGCTCGCTTGAATAGAGGTTGGCGATCCGGGCCGGCGGGTTAGGTGAAGCCGCAGTGAGGCTCAGGACCATTGCGGTAGCCACGACAACTTTTCGCATCGCCACTCCTCGCGCTGATATACTGCAAGTGCTTCAGCCCATTTGCACGGGGTGTAATAGCTTAGGCTGTGCTGGGCGGCCAGACGCTTCAGGCGTTGGCAGAACATTTCGGATGTCGTGAAGTAGCGCAAAGCCGGCAATTACGTTCGTGCCCTGCGAGAGCCTTCTATCGGCCCCAAAGCACCATCACAAATAGCCTTGAGTTCGCAGGAGCACATGGTGGTTCCATCTTAAACAGACAGGCTCTGGCGCCACATCGCGTCGATAAACGCCTCGCTCAGAAATCCTGATAGGCAGCATTTCCCGGTAGGCCGAGCTTGGTCACGCGGGCCCGCTTGATGTCCGCGAGCACCGCGTCCACCACGGCATAGCGCGCGTCGGCGGCCGGCACGAGATCGAGCGCCGGTTCCATCGGCAGCGCCATGCTGCGGGCGAGCAGGCCGCGCAGCACCGGCCGGTCGACCACGATGTCGTTCCACCGGATCGTGCCGCCCGCGTCGATCGTGACGCGATTGTGCACCGGGTCCGGCTGGAGCAGCAGCCGCGCATCGGGCCGCGGCAGGTCGATGGCGATCTTGTGCGTCTGCAGCGGGATGGTGATGATGAACATCACCAGCAACACCAGCAGCACGTCGATGAGCGGCGTCGTATTGAGATCGTTGATCGGTTGGGCATGATCACGAGCGGCCACGGCCATTGCACCTCTCCTGTTTTGTTATGGTATAACATACTAGAAAGTGGATCGATATGCAATCGGGTGGAGATGCGGGGAGAATGGTTCGAGTCATGGCTTTGGGATGGGGGGCCGCTATGCCGGCCTCCGGGACCATCCGTTCGGTTCACGTAGCTGGGCTTATTGAGCCCTACAGTCGAGAAGGGCGTTCTCGACAGCCTTCGACGGCCGCCCGTCAGTGGCGGCAGGCGAGTGCCTCGATCACATCCTCGAGCCGCGCCGGATCGCCGATCGCGATCACCCGGCCGTCGCTCGCATCGGTGAGCGGTTCGCCCGCCCAATCGCACATGCGCCCGCCCGCGCCCTCGACGATCGGCACCAGCGCTGCGAAGTCGTAGAGTTGGAGCCCCGCCTCGACGACGATGTCGATATGGCCGCTCGCCAGCAGGCCGTAATTGTAGCAGTCGCCGCCATAGATCGGCCCCTGCTTGGCATGGCCGCCGGAGACCGCCGCGACGAGGCCGAGATAATGCTCGCCCTCATGCGCGTCGAACAGGTGCGGGCTGGTGGTGGCGAGCTGGGCGCCCGTCAGCTCGCGGCAGGCGCGGGTTCGGGCGGGCAGTCCGTTGAGCATGGTCTTCTCGCCCATCGCGCCCACCCAGCGCTCGCCGCTGATCGGCTGGTCGATGATGCCGAGCACGGGCCAGCCGTCCTGCAGCAGCGCGATCAGCGTGCCGAAGATCGGCCGGCCGGCGATGAAGCTGCGCGTGCCGTCGATGGGATCGAGCACCCATTGCCGTGCCGCGCCTACGCGCGTCACGCCATATTCCTCGCCGATCACGCCGTCGCGCGGTCGCTCGGCGTCCAGCAGCGCCCGCATCGCCCGCTCGGCCGCGCGGTCGGCCTCGGTGACGGGCGAGGCATCGGCCTTCGTCTCTATGTCGTAGCGCGCGCGGAAATAGGGGCGGATCGCCGTTCCCGCCGCATCGGCGAGCATGTTGGCGAGGGCGATGTCGTCAGCGAGGGCCATGTGCGCCTGCTAGCGCGGAATGCCGGGCGGGGCTAGGCTGAGCGCCATGCGCGCATACGACATTCTGAGTCACGACGATGGCGTCAACCGCTGGCGCATGGCGCGGGCCGCGCCGGCGGCCGCGCTGCGCGGCCATGTCGACCATTATCTGGACTATTGGGAGCAGACCAGCTTCCACACGCGCAGCGAGCTGGCGTCGACCCGGACCGTGCTGATCTTCAATCTGGGCGAGTATCTGGAGATCGTCGATGCGCAGGGCCATTCGGTGCGGCTTGGGCCGGGCGAGGGCTTTGTCGGCGGATTCGCGGACGGCACCTCGCTCTCCCGGACGACCGGCACGGGTCAGGGCGTCCACGTCATGCTGGGCTGGGCGGGGCTCGCCCGCCTGTGCGGCGCGCCGCTCGGCCTGCTCGCCAATCGGGTCGAGCGCATCGAGGATGTGCTGGGCGGGTGGATGCGCGCGGTGGGCCAGCGCCTGCTGGGGGCACCGGACATGGAAGCGCGCTTCTGCGTGCTGGACGCGGCGCTCGGCGCGGCGCTGGCGCGGGGGCGCCGCGCGGATGCCCGGATCGTCGCCGCCACCCGCGCGCTCGGCGCGGATCCGGCCCGGCCGATCGCTGCCATCGCCGGCGCGCTGGAGCTCAGCCAGCGTCATTTCATCGCCCGTTTCCGCGAGGAGACCGGCTTCCCGCCGGCCCATTATCGCCGGCTGCTGCGCTTCGAGCGCTTCACCGAGGCGATCGCCCGGGCACCGGCGGTCCGGCTGGCAGACCTCGCCCAGGATGCCGGCTATTATGACGAGCCGCATCTCGCCCGGGACGTGCAGGCTTTCGCGGGCCTCACGCCGGGCGCCTTGCGCGGCCTGCTGATACCGCAGGGCGGCGGCTTCCTGGCGGACTGACCGGCAAGGTCAATTCCGTCCAAGCCATGGGGCAGGGCGCGGCGCAGACTGGGCGCACTCGCGAATCACCTCGTCCAAGGAGACCGTCATGCCCGTCCATCCCGCCATCATCCCCTGCCTCGTCTATGCCGATGCGCCGCGTGCCATCGATTTCCTGTGCGATGCCTTCGGCTTCACGCGCCATGCGGTCTATGCCGAGGGTGACGTCGTCCATCACGCCCAGCTCATGCTGGAGGGCAATCTCGTCATGCTGTCCTCCTCGCGCCCGGAATCGCACGACAAATATGGCATAACCCCCATCGGTGCGCTCGACGGACGCTCGCCACTGTCGATCTACATCGTGCTGGACGATCCGGACGCGCATCACGCCCGCGCCGCCGCGGCCGGCGCGCGCATCGTCGCCGCGCCGCACGACAATGATTATGGTGGCCGGGGCTATGAGGCGCGCGATGCCGAAGGGATCGTATGGAGCTTCGGCAGCTATGATCCGCTGGCGGATGCGGGATAGAGCTGTCGATTGGGGGCGCTGCGCAGGCCGTCAGGATGGCTGCCCCACTGCTGAGTCCTGACCCCTGCGTTGGGCTACGCCCGCCTTCGGCCCCGCAGGAGCACTGATTCCATTTAACTCGCACAGGCTATAAAGCCCCGCCCACTCGATCCGTCCTCACGCATGATCGGGGGGACTGCCATGCGGCTGCTGATGTGGACATTGACGATCGGTTTCGCGCTCGCCGGGCTCGCCCTGCGGCTGCAGCCTCATTTCGCCGGCGCCATCCCGCTCGGCACTGCCGCCCTGCTGCTGGCGGGGCTCGCCTGTCCTTTCCTCTGGGCCCGCCCCGATGGCGTCGCTCCGGATGCGCTGGCCATTCCTGGCCGGCGCCGGCTGCTGCTCGCCCTCGCGCTCATCCTGGCGGCGCCCCTGGCCCTGCCCTGGCAATCCTGGCTCTGAAACGCGGTTGGCGCGGCCATCCGCCACGCCTAGAGAGGGCGCCATGCCCGAACTTCCCGAAGTCGAGACCACCATCGCCGGCCTGCGCAGCGTGCTGGACGGCGCCGCCCTGCTCATGGTCGAGCCGCGGCGGGCGGACATGCGCTTTCCTTTCCCGCCGGACCTGCGCCAGCGCCTCACCGGAGCAACCGTCACCGGTCTCGGCCGCCGCGCCAAATATGGCCTGATCGAGACCGACCGGGGCGATACGATGATCTTCCATCTCGGCATGTCCGGCCGCTGGCGCATCGATCCGGCGGACATCGGCAAGCATGACCATCTGGTGCTGGAGACGCCGGACCACCGCCTCGCCCTGCATGATCCGCGCCGGTTCGGCTTCGTGCATCTGGTCGAGAGCGCTGGCCTGGCCGGCTATCGCCATTTCGTCGGCCTGGGCCCGGAGCCGCTCGGCGCGGATTTCAATGCCGCCTATCTGGCCGGGGCGTTGGCGGGCCGGGTCGCGCCGATCAAGGCGATGCTGCTCGACCAGCGCATCGTCGCGGGGCTCGGCAACATCTATGTCTGCGAGGCGCTGAACATCGCCCGCATCGCGCCTACTCGCGAGGCCGGCTGCATCGGCCGGGCCCGGCTCGAAAGGCTGGTCGATGCGATCCAGGCCGTGCTGCGCGCCGCCATCCTGGCCGGCGGCTCGACCCTGCGCGACTATGCCCGGCCGGACGGCGAGCTCGGCTATTTCGCCAAGGACTGGCGCGTCTATGGACGCGAAGGCGAACCATGCCCTTGTGGCGGCACCGTGCGCCGCCGGGTGGATTCGGGCCGCTCGACCTTCTATTGCCCGACCTGCCAGACATAGCGAGAGGGGGCAGGGCATGGCATCGCGGAACAGCAGCATATCGCCGCGTGCCCGCCTTGGCGCGGCTATGATCGCGCTCATCGGCCTTGCCGGCCTCGCCATCCAGACCGTCGTCTCGACCGGCACCAGCGGCTCCCTGCCTGCGGCATTGTGGGCGATGCTGCGCTTCTTCACCATCATCAGCAATCTGCTGACGCTCGTCCTGTTCGCGGCGATCGCGCTTGGCGTCCAGGCGGCCTTTGCGCCGCGCCGGCTCGCCGGCATCGCGGTCATCATGGGGTTGGTCGGCGTGGTCTATGTGACGCTGCTGGCGAAGACCGAGCATCTCGTCGGCGCGGCGCAGACGGCGAACCTCATCATGCACTATGTGATCCCGCCGCTGGTCGCGCTCTACTGGCTCGCCTTCGCGCCCAAGGCCAGGCTGAGCTGGGGCGATCCCGTCCGCTGGGCGCTGCTGCCGGTCGCCTATCTGCCCTATGCGCTGCTGCGCGCCGCGCTGGACGGGCGCTATGCCTATCCGTTCATCGATGTCGGCAAGCTCGGCTGGATGCAGGTCTGCCTCAATGCTCTCGGCATCGCGATCGGCTTCCTGGTCGCGGGCCTCATTCTCGTCGGGCTGGACGGGTTGCTCGGCCGGAAGGATCGAGCGCCATGAACAGCGTTCCGGGCGGCGTCGGCGCATAATAGGCCGGGATGCGCCTGAATCCCATCGCCTCGTAGAGCCGGATCGGGCCGGCCATGCTCTCCAGCGTGTCGAGCCGCATTTCCCGATAGCCGATGCGCCGCGCCGCGCCGACGATCGCGTCGGTCAGCATGCGCCCCAGGCCGGCACCGCGCGCCTCGGCCCGCACGAATAGCCATGTCGGCCGGCGTCCGCGCTGCCGCTATGCGCACGCTCACAGCGGCGCGCAGGCCGCCTCCAGCCAGGCCTTGTCCGCGTCCCCGAGCTGCGGGCCGACGATCGCCAGCGTCTTGGCATGATAGGCGTCGAGCCAGTTCAGCTCGGCCGACGAGAGCATGTCCTTCACGATCAGGTTGCGGTCGATCGGCGCATAGGTGAGCGTCTCGAAGGCGAGGAAGGGCTTCTCCGCGCCCGGAATCTCCGCCTCGACCACCAGCACCAGATTCTCCCAGCGAATGCCATAGGCGCCGGTCTTGTAATAGCCCGGCTCGTTGGAGAGGATCATGCCGGCCTGCAGCGGCTCGTCCCCGCCGCCGAAAGTGGCGATGCGCTGCGGCCCCTCATGCACGGCGAGGAAGCTGCCCACGCCATGGCCGGTGCCATGCGCATAGTCGAGCCCCTCGGCCCAGAGATATTGCCGCGCCAGCACGTCGAGCTGCGAGCCGCGCGTGCCCGCCGGGAAGCGCGCCATGGCGAGCGCGATATGGCCCTTGAGCACCAGCGTCGCATGGCGGCGCATCTCGTCGGTCGGCGTGCCGATCGCCATGGTGCGGGTGATGTCGGTGGTGCCGTCGCGATACTGACCGCCCGAATCGACCAGCATCAGCGTGCCCGTCTCGATCGGCCGGTTGGTCTTCTCGCTCGCCTTGTAGTGGACGACGGCGCCGTTCGGCCCGGAGCCCGAGATGGTGTCGAAGGAGAGGTCGACCAGCGCGGGCGATTCCTCGCGGAATTTCTGCAGCCGGTCGGACGCGCTGATCTCCGTCTGGCCGCCCTTGGGCCCCTCGACCGAGAGCCAGTGCAGGAACTTGGCCATAGCCGCGCCGTCGCGGGCCTGCGCGGCTTTCTGCCCGGCGATCTCGACCGGATTCTTGATCGCCTTGGGCAGCACGGCCGGATCGCGCAGCGGCCTGATCGTCGCGCCGGCCTTGTCCAGCGCCTCGAAGATGGCGGCGACCGCGCGCTCGGGATCGACCGCTACCGTCTTGCCGGAAAGCGCGCCGAGGCCGGCGGTGAACGCCGCGCGGTCCCGGATCGTCACCGCATTGCCCAGATGCGCGCGCACCTGTGCGTCGATCTTCTCCGGATCGACGAACAGCTCCGCCTTGCCGTCCGCATGGAGCAGCGCATAGGCGAGCGCGACCGGTGTATGCGTCACGTCCGCGCCGCGGATGTTGAAGGTCCAGGCGATCGAATCGAGCGCGGTCAGCACGGTCGCGTCGACATGCTCGGCTTTCATCCAGTCGATGATGTCGCTGCGCTTGGCCGCGCTCGACTTGCCGGCATAGCGCTCCTCGTGCGGCACCAGCCGCGCCTTGCTCGGCTGCGGCTTGTCGTCCCACACGGCGTCCACCGGATTGGTCTCGACCGGCACGAGGCTCGCGCCCTTGCGCGCGAGCGCCGCCGTTGCTTCCTCCACCCAGCGGCGGGTGTGCAGCCAGGGATCATAGCCGATCCGCGCACCGGCCGGCGCATGTTCGCTCAGCCAGGCCGCGATGCTGGTCTGCGGCACGCTCTGATACTGCCAGTGCTTGCCGTCCACCTGGTCGCGCACCTGCAGCGTGTAGCGCCCGTCCACGAAGATGGCGGCCTCCTCGGGCAGCACCACCGCGCTGCCGGCCGAGCCCAGGAAGCCGGTCAGCCAGGCGAGCCGCTGCGCATAGGCGCCGACATATTCGGAAAGATGCTCGTCGGTGAGCGGCACGACGAAGCCGTCGAGCGATTGGCGGGCTAGCTGGGCGCGCAGGGCCTTCAGCCGGTCTTCATAGGTGGACATGTGCGTGTTCCCGAAATTTCATTGCGCCTACATAATCCTTTTGCCGGCCCTTGCCAGCCGGCCATGCGGGCGCGCCTTTCCTGCGTGGCGCAGCCCTAACCATCGGTTAAGCGAAGGGCGGATACAAGGGGGCAGACGAGCAGCCATGCCATGTTTCCGATCGATCATCTTCCCCTGACGCACAGCTGGCCGCTCTATGACGCGGCCCGTCACCTGCCGTTGGAGGCGCAGGCCGGTCCTGTCGCGATGGACATCGGGCTGTGGCATTGTGATCTCGCCACCGAGCGGCTCAGCTGGAGCGCTGCTGTCTATGGCCTGTTCGGCCTGCCCCCGGGCGAACCGGTCGAGCGGCCGCTCGCGGTCTCGCTCTATGCGGGACCTTCGCGCGCGGCAATGGAGGCCCTGCGCGCCCATGCGATCCGCCACCGCCGCGGCTTCACGCTGGACGCGCGGATTCGTCGTCCCGATGGCGAGCATCGCTGGATGCGCCTCACCGCCATGCCCATCCTCGCCGGTCGCAAGGTTGTCCATCTGTGCGGCACCAAGCAGGACGTCACCGCCGAATATGACGGGCCGGGCCCTCGCTGAGCGAGGCTATTGCCCCGCCAGCGCCTGTCGCTTGCCCGCCACCTGCTCGGGTGAAATCTCGCAGCCCATGGTCGGTCCCACCAACAGGGTGATGCCATGGCCCGGCGCCATGGCCTGGACCAGCCAGGTCGCGTCCGCCTCCAGGCAATAAGGCGCCATCCGCGCCGCCTCGGGCGCGATATGGCGGGCATCGTCGAAGACCACGACCATCGGGCTGCCATAGCGCTGGCTCTGCACGACCAGCGGCGACAGATTGTCGCCGGCTGCCGTGCACTGGGTCGCGGACGGGACGAAGATGCGCGTGGCCATCAGCGCTTCCAGAATGTCATGCTCGCCGCCGATGCCGGCCATGCCGTTGCGCACGACCTGCTCCAGGCCGGTCAGCGGCGTATAATCCTCGTTGCTCATCGAAGCCTTGTGGCGCGCCCGGGCACGCTTCGCAATGGCCTGTTCGCGGGCAGGCGTGAACCCAGTCGGCCGGCGGGCCTTCCGGTGGCGCGGGATCGCCATTGAGCCGGCCGCGCAGTGCGCCTATCTCCCGCCCATGACAGACACGCCCCGTCCGCCGCTGGCCGCGCCGCGCCCGCATGAGAGCATCCACCATGGCCGCACGCTCAGCGATCCCTGGGCCTGGCTGCGCGATCCGGGCTATCCCGCCGTCACCGATCCGGACATCCTCGATTATCTCAAGGCCGAGAACGCCTATTTCGAGGCGCATATGGCCGCGCACAAGGGCGAGGTCGACGCGCTGTTCGCGGAGATGAAGGCGCGCATCAAGGAGGAGGACCGCTCCGTCCCGCAGAAGGACGGCGCCTATCTCTACTGGAGCACCTTCGAGAAAGGCGAGCAGTATCGCCGCCACTGGCGCCGCAAGGTCGATGCGATGGAGGACGGCTCGGCGGACGAACTGATCGTCGACGAGCCGGCGCTGGCGCAGGGCAAGGATTATTTCCGGCTCGGCGCCGTCGCTATCTCCAACGACGACCGGCTGCTTGCCTATGCGATCGACGACAATGGCTCGGAGCGCTACACCGTCCGCATCAAGGACCTGGCGACCGGAGAACTCCTGCCGGACCTCATCCCGGACGTGCTGTCCGCCCTCGTCTGGACGAAAGACGACAGGGCCCTCGTCTATGCCCCGGCCAATGCCCAGTGGCGCACCGATCGGGCGATGCTGCATCGCCTCGGCACGGACACCGCCGAGGATGCCGAGCTCTATCATGAGGATGACGAGGGCTTCCGTGTCTCGGTCGGCCTTACCTCGGCGGAGAACTGGATCGTCATCGCCAGTGGCGACCATGTGACCAGCGAGGTCCGCCTCGTGCCCGCCGACGATCCGACCGCCGCGCCCATCCTCGTCTCGCCGCGCCAGCCCGAGCGCGAATATGATGTCGATGAGCATGATGGCTGGCTCTACATCCGCACCAATGACACCCATCCCAATTTCCGCCTCGCCCGCGCCCGCGTCGAGACACCGGACCGGTGGGAGGACGTGCTGCCCGCTTCCGATCATTTCTACCTGACCGATGTCAGCCTGTTCAAAAGCTTCTATGTGACCGAGGGCCGCGAGGACGGGCTCGATCAGATCGAGATCCGCGACTATGCGACCAATACGCCCAAGCGCCTGACCTTTCCCGAGGCGAGCTATGTCGCCTGCCTCGACGACAATCCCGAATATGACGTCGCCAGGCTGCGCATCAGCTATGAGTCGATGATCACGCCGGAGACGATCTTCGACTACAGCCTCGCCGACGACCATCGCGAGATCCTGAAGGTCCAGGAGATACCGTCCGGCTTCGATTCCGCGCTCTATGCGACGAAGCGGCTGACGATCCCGGCGCGCGACGGCACGCCGGTCCCCGTCTCCATCCTGCACCGGCGTGATTTCCCCATGGACGGCTCGCGGCCGCTCTATCTCTACGGCTATGGCGCCTATGGCATCGCCATGCAGCCCGGCTTCGGCACGTCGCGCCTCAGCCTCGTCGATCGCGGCTTCGCTTTCGCTATCGCCCATATCCGGGGCGGCGATGATCTGGGGCAGCAATGGTACAAGGACGGCAAGCTGGAGAAGCGCACCAACACGTTCAACGATTTCGTGGACGTGGCGAAGGGCCTGATCGCGCTCGGCTACACCTCGGCCGGCCGCATCGCGACCTCGGGCGGCTCGGCGGGCGGCGAACTGATGGGCGCCATCGTCAATTCGGACCCTGAGCTATGGGGCGCGGTGGTGGCGCATGTGCCCTTCGTCGACGTGCTCAACACCATGCTGGACGAGACGCTGCCGCTGACGCCCGGCGAATGGCCGGAATGGGGGAATCCGATCGAGGATGCCGCTGCCTATGACCTCATCGCCAGCTACAGCCCCTATGACAATGTGAAGCCTCAGGCCTATCCGCCCATGCTGGTGACGGCCGGCCTCAACGATCCGCGCGTCACCTATTGGGAGCCGGCCAAATGGGTCACCCGCCTGCGCGCGACCAGAACAGACGATCGACTGCTGCTGCTCAAGACCAACATGGAAGCCGGCCATGGCGGCAAGTCCGGCCGCTGGGAATCGCTGCGCGAGACGGCGGAGGAGTTCGCCTTCATCCTCTGGCAGCTTGGCGTCGCGGCCTGATCATGATGTCGGAAGGGCTGCCCGCAGGACGCACGCCCTTCGAGATGCGCTTCGTCGCGCGGCCCGAGGACATCGACGTGATGGGCCATGTCAACAATGCCGTCTGGGTGCGCTGGATGGAGGAGATCGCGACCGCGCACTGGGAAGCGCTCGCCCCGCCCGATGCGCAGGCCCGCTATGCCTGGGTGGTGACGCGCCACGAGATCGACTATCGCGGCAATGTGCGCGAGGGCGATGCCGTGCTGGCCCGCACCCGCGTCGCCGGGCCGCCACGCGGCGCCCGCTTCGATCGGCTGATCGACTTCCATGGCGCCGAAGGCGCGCTCAAGGTCTCGGCGCGGACGACCTGGGCGATGATCGACCTGGCCAGCCGCCGGCTGATGCGTGTGCCGGCGAGCCTCGCCGCCATCTTCCTTGCCTGAGCCGGTCTCAGCGCCTTCGCTGATCGACTGTGCCGCCCTGGCTCTGCGGCAGCGTCGGCACGACGATCGGCGCGGCGCGCGGCTCCAATATGGCGGCCGCCTCGATCACGTCGAGCGCGCGCCGCGCCTCATTGTAGCGCCGCGCCCGCTCCAGCCAGGCCTGCGTCGCCGGACGTTGCGGCAGGGCGGCCACCTCGTTCATCGCATCGTCGATCTTGCCGGCTTCCAGTGCCAGCCGCGCCCGGATCAGCCGTTCGGACGGTTCGGGCGAAGGCGTGTCGGCGCGCTGGATGACGGCAAGGCCGCGCAGCTCGCGCATCGCCCCGGCCCACCAGCTCTCGCCCGGCTCGCCCTGGTCCAGCTCATTGCCGATCGTCGCCAGCCGGCCACGCAGCGAGCCGATCGTGACCGGATCGGCGGCGGCGTTGACGATGGTGGCGACCGCCTTGGGCTGGGCCTCGCCGAACAGCAGGCGCAGCTGGCCCTCGACATAGCCGAGCGGCTGCCCCGCATCGAGCGCGCGCCGCGCCGCGAAGGCGATCATCATCGCTTCGGCCCGATTGGCATAGCCGGAGGCGGCCTGCGCCGCGACGGCCAGCCGCGCCATGCGCTGCTCCAGATCGAGCATCCGCAGGTCCTGCTGTTCGGCGCTCAGCACCAGCGCCGGGGGTCGGGCGCTGGCGACGGAATCCGGCGGCACGATGATCTGCTCGCGAGCGGCCTGTCCGGCGGCGGCTTCGCTCGTCTGGGCAGGCGCGGCGACGCGTTCGGATCGCCAATGCGTCATGATCCAGGCCATGGCGGCCAGGCCGCCGATGAAGGCCAGCAGCGCCAGCGCGACGATGAACCGCACGCGCGAGGATCGCGCCGTCGGTGCCGCGTCGATCCGTTCGCCTATGTCGGGTGCTTCGCTGGCCATGCCTCCAATCCGGCTAAGTCGCGCACATACATAGTGGCCTCGCGCTTTCCAGCAAGGCCGTATCGTCCGGTGCGGGCGCGACATGCACGCGCCGCCAGCCCGCGCCGCAGGCCTGTGCGGCGGCATCGCTGATGGCGAGCAGCAAATGATTGCGGTGCGTGGGCGGCAGCAGCGCATTGAGGCGCCGGCCGGCGGCAGGCGAATGCACCGCGATGACGCAGGTCGGAAGCGTCGCGAGCGTCCGCGTGAACGGCCGCATGTCGCGCGCCTCGCTGCGATAGACGATATGGCGCGTGACGGAGAGGCCGAGCGGATCGAACGGCCGCGTTTCCGCGCCGCAGACATGCAGGATGCGGCGATGGCCCGCTGCGACGATCATCGGGATGGTCGAGGCCGCATCGCCGCCGCCCACCCGGACATCGCACGCGCCATGTTCGCGCGCTGCCTGCGCGCTCCTCTCTCCCACGGCGAAGACCGGCAAGGCGGTGAAGCGGGCGAGCAGGTCCGCGCCGAAGCGCGCGCCGTTGGCGCTGGTCACGAGCAGCGCGTCGAACGGCTCCTGGGGCGCTTGCACAGGTGGGGTGGGCACGATCTCGAACAGCGGGATCTGGATGACCTCCATGCCCATGGCCCGGGCCCGTTCCGCCGAGCGGTCGTTGCCGGGCTGCGGGCGCAGCAGCAGGAGCGGCCGGCTCATTCCTGGAACAGCGCGCGCAGGGCGGGGCTGGCGCGGGCCAGCATCCGTTCGGCCAGCGCGACGGCGGCCTCATGCGGGTCATCGGCGGGCAGCAGTGCCTCGTCGCTCACCTGCTCGGCGCCGTCCTCGCTCAGGATCTGCGCGCGCAGCCGCAGGTCCGTGCCTTCGGCCACCGCATGGGCGGCGATCGGCGAATGACAGCTCCCGCCCAGCCCGGCCAGCAGGGCGCGCTCCGCTCGCACGCAGCGCGAGGTCATGGCATCGTCGATCGACGCCAGCAGCGCACGGGTCCGGCTGTCGTCGGCGCGGCATTCGATCCCCACGGCGCCTTGCGCCACTGCCGGCAGCATCGTCTCGATCGGGATCGCCGCACCCATCTCGGTCAGGCCCAGCCGGTCGAGTCCTGCGGCGGCGAGCAGGGTCGCGTCGATGTCGCCGGCCTCGACGCGGGCGAGGCGCGTGGCGACATTGCCGCGCAGCAGCGTCGTGGACAGGTCCGGCCGCAGCGCCTTGAGCTGCGCGGCGCGACGCGGCGAGCTGGTGCCAATGACGGCGCCCGACCGCAGCGCGGCGATCGAGGGCGCGCCGATGAGCCGGTCCCCCGCCGCTGCGCGCGGCAGCATGGCGGCGATGGCTATGGATTCCGGGCGGATCGTCTCCACATCCTTCATCGAATGCACAGCGCAATCGATCTCGCCCACGATCAGCGCACGGTCCAACTCCTTGGTCCACAGCGCCTTGCCGCCCAGCTCGGCGAGCGCGCGGTCCTGGATGCGGTCGCCGCTCGTCGTCACCGTCACGATGCGGATCGCGTCGCGCGGCCAGCCATGGGCGGCAACGAGGGCGGCGACCGCCAGCTCGGCCTGGACCAGCGCCAGCGGCGAGCCGCGCGAACCGATGCGGAAGGGACGGGCGGGCGTGGGATGAGGATCGACCATGTGACGAAGCCGATAGACCCTCGGGCCTTGCGGCTCTAGAGGAAACGCCATGTCCATCATCCTCGGCCTGGAATCGAGCTGCGACGAGACCGCGGCGGCTCTGGTCGCTTCCGACCGCACAATCCTCGCGCATCGCCTCGCAGGGCAGGAGGCCGCGCATCGGCCCTATGGCGGCGTCGTGCCGGAGATCGCCGCGCGCGCCCATGTCGAGGCGCTGATTCCGCTGGTCAGAGCGGCGCTGGACGATGCCGGCATGACGCTCGCCGATGTGGACGCCATCGCGGCGACGGCCGGACCGGGCCTCATCGGCGGCGTGATGGTCGGCCTGGTGACGGGCAAGGCGCTGGCCCATGCCGCCGGCAAGCCGCTGGTGGCGGTCAACCATCTGGAAGGCCATGCGCTTTCGCCGCGCCTGGCTGATCCGTCGCTTGCCTTCCCCTATCTGCTGCTGCTCGTCTCCGGCGGCCATTGCCAGCTCCTGGAAGTGCGCGGCGCGGGCGACTATCGCCGGCTCGCCACCACCATCGATGATGCCGCCGGCGAGGCTTTCGACAAGACGGCCAAGCTGCTGCGCCTCGGCATTCCCGGCGGGCCGAAGGTCGAGGCGCTGGCGCTGGAAGGCGATGCTTCCATGGTGCCGCTGCCGCGCCCGCTGGTCGGCACGGCCGAGCCGCATTTCTCCTTCGCGGGCCTCAAGAGCGCGGTGATGCGTGCCGTCGAGAGCGGCCGGTGGCGTGACGCGGACATCGCCGCCGGCTTCCAGCAGGCGGTGGTCGACTGCCTCGTCGATCGCACCGCGCGCGCATTGGATGTGGCCGACGCTCCGACGGCGCTCGTCGTCGCCGGCGGCGTCGCCGCCAACGGCGTGGTGCGCGCCGCGCTGCAGGATCTCGCCAGCCGGCACGACCTGCCATTCATCGCCCCGCCGTCCTGGCTGTGCACGGATAATGCGGCGATGATCGGCTGGGCAGGCTGCGAGCGGTTCGAGCAGGGATTGGTGGATGATCTTGCCATGCCCGCGCGCCCGCGCTGGCCGCTCGATCCGGCGGCCGAGGCCGTGCGCGGCGCGGGCGTCAAGGCATGAGCGGGGCACCGATCGGCGTCTTGGGCGGCGGCGCCTGGGGCACGGCGCTGGCGCAGGTGCTGGCCTCGGGCGGCGCGGACGTGCTGCTCTGGGCGCGCAACGGCGCGGTCGTCGAGGCCGTCAACGAGCGCCGGGAGAATCCTTTCTATCTGCCCGGCCTGCCGCTCTCCCCGCTGATCCGGGCGACGCGCGACGCGGCCGCGCTGGGCGCTGCTTGCCTGCTGCTGGTGGTGACGCCGTCCCAGCATATGCGCGCCGTGCTCTCGGGCTTCTCGGCCGAGGCGCAGCCGCTCCTTCTCTGCTGCAAGGGCATCGAGGCGAGCACCCACCAGTTCATGCACCAGGTGGCGCGCGAGGCGATGCCGGGCTCGCCGGTCGCGGTGCTTTCCGGCCCCACCTTCGCGCATGAGGTGGCAGCGGGTCTGCCCACCGCGGTCACGCTGGCCGCGGAGGAGGAGGCCCAGGCGCGGCTGCTCGCCGATGTCGTCGCCCGGCCGACCTTCCGGCCCTATGTGAGCGACGATCTGGTCGGTGCCGAGATCGGCGGGTCGATCAAGAATGTGCTGGCCATCGCCTGCGGCGTCGTGGCCGGCGCGGGGCTCGGGCAGAATGCGCGCGCTGCCCTGATCGCGCGTGGCTTTGCCGAGATGACCCGCTTCGGCCTCGCCTTGGGCGCGCGGGCCGAGACGTTGGCCGGGCTGTCGGGCCTTGGAGATCTGGTGCTCACCTGCACCTCGGAGCGCTCGCGCAACTTCGCGCTGGGCATGGGGCTGGGCGAGGGACAGGCGGCGCAGGCGCTGCTGGCGCATCGCCACACGGTGGCGGAGGGCGCCTTCACCGCGCCCGCCCTGCTCGACATGGCGCGCGCGCATGGCATCGACATGCCGGTGACGCAGGCGGTGTGCGATTTGCTTGCCGGCACGCGCGGCGTGGCGGACGTGGTCGGCGCGCTGCTCGCGCGGCCGCTGCGCACGGAACAGGGCTGACCCTTTGCGCATTGCTGCCGGAATGCTTATGCAGGACGAGACGTCGGCCAGTTGGCCGGGTCGAGGAGCCGCGTGAATGATAACGGCGCCGGCATCGGCCGAGCAGACCGAGCGGGATGACGTTGCCGCCCTGGCGAAGGGCGGGCGCACCAATATCATCGGTTTCGTGTTGCGTCTCGCAGCGCGCATTCCCTTCCTGTTCATCGCGGGCCGCCTCTATGGCGCCGAGGTGCTGGGCCGCTTCGCCTATGCCGTGCTGGTCATCGAGTTCGCGGCCCAGCTCGCCACGCTGGGCCTCAAGCGCGGCCTGGCCGAGCAGCTGGCGCGCGACCCGCGCGAGCCCGCCCATATCGTCGCCGATGCGCTGATGCTGTGCCTCCTCGCCAGCCTGGCGGCGGCCGGGCTGCTCATGCTCTTCCCGCAGGCGATGTTTCCCAACAGCGGGCTCAACGGGCTCGACCGGCTGCTGCCGCTCATCGTGATCGCCATCGCGCTCACCGACGTGGCGCTCGCGGCGTGTGCCTATCAGTATAATGTCGTCGCTACCGTCCATGCCCGCTCGATCGTCGAGCCGTGGACGATCAGCATCGCCGCCTTCGGTTTCTATTTCTATTCGACGCGAGACGGGCTGATCCTCTCTTATGTCGTCGCGATGGTGGCGGCGCTGGGCGCGGCGCTCTGGCCGCTGCTGCGCCACTATGTCGTCTGGCGCGGCTGGCGGCCGCATCCGGCGCGGCTGTGGACGCTCGCCGTGCGCAATTCGCCGCTCGCCGCCGCCGATGCCATAGAATGGGGCACGCGCCGGCTCGATCTCGCCATTCTCGGCCTGTTCGCCAGTCCCGCCGTGGTCGGCGTCTACTATGTCGCCCAGCAGGTCGCCTCGCTACCGCAGAAGCTCAAGACCAGCTTCGAGCCGATCCTGGGCCCGGTCATCGCGCGCGGCGTGCAGCAGCGCAATCATGGCGCCATCGCCCGGCATGTGAGCCAGGCCGGCTTCTGGATCGTTTCCGCGCAGCTCGGCATCGCACTGACGCTGGGCATTCCGGGCGAGGCCGTGATGGGGCTGGTCGGGCCGGGCTTCGTCGGCGGCACCGGCGCGCTCGCCGGCCTGCTCGCCGCCGAGGTGCTGGCCTCGCCGGCCGTGGTGAGCGAGGCGGCGCTGGTCTATCTGGCGCGGATGCGCAATCTCATGGTCTCGATCGCGACCATCGCGTTGCAGGCGGTGATGACCCTGGTGCTGATCTTCGCCGCGCGCAGCGCCGAGCTGCCGGAGCTCTATGTCGCGACCATGCCGGCGCTGGCGCTGGCCGCCGCGCTTGCCTGCGGCGCGCTCGCCAAGTCGCTGCTGCTCGGCCGCCTGCTGGAGACGCGCGTCGCCGTCTGGCGTGCCAGCCTCGTGGTCGCGGGCCTGGCGGCGACAGCCGTCGGCATGACGTTCACGCTGCTGCCGTCGTCGCTGGAATGGGTGGAGCTGGTGGTCGGCGTGCCGGCGATCCTGGCGGTCTACAGCGCGATCGTCTGGACGACGTCATTCCGTGAGGAGGATCGCCGGTTGCTGCGGCAAGGCGGCCGCGTCACCCACGCGGAGCCGATCGGCCAGCATTCGGCCTGAGCCGCCCCTGCAGTCTATCCGGATCAGATGGACTCGGTGCTCCCGCTTTTGCAGGAGCACATGGTTGTTCCATTTCTTGAACCGGACGTGCTTTTGGGCGATCAGCTGCGCGGCTCGGGCGCGACCGTGACACGGATCTCCTCGCCATTATGGCCAGGAAAGCCGGTAAACAGCGCATCGATCAGGTTCGGCACCAGATAGGTCAGCTTCCTGCTGACCGACTGCGCCTTGGCAGTGCCCTCGAACAGGCGTTCGCCGCCGTTCGCGCGGTCGATCCGCATGGTCAGCTCGGACTGGTAGATGATGTAGGTGTCGAGATTGCTGCCGCCCCAGCCCCAGGGATAGGCGTCGTACCAGCCCATCATGTAGCGGCCGCGCCAGCCACGCCAGCCGCCGCCGTACCAGCCGCCATAATAGAAGGGATCATAGAAGAAGGGATCGGGCCCGAAGCCGCTGTAGCGCACCCGCTGCGTGCCGCGATCGACGTCATAGCCCAGCCGCACGACGAGCTGCGCGCTGGCCGGATCGGCGGCGCGGACATAGCCCTGCTGCGTCAGCCGGTCGGCGACCAGGTCGGCATAATGGGCGAATTCGAGGCTGCCGGCGAGCGCGCTGTCCTCGGGCATCACGGTGAAGGTCTGCCCTTGGGCCGGCGGCATCTGCTGGAAGCGCGAGACGTCGGCCTTGAAATTGGTCGCGCAGCCGGAAAGGCCGCCGAGAGCGAGGGCCGAGGCGGCGGCGAGGATGAGGAGGCGCTTGATCGTCATGGGTCTTGTCCACAGTTCGGGCACATCTGCCCCTTAGACGAAGTAGGACGAACAGTGCCGTAGTTCAAATGAACTGTGATTGAATGCGTTCCACGCAACGCCTCAGCGCATCAGCCCCATCGCCTCATAGGCCCCGCGCAGCGTGGGTTCCGCGGCTTCGGCGGCCTTGGCGGCACCATTTTGTAATATTGTGTCAAGCGCGGCATGGTCATCCTTGAGCGCCACATAGCGCGCACGGATCGGCGAGAGCGTCTCGACCAGCAGGTCCGCCAGCGCCGGCTTGAACGTGCCGAAGCCCTGCCCGGCGAATTGTGCGCAGACCGCATCCGGCGTGGTGCCGGTGAGCGTCGCATAGATGCCGACGAGGTTCAGCGCCTCGGCCCGGCCCTCCAGCCCCGCCGCTTCGGAAGGCAGCGGCTCCGGATCGGTCCTGGCCTTGCGGATCTTCTGGGCGATGGTCTCGTCGTCGTCGGTCAGGTTGATGCGGCTCATGTCGCTGGGATCGGACTTGGACATCTTGGCCGTCCCGTCGCGCAGGCTCATGATGCGCGCCGTCTCCTTGGGGATGATCGGATCGGGCAGGGTGAACAGCTCCACGCCGAAATCGGTGTTGAACTTGGTCGCCACGTCCCGGGTCAGCTCCAGATGCTGCTTCTGGTCCTCGCCCACCGGCACATGCGTCGCCTGGTAGAGCAGCACGTCGGCGGCCTGGAGGACAGGGTAGACATAAAGCCCCACGCTCGCGCCCTCGCGATTCTTGCCGGCCTTGTCCTTGAACTGGGTCATGCGGTTGAGCCAGCCGATGCGGGCCGTGCCGCACAGCAGCCAGCACAGCTCGGCATGGGCCGGCACGCGCGCCTGGTTGAACAGCATGCTGCGCTCCGGGTCGATGCCGCAGGCGACCAGCGCGGCGGTCATGTCGCGCACATTGGCGAGGCGTTGCGCGCGCGTCTCGTGCACGGTGATCGAGTGCATATCGGCCAGGAAGAAGAAGCAGCGCGATGTGCCCGTCATCTCGTCCTGCATCGCCACCCAGTTGCGGATCGCGCCCAGATAGTTGCCGAGATGGAGATTGCCGGTCGGCTGGATACCGGAGAGCACGCGCATGGGGTTCGTCAGTCCTTGGCTGTGGCGGCGCGGCGGGAGAGCAGCGCCTTGAGGTCCGCGACCCGGTAAGCCCCCGTGACGAAACAGGCAATGCCGTAAAGCGCCACGCCGCACCCGACCAGCACGGCGAGCGCCGCATAGCGCTCGACGAAGCGGCCGGTCAGCCAGGGATCGAGCAGCGCCTCGAAGGCGAAGACGACACCGCCCATCAGCAGCGCCGCCAGCGCGAGGCGGGGCAGCCGCCGCTTGAGCTGCGCGTCGGCGGTGAAATGCCCGCGTGCCTTGAGCGTGCGGTAGAGCATCGCGACGTTGACGGTGGAGGAGAGCGCCGTCGCCAATGGCGGGCCGATATGGCCGATAGTGGGGATGAGCGCGATATTGGCGAGGATGTTGATGACGATCGAGATCATCGCGAAGCGCACCGGCGTCGCCGTGTCGCCGCGCGCATAATAGCCGGGCGTCAGCACCTTCACGAGCACATAGGAGGGCAGGCCGATCGAGAAGGCGCTCAGGGCCCAGCCGCAGCGGCGGGCGTCCTCGGGCGTGAAGCGGCCATATTGGAACAGCCCGCGCACGATCGGCTCGGCCGCGACGATGAAGGCGACGGCGGCGGGCAGGGTGAGGAACAGCGCCAGCTCGATGCCCCGGTTCTGCGTCTCCATCGCGGCATCCTCCTCGCCGCGCGCCAGCAGGCGCGAGACGGTGGGCAGGAGCACGGTGCCGAGGCCAATGCCGATGAGGCCGAGCGGCAGCTGGTTCAGCCGGTCCGCATAATAGATGTAGGTGATCGAGCCCGAGGCGAGGAACCAGCCGGCGAGCGCGGTGGAGACGAGCAGGTTGATCTGCGAGGCGCCCGCGCCGGCGGCGGCCGGAATGATCCGCTTGAACAGGTCGCGCATATCGTCGTCGATGCGCGGCATGTGCAGGCGCAGGCTCACTCCGGCGCCGCGACAGGCGACGAGCAGCCAGCCGAGCTGGAGCACGCCGCCCACCGTCACGCTGATTGCCTGCACCCGCGCCGTCTCATAGTCGTTGGCGCCGTGGAAGAAGAACAGGCCCGCGATCATCGCGATATTGAGCAGGATGGGCGCGGCGGCGTTCACCCAGAAGCGGTCCAGCGAATTGAGGATGCCGCCGAGCAGCGAGGCGAGGCTGATAAGCGCCAGATAGGGGATGGTGATGCGCGAGAGCATCACTGCATAGGCGAGCTGCTCATGCGTGGGGTTCTGCCGCTGGAAGCCGCCCGAGAGCAGCATGGTGAGCGGCCAGGCCGCGACCAGCAGCGCGATGGTGAACAGGATGAGGATGGGCAGCAGCAGCGCCAGCGCCCGCTCGGCGAATCGATAACCCTCCGCCAGCCCGCCTTCGCCTGCCGTCTTCTTGTTGAACATCGGGATGAAGGCGGCAGAGAAGGCACCCTCGGCGAAGAGGGCGCGGAACATGTTGGGCAGGCGGAAAGCGACGCCGTTGAACGCGTCGGCCGCGAAGCCCGCGCCGACATAGCGGGCGGCGAGGGAATCGCGCACCAGCGCGAGCACGCGGCTGGCGAGCGTCAGCCCGCCCACCGAGCCCAGAGCCCGCACGAGGTTCATCGGCGGCGGGTTCCGTCAGCGGTCCGGGTCTGCCGGATCAGGCGTTGCCGGCCGGCGCGTCCTGGGCGGCCGCGTTGATCTGGCCCTGCTGCTGCATGTAGAGCGCACCGAAATCGATGGGATCGAGCAGCAGTGGCGGGAAGCCGCCGTCCTGCACCGCGTCGGCCAGCACCCGGCGCGCGAAGGGGAAGAGCAGGCGCGGCGCCTCGGCATAGAGGAACGGCCGCATCTGCGCCTCGGGCACGTTGCGGATGCCGAACAGGCCGGCGAACACCAGCTCCACGGCGAAGGCGACGCCGGCCTCGCCGGTCGCATTGGCGCTCACCTTCAGCGCCACCTCGAACACATCGTCGGCGACCTGATTGTTGCTGATGTTGAAGTTGATGTCGATCTGCGGCTGGTTCTGCCACTGGTAGACCGCCGGCGAATTGGGGTTCTCGAAGCTCAAATCCTTCACATATTGCGCGATCAGGCCGATCTGCGGCTGGGTGTCGGCGCCGTTTGCGGTCGTGTCGGTCATCGGAACTGTCCTTCAAGGCTGGCGCCGCCGGAGCGAGGGCCGGGAGGACCGTCGCGGGCCGCGCGAAAATTCGGGCTGGCCGGTCCGCGCCTTCCTTCGGCAAGGCGGGCGACGGGCCGTGGAGCGCGCCGCTTAGCAGGCGCGGCAGGGCAGGGCAATCATCTGGCCATCCCGCCGTCCCTCGCTGACACGGCGGCGCGGGAGAATCTTGATGCTTTTTTCCATGCGATGCCTAGCATTGATGTCGAATTGGTACCTGCGGGTTTGAATATTGGCCCAAAGACGCTTATGTCTGGGAGGTTCCGCTTTTTGGAAGGGAAGCAGCTCGCGTGACCGTCATCGTTGTCCTGGCCATGATTTTCGCCTTGCTCGCGCTGCGGTTGTTCGCCGTGCTCGGTCGTCGCACCGGTCATGAGCAACAGCGCCAGCTGCCGACGCCGGCGGACGATCGTCCGGTCGCCACCCGCCTGCCGCGCGAGACGCAGGGCGATGCGCAGGCGGCGGCTCAGCGGGCGGCGGAAAGCGTGGTCGCCGTGCCGGCACAGGCGGGCCTGCGCGCGCTGATCGCGGCCGATCGCAGCTTCGATGTCGGCCAGTTCCTGGGCGGTGCCCGCGCGGCCTATGGCATGGTGCTGGATGCCTATTGGAAGGGTGACCGCGAGGCGTTGAAGCTCCTCTGCGAGCCGCATGTCTATGCGGCCTTCGAGCAGGCGATCACCGAGCGCGAGGCCGAAGGCCTCAAGCTTGACAATCGCCTGGTGCGCATCGAATCGGCGAACATCGCCGACGTGCGGATCGAGAATGGCAAGGCGTTCGTCTCGGTCCGATTCGAATCGGACCTCTCGGCCGTGACGCGGGACAAGGACGGCAATGTCGTTGCCGGCTCGCTGGACGATGCGATCGAGACGGTCGAGACTTGGACCTTCAGCCGCGACGTGCGCAGCCGCGATCCCAACTGGCAACTCGCGGACACCGACGAGGACTGAGCCCGGCCATCGGCGCGAGGCTCCCCATGATCCGTTCCATCGCCGCGCGCAGGCTGATCGTCCTGGCCGCAACGCTGATGGTCGCCGCCTGCGCGCGCGTCATTCCGCCGGGCACGGCGGGCGGGCCCGCGCCGCGCGAGCCGGCCGTCACACCGCAGCCGGCCACGCCGCGCCCGACCCTGCCGGCGACGCCGCCCGTCACCCCATCCGGCGAGATCGGGCCCGGCGCGGCGGTCGCGGCCGGCCTCACATTGGGGCCGGACATCGACACGGTGCTTCCCACCGGTTCCGATCGCACCGCACTTGCCCTGCGCGCCTTCCGCGTCAGCTGTCCCGCGCTCACCCGCCGGCGCGACCAGAGCGGCCTCACCGCCGGTTCGGACTGGCAGGCGGCCTGCGCCGCCGCGGCGAGCTGGAGCGAGGCCAATGCCCGCGAATTTTTCCGCCGCTATTTCGAGGTCGTGCAGATCGGCGACGGCAAGGCCTATGCGACTGGCTATTTTGAGCCCGAGATCGCCGGCTGCCGCACCGCCGCAGCTGGCTGCCAGACGCCGCTCTACCGTCGCCCGCCGGACCTGATCGAGGTCGATCTCGGCCTGTTCAGCGACAGCCTCAAGGGCAAGCGCATTCGTGGCAAGGTGGATGGCACCAGCTTCGTGCCCTATGACGATCGCGCCGCGATCACTGGCGGATCGCTTGCCGGGCGCGGGCTGGAGCTGGCCTATGCGGGCGATCCGGTCGAGCTGTTCTTCCTGGAGATCCAGGGCAGCGGACGGCTGCGCCTGCCGGATGGCGGCATCATGCGCGTCGGCTATGACGGGCAGAATGGACGCGACTATACCGGCATCGGCAAGCTGATGAAGGATCGCGGCCTCATCCAGATCGGCTCGATGCAGGACATTGTCGGCTGGCTGCACGCCAATCCCGATCAGGCGCCGGGAATCATGAACGAGAATAAGAGCTATGTCTTCTTCCGCGAGCTGACCGGTGCCGGGCCGGTCGGCGCGCTGGGCGTCGCGGTGATGCCCGAGGCGACCGTGGCGGCGGACCCGGCCTTCGTGCCGCTCGGTGCGCCGGTGCTGCTCTCGCTCGACCGCGCCGAGCCCAATGGCCTTTGGATCGCCCAGGATACCGGCGGTGCGATCAAGGGCGCCAATCGCTTCGATACCTTCTGGGGCGCGGGCGATCGTGCACGCGCCATTGCCGGCGGCATGTCGGCGCGGGGCAGCGCCTTGCTGCTGCTGCCGGTCGGCACTTATGCGCGCCTGACGCAAGCCAATGCCGCCCCGCCGCCTCAGCCCTGAGGAACGGGCGCTCTGGCAGAAGCTGGCGCGCACGGTCACGCCGCTGCGCCGCATCCGGGCAACGCCGGTCATGATGGAGGGGAGCGAAGCCGAAGCAGCGCCGCCGTCCGAGCCGACGAAGCGCATCAAGGGCCGCGTCCCGCCGCTTCGCGCGCCGCAGCCCGTTCCGGAGCCGCCGAAACCCACGCCGGTCCCGGTGCTCGACAGCAGCTGGGAGCGGCGCATCCGCTCGGGGCGCCTTGTGCCCGATCACAGCGTGGACCTGCACGGGCTCAATCTCGCCGCCGCCCATGCCCGGCTGGACCTGCTGCTGGGTGAAGCAGTGGCGCGGGGCTGGCGCGTGCTGCTGGTGGTGACGGGCCGGCCCCGGCCAGCGCCCGAGCCCGGCGAGCCGCGCCGGCGCGGCGCCATCCGCGCCGAGATCGGCGATTGGCTGGCGCACAGCCCCCATGCCGACCGTATCGCCAGCGTCCGCCAGGCGCATCCTCGCCATGGCGGCGCGGGCGCGCTCTACATCATCCTGCGGCGTGGGGAATAGCGCCAAGCCCGCTTGGGGTGTCTGTTCTCCAGATTGGCGCAATCATGTGCTCCTGCTTTCGCCGGAGCACAGCTTCTATTTCGGAAGGAGGAACAAACGGAACCCCGGAATCAGGTGGCCGCCGCCGCGATGATACGCTCATAGATGCGCGCGAGCATCTCCAGGTCGGGCAAGGCGACCGCCTCGTCCAGCTTGTGCATGGTCGCGTTGACCAGCCCGAATTCGACCACCGGGCACAGGGCGGAAAGGAAGCGGGCGTCGGAGGTGCCGCCGCTGGTCGAGAGGTCGGGCACCAGACCGGTCTTCGCGATGATCGCCTCGCTCACCAGCGTGGAGAGCGCACCGGGCGGCGTCAGGAAGGCCTCGCCGCTGATCCGTGCTTCCAGCGTGCCGCCCTCGGCCTCGGCGATGGCCCGGATGCGCGCCACCAGATCCTCGCCCCGATGCAGGTCGTTGAAGCGGATGGAGAGCCGCGCCACGGCCTTGCCGGGAATGACGTTTGTGGCCGGATTGCCGACCAGCATGTCGGTGATCTCGATGTTGCTCGGCTGGAACCAGTCGGTGCCCCGGTCCAGCTCAATCGCCTCGATGGCGGAGAGGATGCGCAGCAGCGGCGGGATCGGGTTCCGCGCCAGATGGGGATAGGCGACATGGCCCTGCACGCCCGCCACGCTGATCCACATGTTGACCGAGCCGCGCCGGCCGATCTTGATCGTGTCGCCGAGGCGCTGGACGCTGGTCGGCTCGCCGATCAGGCAGAGGTCCGGCTTCACGCCGCGCTCGGCCATATGCGCCATCAGCGCCCGCGTGCCATAGAGCGCCTCGCCTTCCTCGTCGCCGGTGATGAGCAGGCTCAATGTGCCGCCGCTTGGGCCGCCGCGCGCGAGTGCTGCAACGAAGGCCGCGATCGCGCCTTTCATGTCGACCGCGCCGCGCCCGTACAGCAGCTCGCCGCGCCGCGCGGGCATGAAGGCGTCGCTCGACCAGCCATCACCGGGCGGCACCACGTCGAGATGCCCTGCGAAGGCGAAATGTCGCCCCGGCCCGTCGACCCGCATGGCGAGCAGATTCTCGACCGGCCCTTCCGGCGCCGTGCCGTCCACGAAGCGCGTGACTGCGAAGCCGAGCGGCGCCAGCATGGCCTCCAGGCGATCGAACACGGCGCCGGTCGCGGGCGTGAGGGACGGGCAGGCGATCAGCGCCTCCGCCAGCGCGGCGGGATCGGTGAGGTCGAGTGTCATCGCGCCGGCGTTAGCCAAAAGGGGCCGCGCTTGCAAAGCGGCCTGCGCGTCACAGGATGAACGGGATGAGCCGCCGGGGTGCGGCCGAGCGTCACGCGCGCCCAGATGGCGAGCGCCACGCCGGCAAGCGCGATGAGGGCGGTCGCGATCATGAGCGAATCTTCCGATGAAGCGCGTTGACCGCACTGGTCCGGCCATGCGCACCGGTGTATCCCGGTGGGCGGGCATAGGAAAGGAGACGGGCGGCGTGCCGAAGATCGATCTCGAGGCCATCGAGCAATTCAACAGCACGAGCTATCCGGCGCCATTCGATGCGCCGGTCGCCGGGCGCTGGCAGCGCGAGTTGGCGCCGGTCGCCGGACTGACGGTCCTGGGTGCGAGCCATGTGACACTGAAGCCGGGCGCCTGGTCCTCGCAGCGGCACTGGCATCATGGCGAGGATGAGCTGGTCGTGATGCTGAGCGGCGAGGCGGTGCTGATCGAGGATGAAGGCGAGACCATCCTTCGGGCGGGCGATTGCGTCGCCTGGGCGGCGGGGGCCGCCAACGGCCATCATATCATCAATCGCGGCACCGCCGATTGCGCGTTCGTGGCGATCAGCGCCGGCGATGACGAGGCCGGCGGCGTCTATTCGGACATCGACATGATCTTCACCAGCGAGGGCTATCTGCACAAGGACGGCACGCCCTATCCGGCCCGCCGGGTGCCCTGAGGGATCAATCGGCGGCTTCCTCCGGCTCGTAGCGATCGAGGACCCAGGGCTCGGCTGCCGCGCCGTCCATCCATTCGGTCATGAAGGGATGGGCAAGCACTGCGTCCATATAGGCGCGCGCATCGTCCGGCACCGGGATGGAATAGGTGACGAAGCGCGTCACCACCGGCGCGAACATGATGTCCGCCGCGCCGAACGCACCGAACAGGAAGACGCCGCCGGCGCCGAAGCGGGTGCGGGCCTCGCGCCAGAGCCCGGTGATGCGCGCGACATCGGCGGCCACTTCGGCGCCCGGAGCGCGGACCGGGAAGACGCGGCGGACATTCATGCTGCATTGCTGGCGCAGCGCCTGGTAGCCGGCGTGCATCTCCGCGCACATCGACCGGGCGAGCGCGAGCGCGGCCTTGTCCTCGGGCCAGAAGCGGCCGCCGCCGGACAGTGCATCGAGATAGTCGAGGATGGCGATGCTGTCCCACACCACGATGTCGCCGTCCCACAATGTCGGCACCTTGCCCTGCGACCGGGCGAGGTCGGGCTGCGCCTTGCGCGCCTCCCAGTCATCGTCATAAAGCGGCACCACCACGTCCTCGAAGGGCAGGCCGGACTGCTTCGCCGCCAGCCAGCCGCGCAGCGACCAGCTCGAATAGGCCTTGTTGCCGATGATGAGCTTCAGCATGGGCGTTCCTCCTCTCAGTCGAGCGCGTCGATGACGGCGGCGCGCAGCTCGGGCAGGCCCATGCCCTTCTCGCTGGACGTCGCGATGATCTCGGGATGGGCGGCGGGGCGCTTGCGCACGGCCTGCGCGGTGCGCTCGATGACGGCGGCGAGATCGCTTGCCTGCACCTTGTCCGCCTTGGTGAGGATGATGCGGTAGCTCACCGCCGCCTCGTCCAGCATGTCGAGCAGCTCGGCGTCGACCGGCTTGAGGCCATGGCGGCTGTCGATGAGGACGTTGACGCGCTTGAGCACCGCGCGGCCGCGCAGATAGTCGTTCACCAGGAAGCGCCATTGTTTCAGCATGTCCTTGGGCGCCTTGGCATAGCCATAGCCCGGCATGTCGACGAGGCGGAAGCGCAGCGGCTCGCCCACGTCGAAGAAGTTCAGCTCCTGCGTGCGGCCCGGCGTGTTGGAGGTGCGGGCGAGAGCATTCCGGCCGGTCAGCGCGTTGATGAGCGAGGACTTGCCGACATTGGAGCGGCCGGCGAAGGCGACTTCCGGCACCTGCGCATCCGGCAGGAATTTGAGCGTGGGCGCGGACTTGAGGAACGCGATCGGGCCGGCGAAGATGCGCCGGGCCTGCTCGATGCGATCCTCATCCGTCACGTCCATCTCGTTCACTCCGTTCGCCCCGAGCCTGTCGAAGGGCAAGGCTGAGCTTGCCGAAGCCCCTTCCTCGACTTCGCCTCCGCTCAGTTCAGGGCTTCGACTTCGCTCAGCCCGAACGGAGGAAGGTTGGTGCGGTGCCCTGTACCGTGCCCTATTTCGCCGCCGTCGTCGCCGGCTGGCTCAGCACCGGATGCTGGCGATAGAGCCACCATTGCTGGGCGATGGTGAGGAGGTTGGAGGTGCACCAGTAGATCAGCAGCCCCGCAGCGAACGGCGCCATGATGAACATCATCATCCAGGGCATGATCGAGAAGATCTGCTTCTGCATGTCGTCCATCGGCGCCGGGTTGAGCTTGAACTGCAGCCACATGGTGATGCCGAGGATGATCGCCAGCACGCCGATGCCGAGGAAGGCGGGCGGCGTGAAGGGCAGGAGGCCGAACAGGTTGAGCACATGCAGCGGATCGGGCGCGGAGAGATCCCTGATCCACAGCACGAAGGGCTTGTGGCGCATGTCCACCACCAGCATCAGCACCTTGTAGAGCGCGAAGAAGACCGGGATCTGCAGGAAGATGGGCAGGCAGCCGGCGAGCGGATTGACCTTCTCCGTCTTGTAGAGCTCCATCATCTCCTGTTGCTGCTTGACCTTGTCGTCCTTGTAGCGCTCCTGGATCGCCTTCATCTTGGGCTGGATGGCGCGCATCGCCGCGAAGGAGGCGAACTGGCGTTGGGCGATGGGGAACATGAGCCCGCGCACGATGAAGGTGAGGCAGATGATCGCCACGCCGAAGTTGCCGATATGGCGGAACAGCCAGTCGAGCAGGTAGAAGATCGGCTTCTCGAACCAGCGGAACCAGCCCCAGTCGATCGCGCGGTCAAAGAGGGCGATGCCCTCCTTGTCGGTGTAGCGCTCCAGCACCGGCACTTCCTTGGCGCCCACGAACAGCCGGCTGGTGACGGTGGCGGTCTTGCCGGGCGCGATGGCGCTGGGCGCATAAGTCATGTCGGCCTGATAGCGCTTGTCGGCGCCGGCACGGAACTGCGCTTCCACGGGCAGGTTCTGCGCCGGGATCAGCGAGGCGTGCCAATAATGATCGGTGAAGCCGAGCCAGCCGCTCGTGGTGGAGAAGCGCTGCTCGCCATCGGCGTCCAGGGTCTTGAAGTCGACGTCATAGTTGGCGGCGCCGTTGAACACGCCGATCGGGCCGGTATGGATCGTCCATGTCGACGGGTCCCTCGACGGGCCGACCCGTGAGAGCAGGCCATAGGGCCGCGCCACAATCGCGCCTGGGCCGCGATTCTCGACCGTCTGGGCGATGGTGAGCATATAGTCCTGATCGACCGAGATCTTCATGAGGAAGCGCTGGCCGGCGCCATTGTCCCAGCTCAGCGTCACCGGTGTCTGTGGCGTCAGCGTCGCGCGGTCCGGGGTCCAGACGGTGTTGGCGTCGGGCAGCTTGACGCCGTCGCCAGCCCAGGCGAAGCCGGCGAAATAGGCGTCCGCCGTGCCGCTCGGGCTGAACATGCGGATCGGCGGCGAATCCTTGGCGATCGTCTGCTTGTGGGTCGGCAGCAGGATGTCGTCGATCCGCGCGCCCTTGAGGTTGATCGAGCCCTTGAGCTTGGGCGTGTCGATGGCGACGCGCGGGCTCTCGCGCAGCACCACGGCGCGGTCGCGGATCGCGGTGGGCGCTTCCGCTGCGGGCGCGGCCTGCGGCTGGGGCAGTACCTTGGTCTTGCCGCCGGAGACCTGCGTCACGGGCGGATTGGCGGGCGGGAAGAAGTGGTTGGCGATATAGGGCCAGCCGAACAGGATCGCGATGGTCAGCGCCACGGCGAGGATGATGTTGCGCTTATCGTCCACTTGTCTCTCTGTTTTCCGCTGTTCCAGTTGCCGCCGTTCGCCGCCGGCCCGGGTAGGGGACCGGGTCGTAGCCCGAGCCGCCCCATGGGTGGCAGCGCAATAGCCGCTTCAACGCCAGCCAGCCACCCTTTATCGCGCCATGATTGCCCAGCGCCTCGATGGCATATTGCGAGCAGCTCGGCGCATAGCGGCAGGTCGGCGGCAGGATGCGGCTGGGCCCGAGCTGCCAGCCGCGCGCCACCAGGATGAGCAGCCGGGCGATCATGTCGCGGGCGCCCGCTTCTGGCTCACCCGGCGCAGGGCCTTCTCCAGCTCGGCGGCGAGCAGCGCATAGTCGCGCTCGATGCCGCCCTCGCGCCCGATCAGCACATGGTCCGCGCCTTCGATGCCGCGCATGGGCAGGATCGCCCGGCCCAATGCGCGAAAACGGCGCTTCATCCGGTTGCGGATGACAGCGCCGCCGATCTTCTTGGTGACGGTGATGCCGAGGCGAATCGTGGGATCGCCATCCTGCCGCTCGCGCACCAGCAGCACGAAGCCGGGCATGGGCGCGCGCTGGCCGCGATTGGCGGCCAGATAATCGGCGCGGCGAGTCATGCGACCGAGCGCGCGCCGGGGCGCTTCGCTCAGGCCGACAGCTTCTTGCGGCCGCGGGCGCGACGGGCGTTCAGCACCTTGCGACCGGCCGCCGTCGCCATGCGCAGGCGGAAGCCGTGGCGGCGCTTGCGAACCAGGTTGCTCGGCTGAAAGGTGCGCTTCATCGTTCATTCCTCAATTCGAATCGGTCTAGCAGAATCGACAAAAAGGGCCGCCTCGCGCCGTCGGGCGCGGAAGGCGGCCGCCTGTCCGAAGGCGGGCCGATAGGCAAATGCGGCCGAATTGTCAATCGCAAGGCTGCGATTCCGCCATTCTTGCGGTCATGATTTCAGACGGGCCATGCCGCGCGAAAGGTTCTGAACGTTCCGGGGAAATCGAAATTCCGCCCGGCTCCTGCCACCGTACCCCTATAGGCCAGACAGCCCCGTGCGCGTCGGGCTGGAAAGCCGGCCGCCTGCCCGCTAGACCCGCGCCATGATCGCGCATCTCAAAGGCCTGCTCGTTTCCACCGGACTGGACAGCGCGGTGATCGACGTGGGCGGTGTCGGCTATCTGGTCGGCATGTCCGCGCGCAGCCTCTCCGCGCTGGGCCGCGTTGGCGAGGCGGTGACGGTCCACACCGAGATGCTGGTCGGCGAGGAGTTCATCCGCCTGGTCGGCTTCGCGAGCGAGGCGGAGCGGGACTGGTTCCGGCTGCTCACCGGCGTGCAGGGCGTGGGCGCGAAGGTGGCGCTCGCCATCCTCTCCGCGCTCGATCCGGCCGAGCTGCACCGCGCTGTCGCGGGCCAGGACAAGGCGATGGTGGCGCGGGCCAACGGCGTCGGCCCCAAGCTCGCCGAGCGGATCGTGCGGGAATTGAAGGACAGGGTTGGGACAGTCGCCACCGGCCCGCTGCCGGTTGGCGGTGCGGGCGCTGTGCCGGCAGGCGGCGTCGCGGCGGATGCGCTGGCGGCGCTCGCCTCGCTCGGCTTCAAGCCCGGAGAGGCCTCCGCGGCCGTGAACGCGGCGCTGGAGGAAGCCGGCGAGGACGCGACGCTGGATGCGCTGGTGCGCCTGGCGCTGCGCAAGGCGGCGCGATGACCGGCCTGAACCGGCCATCGCGCGCGTGGTTCAGACGAAGCTGACGGCGACCGGTCGACGGCGCAGGGCACTGCCCACCAGCGCGAAGCCGCCGACCAGCAGGGCCCAGGTCGCGGGCTCGGGCACGGCCGGCGTGGCGAGCGTGAAGCTGAAATTGTCGTAGATCAGCCCACCGAAATCGGTCGTGGTCAGCAGCAACCGCGTCACATTCGCATAGCCGGTGAGCGCGACGAAGTCGGGCGAGAGGACGTCCATGTCCGTGACCAGCATGTCGACCGTGCCGAGCAGGGTGGCGCCGTCGAAAATCTGCACGTCGCCCACATCGCTGCCGATCACGAGGTCGTTGTTGCCCGCGAAGGAGAAGCCGATGGCCGAGGCCGGTGTCTCGAAATCGACCTGGAGCGGATTTTCGCAATTGGCATACGAATCCGAGGTCGGCGACGGGCACAGGCTTCCGAACGCGATGACGTTGAAACCGGGGCTGGAGAAGGTCGCGCCGGAAATGGTGAGCGGGTTGGCCGCATCGCCATCGGGCAGGCCGGTGAAATCGACGATGTTGGCCGAAGCCGCGGCGCCGGTGCACAAGCTTGCAAGCACGAGCGACGTCTTGATGAAATCTGTCCTGATCATGGTCCCATCTCCCACAGAAGGTGACCCCAATTTACATCGATTCGCGCAATGGACGTATGACGTTCATCACGTTTTTGCCCGCCCGGCGCGCGCATGATTTCCCATGGCGGGACAGAATCTCCGAGGAATGACGACATGACCGAGCTCAAGCCCCGCATCGTCCATAATTACGAGGAGATCCTGCGCGACGACGGGACCGTGGAGATGAGCTATAATTATCTCGACTATTTCCTCCTGAGCGAGGAGGAATTCTACTATGGCGAGGACATGTTCTACGCGCGCCACTATCTGGACGAGCCGGGCGACCTCATCATCATGAGCGGCGATCCGGGCGAGGCGATGATGGCCTGGCTCCAGCAGCGCTTCGACCGGATCAGACGCTTCTCCCCGCCGACGCGGCGCTATGAGGTGATCTGGGAGCGTGCATAGAACGGGAATGTTCCCGCTTCCACCGACACCGCTCGATTCTCAGCTCTCCCACACCTCGCCATAGAGGCGCAGCAGGTTGCCGCCGAAGAATTTCTCCAGCCGCGCCTGGCTCCAGCCGCGCCGCTCGAGCGCATGGGCGAGGCGCTGGAAGCGGTCGATCGAATTATAGTCGGCGACCAGCGTCATCACGTCCGGCCCCTCGCCCGGCGCGGCGAAGCCGGCGGCCTTGCGGTTCTCATAATCCTTGCGGGCCGCTTCCAGCGTCTCGGCATTGATCGGGATCGGCATCGGGCCGTTGTCCGAGCCGATGCCGACATGATCCTCGCCGCAGACATTGGCCATATGCTCGATATGGGCGATCAGCTCCGCGCCGGTCGGTTTGAAGGTCGGCGAGAGATAGGGCATGAAATAGATGCCTGCGACGCCGCCCTTGTCGGCCAGCGCCTTGAGATTCTCGTCGCTGGTGTTGCGGGGATGGTCGAACACGGCGCGGCAGCCGGTATGGCTGATGGTGAGCGGGCGCGTGGCCGCGGCTATGCCTTCGCTGATCGTGCGGGCGCCGGCATGGCTGAGGTCGAGCAGCAGCTTCTCCGCCTCGATCCGCGCGATGGTCGCATGGCCGAGGCGCGAGAGGCCGGCATTGCCCGGCTCCAGAGAGCCGTCGCCGGAGAGATTGCGCAGATTGTAGGTGAGCTGCAGCACGCGCACGCCGCGCTCCTTGAGCGTGGCGATGCGGTCCAGCGCGGCGCCGACCATGCTCGTGTCCTGCGTGCCGAAGATGAGGCCCATCTTGCCCGCCGCCTTGGCCGCCTGGAGGTCGCCCGCCTTGCGGATCGGCACGAGGAAATCCGGATTGGCGGCGATGACATAGCCCCACAGGTCGATGTCCTGGTTGATCTTGGTCCAGATGTCGGGATCGTTGCCCACGGGCGTGATGGTCATGTTGACCGCGGTGACGCCGGTCTCCAGCAGCTCGGTGCGGGCGCGGTCGGAGAAGCGGAGCTGGTCCTCGGGCGCATAGGGATCGCCAATGCCGCCGAGGCCATCGATGATGACGGCGTTGCGATACCAGGCCGGGCCGCTGTCCCGCCGCTCGCGCGCCGCCATGCCGGGGGCCGCCGCCAGCGCCAGGGTCGCGCCGGCGCCTGCGATCAGGTCACGTCTGCTGATGTCCATGTCCGTCTCCCCATCGGTATTGCAGCCTTCTCTTGGCATGGCGGGCGCGATGCGGCTAGAGCACAGATCATGAACGACGCCGACCGCCTGATCGACGCTTCCCGGCGCAGCGAGGACGCCGACGCGGCGCTGCGCCCCAGGACGCTGGACGAGTTCGTCGGACAGAAGGCGGCACGGGAGAATCTGCGCGTGTTCATCGGCGCCGCGAAGGCGCGCGGCGAGGCGCTGGACCATGTGCTGTTCTTCGGGCCGCCGGGGCTTGGCAAGACGACGCTGGCGCAGATCGTCGCGCGCGAGCTTGGCGTGGGCTTCCGGGCGACCTCCGGGCCAGTGATCGCCAAGGCGGGCGATCTCGCCGCGCTGCTCACCAATCTGGACGAGGGCGACGTGCTGTTCGTGGACGAGATCCATCGGCTCAATCCGGCGGTGGAGGAGATCCTCTATCCGGCAATGGAGGACCGGGCGCTGGACATCATGATCGGCGAGGGGCCCTCGGCGCGCTCGGTGCGGATCGACCTGCCGCGCTTCACGCTGGTCGGCGCGACCACCCGGCAGGGCCTGCTGACGACGCCGCTGCGCGATCGCTTCGGCATCCCCGTGCGGCTCAATTTCTACACGGTCGAGGAGCTGGAGCAGGTGATCGCTCGCGCCGCGCGGCTGCTCGCGCTGCCGATCGCGCCGGACGGCTGCACCGAGATCGCGCGCCGCTCGCGGGGCACGCCGCGCATCGCCGGGCGGCTGCTGCGTCGGGTGCGTGACTTCGCCCATGCGGCGGGGCATGAAGTGGTGGACGCGCGCGCCGCGGACGGGGCGCTCTCGCGGCTGGAGGTGGACCAGCTCGGCCTCGATGCGATGGACCGGCGCTATCTGCGCATGATCGCGGACATCTACCGGGGCGGTCCGGTCGGCGTGGAAGCGCTCGCCGCCGGCCTCTCCGAACCGCGCGACACGATCGAGGACGTGATCGAGCCCTATCTGCTCCAGCTCGGCCTCATCGCCCGCACCGCGCGCGGCCGGCTGCTCAACCCGCCGGGCTGGAAGCATCTCGGCCTCAATCCGCCGGAAGGGAGCCAGGAGGGGTTGTTCGATTGAGGCGGGCCGTGACCGGCTGGTGGATCGGTTTGAAGCCCAGTTCGGGGAGGGGCCGACCTGCTCCCCCCGATAATCTCCGTTCGGTTCGAGCGGCCATCGAGCTTGTCGAGATGGCTGTCGAGAACAGCTTTCTCGATGACGGGTCTCGACAAGCTCGACCCTCCGCTCGAAGCGAACGAGACTTCACTCCGGCCGCTCATCACCGCGCCCTGACGTTCGCAGCGCTAATAGGGGTTCCCCCCGCGACTCGGCTCGATTAAGGGTTCTCCGCAATGGCGTCGGAGACGGAACTTCTTCCCCCTTCGGGCTTTTTCCGGGGCGCGGAGCATCTCTTCCCCGTGCGCGTCTATTATGAGGATACCGACCTGTCGGGCATCGTCTATCATGCCAATCATCTGCGCTTCATGGAGCGGGCGCGCTCGGACATGCTGCGCGTGGCCGGCATCGACCAGCGCGGCGCGCTGGAGCAGGGCCTGGGCCATTATGCGGTGGCGGACATCCATATCCGCTATCGCGCGCCGGCCCGGCTCGACGACGCGCTGGTGGTGCGCAGCCGGCTGACCGGGCTCGGCGCGGCGCGCTGCGTGATTCATCAGGCAGTCATGCGCGATGACGACATAGTGGCGGACGCGGAAGTGACGGTGGCGTTCGTCGATACCGAAACCGGCCGTCCGCGCCGCCAGCCCGCGCCCTGGCTGGCGACTTTCCAGCATCTTCTCTCGGAGCCCCTGACTCACCCATGATCGACCTTTCGCTGCTCGCCGCTGCCGCGCCCGCCGCGCCTTCCGCACCCATCACCCTCTCGCCCGTCGCCCTGTTCCTGGAGGCGGACATCGTGGTGAAGATCGTGATGGTCGGCCTGCTCCTCGCCAGCATCTGGACCTGGGGCATCATCATCAGCTTCACGCTGGGCCTCGGCAAGGCGCGGCGCAGCGCCGAGAGCTTCGAGAAGGCCTTCTGGCAGGCCAAGGACATGGACGCCTTCGTCAAGGAGCGTGGCAGCCAGGACACGCCGAGCGCGCAGGTGCTCAACGCCGCGCTCACCGAATGGCGCCGCTCGACCGCCCAGCGCGGCATGAAGCCCGAAGGCACGCGCGACCGATTGTCGACCGCCATGGGATCGGCTGTGGCGGGCGCGATCGACAAGATCTCCGATCGACTGAACGTGCTGGCGACGGTCGGCTCGGTGGCGCCGTTCGTCGGCCTGTTCGGCACCGTCTGGGGCATCATGCGCAGCTTCACCGCCATCGCGGGCGAGCAGAACACCAGCCTCGCGGTGGTGGCCCCGGGCATCGCCGAGGCGCTGTTCGCCACTGCCATCGGCCTGTTCGCGGCGATCCCGGCGGTGATCGCCTATAATCGGCTCAGCCATGGCGTGAACCGGCTGGAGGCGCGGCTGCGCCGCTTCGCCGATGGGCTCTACACCACGTTCAGCCGGGAGCTTGAAGCCTGATGGCGATGAACATGCCTTCCGGCCGGCGCGGCGGCCGGCGCGCGCCGATGGCGGAGATCAACGTGACGCCGCTGGTCGACGTCATGCTGGTGCTGCTCATCATCTTCATGGTGACGGCGCCGCTGCTCGTCACCGGCGTGCCGATCCGCCTGCCGCAATCGCGCGCCAATGCGCTCGATCAGGACCAGCGGCCGACCATCCTCTCGATCGATGGCCAGGGCGCGCTGTTCATCGATGACGAGCCGGTGCAGGACGACGCGCTGCCCGAGCGGCTGGAGCAGCTGCGCGAGCGGCTCGATCCGGCCGACCAGATCTATCTGCGCGCCGATGCGGGACTGGATTATGGGCGCGTGATGCGCATCATGGGCGAGCTCAGCCGGGCAGGGCTGGACCGGGTGGCGCTGGTGACGAGCGGGATGAGCGATACGCAGGGCGCACCGTCCAGCCAGCGTTCATCGGGCGAGCAATAGGCGAGGGCGCATGAATCGCGGCGAGCGTCTTGGACTGGGTGTATCGACGGCAGCGCATGTCCTGCTGATCGCCGCCCTGTCGCTCGGCCTGCTGCAGACCAGCCGGAACATGCCCTCGCCGCCGCCCAGCATCGACGTGATGCTGGCCGACGAAGTGGCGCTGGAGAGCCGCACGCCCAATCCCTCGGTCGAGCCGCCGCAAGTGGCGACCGCACCCGAGATAGGCCCCGTCGAGCCGGAGACGGCGCCGCCCGATCCGGCGCCGCCGCCGCCCGTCGCGCCGCCGCCCACGCCGCGCGCCCGCGAGCCCGATCGCGCCGCCCCGCCGCCGCGCCGCGAGGCGCGCGAGCAGCCGCAGCGCGCCCAGCCTCGCGCCGAGCCGCGCCGGGAAGCGCCGCCCCGGCGCGCGCGGCGCCTGGGCGCCGATTTCCTGAAGGGCATCGAATCCGACGCGCCGGCCCAGCGCAGCGAGACGCAGACGCCGGGCAGCAGCAATGCGCCGCTGGGCGCGGCGGCGGCGCGCGCGCTCAATGCGGAGATCAGCCGGCAGCTCAAGCGCTACTGGCGCGCGCCGACCGGGGCCGATGCCGATCAGCTTGTGACCGTGCTGCGCTGGCGGCTCAACCGCGACGGGACCATCGCCTCCGGCCCCGAGGTGGTCGAGCAGACCGGCCAGACCCCGAGCAACCGGCCGCAGCAGCAGCTGCATATCGAGGCGGCGATCCGCGCGGTGCGCGCGGCGGCGCCTTTCCAACTGCCGCCCGATCTCTATGACAGCTGGAAATATATCCGTGAGTTCAGTTTCGACAGAAGGCTTTGACGCGATGAAGCGAGCATTCTCACATGCGGTCCTGCTGCTGGTCTTCACAAGCGCCGCGGCACAGGTGCAGGCACAGCCACTCCAACTGCCACCGGCCCAGGGCGAAGAAGGCGGGCTGGTCGGCCGTGTCACCGACGAGTCGAGCGACATCACCCGCATCGCCATTCCGCCGATGCCGACGCAGCAGGATGTCGACACGCCGGCGGGCTCGACCGCGCTGCTGGGGCAGAAGATCGCCGAAGTGATCGCCAACGACCTCAAGAACAGCGGCCTGTTCGCACCGATCGGGCCGAGCGGCCTGCCGACGCCCGGCGTGCCGGAAGTGACCAATCCCCAGTTCGACCGCTGGACCAGCCGCAATGTCGAGGCGCTGGTGCATGGCTTCGTCCGCTCCTCGGGCGGCGAATCCCAGCTCACCGTCGGCTGCTATCTCTATGACGTCGCGCTGCGCACCGAGCAGACCCGGCAGGGCTATGTGGTGAGCCCGCGCGACTGGCGCCGCGCCGCGCATCGCTGCGCGGACCTCATCTATTCGCGGCTGACCGGCGAGAGCCCCTTCTTCGACAGCCGCATCGCCTATATCGCCGAGACCGGGCCCAAGGACCATCGCGTGAAGCGGCTGGCGATCATGGACAGCGACGGCGCCAATCACCGCTTCATCACCAACGGCCAGTCGATCGCGCTCACCCCGCGCTGGTCGCCGGATTACAAGTCGATCGCCTATGTGAGCTATGTGGGCCATAATGTGCGCATCTACATCTATGATGTGGACCAGGGCCGGCAGCGCGCCATCCTGCAGACCAACAGCGCGGTGTTCGCGCCGCGCTGGTCGCCGGACGGGCGGAGCTTGCTCTTCTCCATGTCGAGCGGCGCCAATACGGACATCTACAAGATCTCGGCGAGCGGCGGCCAGCCGGTGCGCCTCACCAACACGCCGGGCATCAATGTCGGCGGCTCCTTCTCGCCGGACGGCACGCGGATCGTGTTCGAGAGCGATCGCTCGGGCGGCCAGCAAATCTATGTGATGAATGCCGACGGCTCCAATCAGCGCCGCATCAGCTTCGGCGGCGGGCGTTATGCGACGCCGGAGTGGAGCCCGCGCGGCGACCTCATCGCCTTCACCAAGATCGCCGGCAATTTCAGCATCGGCGTGATGGGCACGGACGGCAGCGGCGAGCGGCTGCTCACCCATGGCTGGCAGGACGAAGCGCCGACCTGGGCGCCCAATGGCCGCGTGCTGCAGTTTTTCCGCACGACCCAGGGGCGAGGTGGCCGTTCGTCCGTTTGGCAGGTGGATTTGACGGGGGTCAACGAACGGCGCATCACCACGCCGGTCGATGGTTCGGATCCGTCGTGGGGACCGCTGTTGCAATGACGGCAGAAAAGGACGTCAGGAGGTTGACTTGTCGACCGGACGCCCCGAACATGAGACGGACCGTGGGAAATTGAGACGAAGACCGTAGGAGAAGACATCATGCGCAAGACGACCATCCTGTTACTCCTCGCCAGCGGCACGCTCGCGCTGTCCGCCTGTTCCAAGAAGGCGCCGGAAGGGGAGCTGCCGCCGCCGCCGCAGGATACTGCGCCGCCGGCGCCGCCGCCGGCCGCACCCAGCGGTCCGCAGCCGGGCTCGCAGGCCGACTTCCTGGCCTCGGTGCAGTCCGACACCATCCATTTCGATCTCGACAGCAGCGATATCGACGATCAGGATCGCGCGATCCTGCGCAGCCAGGCCGAGTGGCTGCAGCGCTATCCCAACAAGCGCGCCACTATCGAGGGCCATTGCGACGAGCGCGGCACGCGCGAATATAACCTCGCGCTCGGCGAACGCCGCGCCAATGCCGCCAAGAACTATCTGGCCGCGCTGGGCGTCGATGCCTCGCGCCTGACCACGATCAGCTACGGCAAGGAACGCCCGATCGCGACCGGCTCGGACGAGGCCGCCTGGGCGCAGAACCGCCGTGCGGTGACCGTCACGATCGACTGACGCCGGTCCGTCGAGGGAATGGGAAGGGCGGTCCCGCGAGGGGCCGCCTTTTTCGTGGTTTCCGATCTGGCCGGGATGTGGCGTCAGCCTTGCTGACCGGATCGGTTTGCGATCGCGTCGTGCCTCTCCTCTCGTGAAAAAAAGCCCCGTTCGCCCTGAGCTTGTCGAAGGGCTGTTCTTTCTTCTTCTTGCGCGCAGGAGCTTGGAGAAAAGGAGAAGAACAGCCCTTCGACAAGCTCAGGGCGAACGGAAGAAAAGTTTCGTCCCGAATCGTTGGCTGCCGCGCGCCGCTCAGCCTCGCCGCGTGCCGGTCATGCTGAGCTGGCCGAAGGCGCCGGCGTCGATCGTGCCGGTGATCTTGCCGTCGCTGACGATCGCCTCGCAGCTCAGCGTCATCGGCATGGGCAAGGTCATTTCCATGGTCCAGGTCAGGCGGTTGCCGTCCACCTTGCCGTCCTTGACGTCGAGCGAGCCGAGCGGGCCGGCATTGGTGCCGTTGAAATGATCGCCGTCGCTGATGACGGTGAACACGCTCTGCTGATCGCCCATCGGCGTCTTGGTGATGCAGTCATAGGCTCCGTCGACAATGCTGCTCATGGCGCTCTCCCGAATCTCGCATAGGCCCGCTATTCGACAGGCGCGGCGTTCAAGTCAATCTCGGTGACGGGCAGGCCGAGCGCGCGGAGCTGGTCGCCGATCTTCGCCTTGTCGCCGACGACCACCCAGCTCAGCTTCGCCGGATCGATCAGCGCGCGCGCCGCCTCGTCCATCGTCTGCGGTGTCAGGCTGGCATAGCGGCCGGCGAGGCTCTCGACATAATCGAACGGCCGGCTGTAGAGCGCATCCGTCTGCATCTGGGCGAGCACGGCGCCGCTGGTCTCGTAGCGCGCCGGCAGCCGCGCGATATTGCCGCCGACCACCCGGGCGAACTCCTGCTGCGTCACGCCCTTGGGGCCGAGGAACTGTGCGATGTCGTCCCGCATCACCGCGATCGCCGGGCCGGTCTGGTCGGCCTGCACCGGCGCCGTCACGATATAGGGGCTGCGCTCGACCCGCGTGGTCAGATAGGCGCGCACGCCATAGGACCAGCCGCGCGTCTCGCGGATGTCGGTGTTGAGGCGCGAGAGGAAATCGTCGCCGAGCACCGTGTTGGCGGCGCCGAAGGCGACCAGATCGTCCGCGCCGCGCGCGGTGGTGACGAAGCCGCCCAGGATCATCGACTGCGGCGATTGCGGCCGGTCGATGAGGAAGATGCCGGGCTTGGCCGGCGGGATCGGCACGGTGAAATCCTTGGTCGCCGGGGCCATGCGGTTCTGCGGCCAAGCGCCGAAGCGCTCGTCCAGCAGCGGCAGGATTTGCGTCATGGTCGTATCGCCGGCGACGAAGATCTCGGCCTTGCTCGGCACCATCCAGCGATTGTGGAAGCTCATCAGATCGTCGCGCGTGATGGCCTTCACCGTGGCGATGTCGCCGCTGCCGCTGGCCGGCATGCCATAGGGATGGTTGGTGCCGTAGAGCAGCGGCATGATCGCCCGGCCGGCGAGGCCGCTCGGCTGGGTCAACTCGTCGGAGATGTCGGCGAGCTGGATCGCCCGCAGCCGCTCGATCTCGCCCGGATCGAAGGCTGGGTTGCGGATCACGTCGGCCAGCAGATCGAGCGAGGGCACGAGATTGGCGGTGAGCGCGAACAGCGAGACCGAGGTGCGGTCCATGCTCTGGCCGGTCGAGATGTTGGCGCCCAGCCGCTCCTGCGTCTCGGCGATCTGCAGCGTGTTGAGGCTGGTGGTGCCGGCTTCGAGCAGGTCCAGCATCAGCGCGCCGATGCCGAGCCGGTCGCGCCGGTCGGCGGCCATGCCGGCATCGAAGCTGACGGCGACGCGCACCGTGGGCACGGTGGTGCGCCGGGCGAGATGGACCTTGATGCCGTTGCGCAGCGCGGCCGTCTCCACTTCGGGGAAATCGAGCGCCGGGCTGGGCTGGACGGCGGGCAGGGCGAGCTTGGGCGCGGGCGGCGCTTCCGGCTGTCCGGCCGCGTCTGTCGCCGCGTTGCCGGGCGCGCCGACCATCGCCTCCTCATAGGCATCGCGCTCGCCGGGCTCGACGCGCAGCGCATAGACCGGCCGGTTGAACCAACGCTGCAACGCATCGCGCACGCCCTGCGGCGTCGCCGAGGCGATGGCGGCGAGGTCCTTCTTGTACTGGCCGGCATCGCCCGCGTAGAGCAGCCCTTCGGCCAGGGTCGAGGCCTTGCCGCCGAACCCGCCGACCACTTCCAGTGCGGATATCTCCGCGGAAACCTGGCCGGTGGCGACGCGCGCCACTTCGTCGGCGGTCGGGCCCTCGGCGATCAGCTTGGCGATGATCTCGTCGAGCCGGCGCGAGACCTGATCGGGATCGATGCCCGGCTTCACGTCGGCGGTCACTTCCATGAGGCCGATCTGCTCGAATTGCTGGACGCCGGCGGTGACGCTCACCGCCAGCTGCTCGTCGCGCACCAGTGCATTGTCGAGCCGCGAGCTGGCGAGACCGCCGAGCACCGCCGCACCCACGCCGAGCAGGGGCGCATCGGGATCGCTGCGCCCGGGCGTCACCCACATCCGGTAGAGGCGGGTGGTCGCGACACGGTCCTTCATCACCTGGTCGACGCGCGCGGGCAGCGTCGGCACGGTCACTTCGACCGGTTTCACGGCGGGACCGGCGGGGATCGACCCGAAATAGCGCTCCACCTTCTCGCGCGCGGTGGCGACGTCGATGTCGCCGGCCAATGCGAGGATGGCGTTGTTGGGCCCGTAATTGCTGCGGAACCAGTTCTTCACCGTCTCCAGGCTGGCGGCGTCGAGATCGGCCATCGAGCCGATCGGCGAATGGCCATAGGGATGGCCCGGCGGGAATAGCGCGGCGAGCTGGGCATATTCGACCAGACCATAGGGCTGGTTGTCGCCCTGCCGCTTCTCGTTCTGGACGACGGCGCGCTGCGCGTCGAGCTTGGTCTGGGTGACGGCGCCGAGCAGATGGCCCATCCGGTCCGCTTCCTCGAACAGTGCCAGGTCGAGCGCGCCGGTCGGCACGGTCTCGACATAGTTGGTGCGGTCGAACCAGGTCGATCCGTTGGTGGCGGTGGAGCCGGCGGCGACCAGCGGCTCGTCGAAATTGGGGACATTCTCCGAGCCGCCGAACATCAGATGCTCGAAGAGATGGGCGAAGCCGGTGCTGCCGGCGGGCTCATTCTTGGAGCCGACGCGGTAATAGACGGTGACGCCGACCACCGGCGCCTTGCGATCGGTATGGACGATGACGCGCAAACCGTTGGCCAGGGTGAAGGTCTCATAAGGGATGTCGACCCGCCGGACGAGATCGGCGAGCGGTGCGGCGGGCGGCGTCGTGGCACTGGCCGGCGCGGCATCGGCACGGGCGATGCCGGGGGATCCGATGGCGATGGAGAAGGCAAGCAGGCTGGCAAGAATGGCGGTCGGACGGCGAACGAATTGGACGGGCATCAACATCTCCCGGAACGGCCGGGACGCATGGCCATGCCCGCACCCCTCGCAAGCCGCCGAACATAGTCGCCTCGGCGGCCGGCGCAATGCTTCAATCGCACCGCGCCGGCCGATCCCTCAGTCCGCTGCCAGGGGCCGCCGTGCCGGCAGGAAGCGGCTGTTGCGCAGTAGCCCCGCGCTCACCAGCGAGACGAGCACGCCGACCGGAAAGATCTCGGTGAAGGACATCGGTATCCGGTACAGCGGATTGGCATAGTCGTGGCGCAGCTGCTCCATCTGCGCGACGAATTTGGCGAGCGCCTCACCGCTCACGCCCTTCGCCTTCTGCTCGGCGATCGACTGGGCGATCCACTGGCCGAGGACATCGCCGCCCATGAAAGGAAGAATCGCTTCCCAGGCGAGCGCATAGAGGATGCTGGCGATGATGCTGATGCCGAGCCCCATGGCGAAAGCGGGCCAGAACCGGATGATGCCGCCCAGCGCCTCGTCGCGCCGGCGCTTGATAGCGACGAAGACGGCGCTGAGCGCGATCAGCATGGTGAGATAGCCGATCGCCATCGCATAGGGTTCGGCCATCGAACCGTGCACCAGCGGGATGGAGATGGCCATCAGCACGCCGACGATGATGCCGCCGATGAGGCCGTATTTCAGGATGTCGCGTAGCATGAACTGTCCTCCCGCTGATCGGTCGCTACTGGGAGAAGGCGCGCGACGGACGGCGAAATCAATCGCCCGAAAGGGTGATTTCCGCCATTTCGCCCGAAAGAGGGATGGTCATGCACGTTGACGCGACATTCCCGTGCAGGACCGATCCGGCTCGCCACCGGTCAAGGCAGGATGCCCAGCTCCCGCGCGCGGTGGATGGCGTCGGTGCGGCGGCGTGCCTCCAGCTTCTCCAGAAGCCGGCCGACATGGGTCTTCACCGTGTGCGGCGAGACATGGAGGCGCTGCGCGATCTCCTTGTTGGAGTGACCGGCCGCCAGTTCCTTGAGCACGACCAGTTCGCGCGGGCTGATGCCGAGCGTGGCGAGCGCTTGCGGATTGCCCTCGAACGGCACGGGCTTCGGCCGCAACGCGAGGGCGCCGACCCATGCGCCGATGCCGAGGAACAGCGCGGCGACGAGCGCGATGTAGATCGTATCGGAATGCGTCCGAACGAGCCGGAGATAGTCCAGTCCCTGCAACAGCAGCGTGCCTGCGGCGAGCAGGAGACCATAGCCCGCCATGCGCCACAGCATCCCCCTCATACCGCGCTTCGGCTCCCCGGTCTGGATGATCGCACCACGATTCTAGCAAGGGCTCGCGGGACGCGGCAAGATGCGCTGTCATCGCCTCCGCCGTTTCCGCTTCCCGCACCTCCGCATGGCCGAGGCGCTTTCCCGGTCTCTTTCCTGACCCGGGTCCGTGATAGACGGTTCCAGGATTAGGCACGCCGACTCTTTCAGGTGGAGAATGAATCATGAGCAGTGGATTTGTCACGACGCAGGACGGCACCGGGATCTTCTACAAGGACTGGGGCCCGAAGGACGCACAGCCGATCATGTTCCACCATGGCTGGCCGCTTTCCTCGGACGACTGGGACACGCAGATGCTGTTCTTCCTGGCCAATGGCTATCGCGTCGTCGCGCATGACCGCCGCGGCCATGGCCGCTCCGCGCAGGTCGATTTCGGCCATGACATGGATCATTATGCCGCCGATGCCTCGGCCGTCGTGCAGCATCTGGACCTCAGGAACGCCATCCATATCGGCCATTCCACCGGCGGCGGCGAGGTCGCGCGCTATGTCGCGCGGCATGGCCAGCCGCAGGGCCGCGTCGCCAAGGCGGTGCTGGTGAGCGCGGTGCCGCCGCTCATGCTGAAGAGCGAGGCCAATCCCGAGGGCCTGCCGCTGGAGGTGTTCGACGGCTTCCGCAAGGCGCTCGCGGACAATCGGTCCGACTTCTTCCGCACCGTCGCCGCCGGGCCCTTCTACGGATTCAACCGGCCGGGCGCGAAGATGCTGGAAGCGGTCATCGACAATTGGTGGCGGCAGGGGATGATGGGCAGCGCACTGGCCCATTATCAAGGCATCAAGGCCTTCTCCGAGACCGACCAGACCGAGGATCTGAAGGCCATCACCGTGCCGACGCTGGTGCTGCACGGCGACGATGATCAGGTCGTGCCCTACAAGGATGCGGCGCTCAAGCAGATCGAGCTGCTGCAGAATGGCGAGATGAAGATTTATGAAGGCTATCCGCACGGAATGCTGACCACCCATGCGGAGGTCATCAACCCGGACCTGCTCGCCTTCGTGAAAGGCTGACGGCGCCCAAGCCTCTCTCCCTCCCGCTTGTGGGAGGGGAGAGAGGCGCACTGACGGTCCTTCTACGAACCCCTGAACGCCCCTTGCCCATTGCCGGCGTGGACAGCATGAAATGGCGCGCAGCAAAATCGCCGCCCGGCCCTTGTGTTGCACAATAGCAACACTATCTCGGGGGTCGCGAAGGGAGAGACCATGAATCTCGAAAAATTCACCGACCGCGCCAAGGGTTTCCTGCAGAGCGCGCAGACCGTGGCGATCCGCCTGAACCATCAGCAGATCGCCCCCGAGCATTTGCTGAAGGCCCTGCTTGAGGACGAGCAGGGCATGGCGAGCGGTCTCATCCGCGCTGCCGGCGGCGATCCGCTGCGCGCGCAGAGCGAAACGGACCTCGCGCTCTCGAAGATCCCGGCCGTCTCCGGCAGCGGCGCCCAGCAGGCGCCGGGACTCAGCAACGACGCGGTGCGCGTGCTCGACCAGGCCGAGCAGATCGCGCAGAAAGCCGGCGATTCCTATGTGACCGTGGAGCGGCTCCTGCTTGCCCTCGCGCTCTCGCTCAACACGGCCGCAGGCAAGGCGCTGCAGGCGGCGGGCGTCAAGGCCGACGCGCTCAATGGCGCGATCAACGAGCTGCGCAAGGGCAAGACCGCCGACACCGCCTCCGCCGAGGACCGTTATGACGCGCTCAAGAAGTTCGCGCGCGACCTCACCGAGGCGGCGCGCGACGGCAAGCTCGATCCGGTCATCGGCCGCGACGAGGAGATCCGCCGCACCATCCAGATCCTCGCCCG